>Ga0209628_10001087_pt1 | contig 17190 bp, 12 predicted proteins | sample TergutCu122P4_FD_187285 | JGI IMG/M metagenome (GOLD analysis project Ga0209628, IMG submission 187285) | Cubitermes ugandensis P4 segment gut microbial communities from Kakamega Forest, Kenya - Cu122 P4 (SPAdes) (version 2) | ecosystem: Host-associated > Arthropoda: Insects > Digestive system...
TTTCCTACCCAACGCGATGCATTGGGCTATCATAGAACGTGGCTTTCAGCCACTAATTAAACGTAAAGTATTTATTATCACAAAAATAGATAGTTTCTTAAACGGAACTCAGGTTATTAAGTTACATTTTTACGTCATATCGTATATTTTTTTGTTAAAAATTCAGATGCAAAAATAGAAAAAAGATAATAACAAAACATTATTTTTGCCGAAAATATTTTCTTATGAGAAGTTTTGGAAGCGATAATCATTCCGGCGTGCATCCTGCCGTGTTGGAAGCCATTCATAACGCCAACGTTGACCAAGCCTGCGCATACGGGGACGATTTTTACTCGGAAAAACTGCAACAAAAAACGGAGGAAGTTTTTGGAACAAACGCAACTATTTTTTCTACGTCTGGAACGAAAAAACACACGAAATCCGCTTAGTAACCTCTTGGGATACAACAGAGGATGATATTGAAAGGTTTGTTTGTAATTTGAAAAGATTAGTTTCGTATTGATTTTTTTATATTTTTGCCGCCCCTAAAAAATGGGATAAAATATTAACTTAAAATTGTTAAAAGTATGTTAAAACACTATGAAACCGTTTTCATTATGACGCCCGTTTTGTCTGATGATCAGATGAAGGAAACGGTAAAAAAGTTTGAAAATTTCCTCTTAGACAAAGGTGCGGAAATTATTCATCAAGAAAACTGGGGACTCAAACGACTTGAGTACCAAATCCAAAAAAAATCCACCGGATTTTATCAACTATTCGAATTTAAAGCTGAGCCGCACGTGGTGGCTGAGTTTGAATTGCAGTACCGCCGCGACGAAAGAGTGTTGCGCTATTTAACCGTTACCCTTGACAAAGATGCTATCGCTTACGCCGAAAAAAGACGGACACAAGGTTTTGGTCAGAAAAAAGAACCTAAACAAGAAACTGTTTTTGAAGTGAAACACGAGCCTAAACGGGAAATTAAATACGTCCCAATTGAAGAACCGATTGAGGATGTTATTGAAGATATTATTGAACAAACAATTGAAAATAAGGAGGAATAGCATTATGGCACAAAACGATATTAAATATTTGACACCCATCGCGGTGGATTTCAAAGTGAAAAAATATTGTCGCTTCAAAAAAAGCGGCATCAAATACATTGATTATAAAGATGGCGAATTTTTGAAAAGGTTTGTAAACGAACAAGGCAGAATTTTGCCAAGACGTTTAACCGGAACCTCTTTGAAATTTCAAAAGAAAGTAGCCCAAGCCGTTAAGCGTGCACGCCACCTTGCGTTGCTGCCTTTTGTAGCCGATAATTTAAAAACTAATCAATAATAGGAGGGCAATACTATGGAAGTTATTTTAAAACAAGACGTGGAAAAATTGGGATATGCCGACGAAATCGTAAAGGTGAAAGACGGTTATGCAAGAAACTATTTGCTCCCCCAAGGGTTAGCCATTCCGGCTACGGTTCCTAATAAAAAAATGTTAGCAGAAACTATTAAACAACGTTCCTATAAAGCTGAAAAAATTCTTAAAGAAGCTGAATTTTTAGCCGGAAAAATTGATGGTTTAACGTTGAAAATTGCACAAAAAGCATCAGAAAAAGGCACAATTTTCGGTTCTGTAAATACGATTGCCGTGGCTCACGCATTGAAAGAACAACACGATATTGAAGTGGACCGCAAGAAGATTATTCTTCCTGCCGAACATATCAAAGAGTTAGGTAATTACACCGCTCAAATCAATATTCATAAAGATGTGAAAGTTACTGTAAATTTAGAGGTTATTGCTGAATAATCTCTTAGTTGAAAAGTGCTTCTATCTTATGTTTTCCGCATTGGGACACCTATTACTTTATTCTTAATCCCTATTCCTTAACCACCTTCTTCACCACCACCCCGTTCTCTGTTGCTATTTTTACAAAGTAAAAACCGGATGGGAAGCCCGAAATATTGAAGGACTGAGGGATTGAAGGATTGAAGGACTGACCGCTCGGCTGAGGCTCAGCCGCAGCCGAACTATGCTTAATTTTTCTACCGTAAACATCAAACACTTCAACACTTTGAACTTTTAAACTTTTAAACTCTTGAACTTTTGAACCTTTAAACTCTTGAACCTTGAACTTTGAACTTTGAATATATAATTCTCCCGTGGTTGGATTGGGATACACCGTAATTCGTAATTCGTCATTCGTAATTGGTTTTACCCCCATCCCTTCAATGCTTACCTCTTCTATGGGAATAAAACCGGTATTGGTGCCGTTGGCGTAAGAGATGCCGGCTTTTCCGCCTATAAAATCCCAGTGGGCTGTGGCAGTTTCCGGAGAAATAAACAAGTCATCGGTGCTAAATTTTTCATATTTCGTATTTCCTGCATCTTTGTTCCACGCAAGGATAACTCCTCTTGTTGTGCCAAAAAAATACTCATTATTAATGATGTGAGACATTTCATTACCATAAGCAAACACTACTCCCCCATTAAGCACTACAGCATTATGTGACGATATCGCATAATTGTGTGCAGCAATTACTTGTGCATTATCTGTCACAGTTACATACCCTACAGTTGGACCACTTTCTCCATAAATTTTAATGGCAATAGCATCATTTTTTGCTTCTACAATAGCATTCCAGCTAACGGTAACATTCTCAAAACAGTAAATAGCACAATTATTTGATGCGCTTACTTTGGCATTATCAGTTACAGTTACATCATTTACAGCACGAACAGCAGCTATGCTTGGGTCATTGCCCCCCTTATTTATATGTACTTGAGCATTTCCGCTTACTTGCGCATTGCCTGCCGAATAAATACCGAAACCATACCCTTTTGCTTCCACAATGGCATTGCCACTCACATGAACGAATGCATTATTTGACCAAGCAGCATTAATAACATAAGAAGAAACGTCTGCATTGTTATACACATGCCCTCCGCTAATTAATATTTGAGCGTTTTTTCCCCAGGTAATAATGGCATTTTCTGATGTGGCGGAAATAGTACCACCACCCACTAAAACACTTGCGTTATCACTGTTAGATGCAATTGTTTCGCCGGTAGTGCTGCTGAGTTGGGCATTATCCATTACAAAAACACTACCATACGTTGTTATGGCATTCATACCATCGCCGGAAGTTTGCACTTTCCCGTTGTCGCATACTATAACATAAGAACCTTTACCTGCAGCATTTATGGCATTAGCATTTTCAGTAATTAAAGCTCCAAAATCTACAGCAAATAAGCCATCACCGGTAAAAGAGATTAAGTTATCTGCCCCAAAGGGAGTACTTGATAGATAATTAGCGCGCCAAACCACTCTTATACCTTTAATAATGTGTAAAACAAGTTCAGCATCTGCATTGGTTTTGCTGCCTGTAACTATAACCGTATCTTTTATAGTGGCGTTGTCAATCACTGTTTGCAGTTCGGTTTGAATTTGCGAAACACTCATACCTTGAGTGATGTTGAAAAAAATATAATTGTCCGCCTGTATAAATGGCGAAGCAAGAAAGATGATAAAAATGGTGAGTAACAGTTTTTTCATAATTATTTTGGTTTATTGATTTATTTTAAAAATTGACATCCGACAGTTCAGCTCTGAGTTTTTCAATTAATTCAGTATTAAACTCTTTTAATTTTGTATTTATGTTTTCGTAAATACAATCGCACGTTTCACCTGCAGGAAAATTACCTTCATATTCTCTGTGAAAATTTCCGAAATCTTTAATCAACGTGCCATTGTTTTTAAACAATTTTAAATCTGATATTTCAATAACAATTTTTCCGGGTGATTGATATTTTGCCCCTGTTATCCCCCCTGCTATCCCCCTTGCTATAGCACCTCCAAATGCACCAAACATCAAACTTGCTGCTATTATTAATGCCTTTGTATCACCTGCTGCATACGATACTGCTTGTCTTCCATAAAAACTGTTTAATGTCCCTGATAGATAGTAATCATTTCCTGCCTCATCATTATAACTTGCATTTGCAAATAATTTAACTTTATTAAAATGTTTTACCCAAAGTTGAGTAATTAGATTCGCAACGGGTTCTTTTTTATAATATTTTTCAGCATTGATGCACATCTTTTTACCTTTAATTGATACTTCAGCATGGGAGCTGGAAAATAATACTTTATTTTCTTTATCTTTAGAGCGATTGTCTGTAAGAATTTTTACATTTACATTTATGGGGATAGTTTTTGCGGTTTGGGGAGGAAGCTTAATATTGTTTACAGAATAAATAACATATTGTCTTGAGGAACACGCAGAAAAAAGTATTGCTACAAATAAGATTACAGTTAATTTGTGTTTTAGGTTCATTATTTTTGTGTTCTATTATAGGTTAATAATTATTCAACCATTTTAATATTTTGACACCACTCTTTTTCGGGCAATTTTTTTCTATTTGTTTATCTACGTCACAAATTGGACCCCATTCATCAGGTTCTCGAGCAATTAGTAAATAGTATTTTTCTTTATATACATATTCTATTACAAAAGTAGAATATGGACCAAATCTATCAAATATTTCACATTTTTTTATTGCGGATAATTGTTTAATTAATTTTTGCATTTTTCTTTTATGAACTACAAACTCAGTCTGAATATAATTCACAGAGTTTAAATTTTCAATGTTTTTGTATGAAAATGCATAGTCTAAAAAACATTTTACAGTATCTCCATAATTTTCATAAACGAAATGCGAACTATCCCTTACATAAGATAAGGGATAGTAAACAGGCATCTCTTTTTTTTTCAATTTTATAAAATTATCATCTTGTCTGCAAAAAGAATAAAAAACTATAGAGTCAAAACTGGGGGGATATTTTATTCGAAAAATTCTCATTCTGTTTTCTTTTATTTTTTCTCCATACCATTTAGGTTCTTCTAATAATTGTAGATTGATGGATCGCATCATATTATAATATTGATCCATATCCCATTGTTCAATAAAGCCAGGATAGTAAACGAGTGTGCTATCAATACATTGAGGTTTCCCATTTATTTGTATCAAAAATCCTTTGGAACAATTTATTTTTTTTATCGTGTCGATGGAGGATGAATATCCATGACAATAGAATGTCATAAGTATGAATAAAAATTTGATTTTATTAATAAAGTTTAAGGTCTCCATATTCCACGAATTAAAGTTCTAAAAGGAGCATTAGTTATTACTCCATGCCAGTCAGATGGATAATTACCAGTATAAAATACATCAATATATTGTGTGTTTGAAGGAATGGGAATAGTATTTGTTGTAACATAATTACCAGACGATAAGGTAAGTACATTTTTTCCATCAAAATTGATAAGTACTTGATGACCCTCTGGTACCCATCCTTTATAATCTAAATATCCCCTTCCTTGCATTTTTATTACACAAATTCTTTTCGCCGCAGGGCAACCATATCCATTATCGGGGGTTGATATAATCCAATTTTCTGTCGTTTTTTCTATGAATTTCTCATTTGGTTGATGAGTTGCATAATCCTGCATAACAGTATGTTCAATATCATATAAAGCTGTTGCATTTTTTGTTGGTCCTTGAGCAAAATAGTTTTTTGCCGGTAAATCTGTATTATTCAAACTCCAGGCATTTCTACCCATAGCAATATCTCTACCCAACCAAACATTTTTATTGTTAGCTAAAGCATCTAACATTCCTATTGTAGCTCCCATTACCATTCCTGAACCCATTCCAATTAGAGCACCTTGCCATGTGGATTTCCATAAATCATTGCCGGTTTTTCCTGTCAATAGACCCATTCCCAAACCACTAATTGTTCCGGCAACAATTCCTGATACAGCTCCTGTAATTGCTCCTCCTAAAATACCTTTTACTCCAGCTGTTGCTAAAGCACCACCAACTGCTATTCCTACTCCCATTCCTGCCGCTGCCGAAGCACCACTTATAGCAGCACCACCAAATATATACCCTGCCATACTCCATCCTTTAGCACCCTTGGCATCGCCCATCATGTATCCCTGCAGACCACCTAAAACTGCTGCTGTAAGTATCGGCACCAAAACTTGCAAAAATTCCCCATTCGGGTCCGTGTACATAAGCGGATTATTCCTTGCGTAAGTATATCGGTTAAAATCCTGCGTAAAGCTGCTGTTCATCACATATTTATCCGGCGAGAAGAAGCGGGCAATTACAGGGTCGTACAATCGTCCGTTCATATTTATAATGCTGAACTCGGGGTAGTGCTCATGTCCCGTGAAGCCGCGGCGGGTAAGGGTAAAGTTTAAAGTAGGTCGCCGTAAGTGTGTATCTAATGTGTCTATCAGTATCGAATCTGATATGGAAAACCCTCCGTCACTCCCGCTATAAATCAACGAATAGTTTCCCCATGCGTCAAAATAATTGCGTTGCACAACCTTTTTTCCGGTATCGGTTATGGCACAGTAACTGCCCAAGTGGTCAGTGTGAATATAGTACATGTTGTTGGTAACCGTAGAGGCTTTTCCCCTGTCAAGTATAGGCTCCTCATAGATTATAGAGTCATTCGCTTGTTTTGAAAAAGTAGATATATTCATTGCCACCACGCCGATGTCGCCGTAAATGTAACTATAGTAGCGAGTTGAATCGCTATCCGATTTTTTTTCAGCTTCAAAATATTTACTAATATAGTATTGCGTACTTTCAACCCTACCATTCATGAGTTTTACGGTCTTGTTGCGCTGTTGGTTAGCTCCGTAATAAAGCTCAAGTTGTTGCCTCCTTTCAATAATATTCGTGGGTTGGTTAAAGAAGTTGTAGGTAACCGTTTGCGGTAAAGTAGTAGTACTCTGGTCAATTTGGCGTACGGCATGCGGCTTGTCTGTGCTGTTGTAGTTGTAGGAACCTGCAGGCGAAGAGGATATATTTCCGTTGTTTTGGTAAAAAAGCATTTGTGGCGTTCCCTGTTTTGGAGTTATTGAAATAAGTCTATCCAAATTATCATAATCAAATAATTCAGAGTATCCTAATACACTTTCAGAGCGGGAACTCATCAACCCCTTGTTGTCGTAGCCATAGCGGTAGTTTAAAATGGAGCTGTCCACATCAATGGTTATAAGAACTCCTCCTCCTCGCGGTTTGTATATGGTTGAAGATGTATCTACAGCATTAGGGTCAATTCCACCACCATGAGTGGTTGTTTTGATTCCGGTTTGAATGCGCGTGAGTAGGCCATTGTCATTATACTTGTAAAAACTAGTAATATTATTTCCATAATCACAACGCGTGGGTGCGTTGTATTTATTTCGTGAAACTACCTTATAGATGAGACTATTATCGCTGTTGTTGATAATCTCCTGTAATTTTCCGGTGGGTGAATATTTATATTTTATGGCAAAACCGTCCGGATAAGTCAAAGTTTCCAATTGGCCATTTTGGTCGTATTTATACCTTGTATCATAAAAAACTTTGTCAATTTTTTTGGTGTGTTTTTTTAAGCGGCTATACTCATCATAAAAAAAGATTTCCGTTTGAACGCCATCAATTTGTATTTGATACAATTTTCCAATCCCTTTGCCTGCAATAGCCGTATTGTCGTAAGTGTAAGAAATGGTTTGCGGTTTTTCACCCGGTGCTGAAAAAACTTTTTTAGTTACCCTGCCTAATTTGTCGTATTGGAAGGTAGTCTTATTGTCACGCGCATCTATTTGAGTCGTTAATTCATTAAAACCATTGTAGGTAGAAGTAATTAAACCTGCATCGGGGTCTTTGATGGAGATGCGGTTTCCCCTTAAATCGGAAATGATAGTAGTGGGCACCCTCATGGTAGTTATTTCGGTTTTATGTCTGAGTGTGTCGTTTTGGTTGATTACAGAATAGTTATAAGTAATGGCTCCGCCTTCGTCTTCAGCTTCAGTAATTCTACCCAACGCATCGTAGTTTTTAAAGGATGAAATCTGTCTTATGTTATCTGTAACCGTTACCTTTCTATCGTTATAAGAATAAGTCAAATCTAAATATAAATGTAGTGCCTTTTCTGTTTCTTTTCTTCCATAAATATCGTAGGTGTAATAATGCCATTTAATATCTGTTGACGTAAAACTATCAAACGGTCCTGAGTTTTTTTCCACTTGGCCTTTGTTATTGTATACGGTTTGAAAGTAATACCCATCATCGTGGCGGCACACCTCTCTACCAAGAACATCATAAAAAACCTTTACGTCAGGTTTGCCTGACGAAGTAGTAGTGGTGAAATATTTGGCATTAGGCGGATTGGAAGAAGTATGCCAATTCACAGAAATATTGGTCTGTGTTTTGTCTGGGTAGTTTATTTGAGTAAGACTGCCAAAAGAATCATATTTATAAGTAGTAGATAAACCGTTCGGGTCTATCTCTTTTGTTTTGTTCCCCGTTTTAGCATCGTAATAATTTTTAGATATATGTCCATAATAATTTTTAATTTGTGTAACAAAACGTTGCGTAGCATCATAACTATAAGTATCATATCGAGAATCGTTCCCGGCAGTTACGGTTACTTTTCCGAAAAGCCCTGCTTTTGTATAATTACTGTACGTAGTTTTAATAGTGCCATCCTTATTGCTACTTTGTTTCCAATCTAAACGCCCTGCGCTTGTATAGCTAAGAGTAAGCGTATCTAAAACTGCGTCTCCGCTGTTGAGGTATTGTTGGGTGGTAACCACCTTAGTAGGTACAGTTTTTTGTTGATGCCCTGGCATACAGATTCCTTTATAGAAAAATTGCTTTTCTTCGGAAAGAAGCAGATTGTTTGGATTGTAAGAAGTGCCGTTATAAGTTTTTGTAATACTGCGTATTACTCTTCCTTCGTTATTTACAATATTTTGGGTTGAGGTAAGTGTGTTTTCAAGATAATTAACTACCTCGTCTCCACTTTTGTATATAAAACGATTGTTTAACAAATATTCTACAGAACCGGGGGATTCTATTTGCACTGTTTTTTTATTGCTGTAATAACTTGCTTTAATTGAAGGAATCAATAATTGTATATCTCTATCATAAATAAGAATACTGGAGCCATAATTATTAAAATTACAGACAAATTCATCCCTTTTGTTTTCTAAATTATTGATACAAATAAATTCATTAAATCCCAAAAATGCCCTTTTTGGCAAGCTATATGCTGGGGTATTGTATTGATATTGTATTGTATTTAAACCGGTACCTATCCCATTCGATGATTGGATAGATTTTAATAAAGGAAGGAAATATTTTCTTTCTGTAGAAGTATTATACTGCGGGGATGTATTCGATTTATGCCTACTTTGGGCAATAAAATAGATAGGCTCATAACTCAATTTTATTATTTTTCCTAAGCCATCATCTATTTCTTTTACAAATTCGTAATTATCATCTTGGCTAATATAAATTACTTTAAGTTTTTCAGAATTATTATAAAGTATAATTTCCTGTTTGCCATCTCCATTATAATCACCGATTGACCAATTTTCTAAAGATGCATAATTCCCCGAAACACTTATTGTTTTTTTTGAATATTTATATTCTCCATCTACGCATCCTTTTGAAATTAAAATGTTAAAAGTTGTGGTATTCGTATTAGAATTATAAACTCCTTGAATAATATCCTCTTTCCCATCACCGGTAAGGTCGGCAAATCTTACTTTGTAAACAGGACGACCTGTATTAGAAGGTCCACTCCAAGTGTCAAGTTTTGTGCCAAGGTTAGTTTCTAAATAAGTTCCATCCCCACTTGCCAAAAAAAGCTTCCAATAACCAGGGTTAGGATTGGAACTAAATTGCAAAATATCCGTTATTCCATCTCCGTTTACATCGCCATAAAATAAGCACTCAGGATGATAAGAAAAAGGTGGGTATGAATAATTAGTAATTAATGAAAAGTTTGAACCATTTAATTCATATAAATTTCTTTTACTAAAAAATGATACAATTAAATCTTGTTTTCCATTTCCATTATAATCAATTACATTGATGTATAGTGGTTCAAATTCATTTCCTAGAATCTTTTGCTCATATGAAATATTTCCATAGCCAATTATTGAATACTTTATTTTGTATCCTTCTAGTAAAGTATGTGTAATTTTTCCTGTAACAATGAAGTAATCGGTAATCCCATCCCCATTAAAATCACCAAAAATAATATTATAAAAATCAGGAATAGACTGTGTCGGCCATAGCGCACTCCCTGTCATTTTACAAAAGTTAACTTCATGGTAATAATCGCCTTGTGTATTACTGTACTTCTTTACAGCATAAATTATTTCATCTTTTCCGTCGCCGTTAATATCTTGTGCATAAAACAGATTATCGTTACTTAAAGAAGTATAAATACCACCAGATTTCTTTTCATAAGTATTGTTTAAAGGATTATAAAGATATACGTCCCAACTTTTCCCTCCTGACCAGGTGACATCATACACTAACAAATCGACATATCCGTCTCCGTTAAAATCTCCGGTAAGGAATTTTCCGTTGGGAAAATTGGCAGGTATCCCTGTAATGGATTGCTGCATCAAATTTGAATAGTTGTCACCCCATTTTATTACTGTTTCATTATAATGTTCATTATTTCCGTTGTGCAGAATTATCTTTTTCAAATGTGCAGAGCGTTCTCCTGAGACACCCTCATTATACTTAAACTCATATTTTCGTACCACAGTATCTTTAAAACTCACAACAATATTATCCAATAAAAAAGTTTGGGTTATACCGTAGCCGCTAACATAACAGGTATTTTGTCCCAACTCTTCCTGTAAAAGCTTATAATAAAATTTTACCTTGGCATAAGTACTTATTCCTGCAGCTACATTTCCCGTGTATCTAATTTCATCAAGCCTAATCTCGCCATTGTAATAGGGTTCATAATGAAAGGTCATGTAATTTCCGTTAAAATCGGTAATTTTGCTTACATACCAACCTAATATTGAGTAACTATATTCACCCAATTGTTGTTTAGAGTCTTCAGTGTTTCCATATTCAATAATTGTTCCATCATCCGTATAAGCGGTGAAATAGTCGGGGGGTCCATTTGCACCACCACCTGTAGAAACTATGCGGGTAAAATTTTCAACTTCCGTGGCATATACCATTCCATCAGCACCATAATTGCCCTTATCCATACAGAGTAAGCGATTCCCGTCAATAGCAAACTTGTCGCCGTTATTAAACTTAATGGTCTCAATATTTTTATCATAATAGGGGGTTTGCCCGCATCGCGTTATTGCAGACAACCCCGACAAACTCCACTTCATACCTAAGATGCCCATCCCTCCAAAACTATTGTAAACAATAGAGAGGTTGGGCTGCATTCCCTGCGTGCCCGGAACCACATCAATAGGGACGGTATAAGTAGCTGCGCCCATCGGCGAAACATCAATTACGCCCGGAATGGCTCCTACCGGATTTTGACTTTGCACTTGAAGCATGAGAGTACTTTGCATCAATAATAATGTGCAAAGAAAATAAATTTTTTGTATATTTTTTGTCATAATGTTTTTGTTTAATGATTAATTGTTTTGGAACTCTGATGACTCTGATTGGGCGCGATAACCCTTATCAAATCAGAGAAAATCTGCTCAATCAGTGTCATCAGAGTTCTAATTTTTGATAATTTTCCAGTCCTCAATCGTTTCATTGATACGCACTTTCAGCATGTAAACGCCGGCAGGCATTCCCGACAATGAGATTACAGTGGTTGCCGAATGCACGGATTGTTCTTGCAACAACTGCCCCGACGATGAATACAACCGTAGGGTTCGAAAATTTTCGAACCCTACCGATTCCGAAAATTCCAACGTTATCTTTTCGGTGGTCGGATTGGGATAGATTTTAATTTCCGTTTGGGCAATTTTCTCCACAAAATACTTGTCGTCACGATTGTCACGACTGTCACGCTCGTCACGCGTCACGTGTAACGTGTCACGATCGTCACTTTCGTCACTTGTAACTTGTAACTCGTCAGTTTTAGTAGAATCCGGCGGCACAAGCGTAGGTGGGGATAAAGTTATCACCGCACAGGCGATGCGGTTTCCTGCGGCATCGTAGTCATACTGACGCGCCAAGGGGGATTGGGCCATGCAAAACAGAGGCACGACAAAAAAAAGGGAAAGGATAATTTTCTGGTTCATAATAAAATTGGTTTGGGTTATGTGGTTTAAGGTTTAAGGTTCAAGGTTCAAGGTTAGGGGCGAGGTTATCTCGCCCGTACAATTCAAGAGTTCAAAGATTCTTACGGTCTTACGATCTTATGGTCATACGGTCTTTTATTGCGCATCGCAATAATTTGAATAATTATTAGTATAACCGGAATCACCATAACCATTACCATAACCATTGAAGTAATTACCATGGTCAGGGTAGAGGTTGTGCCTCGGTTTGTTCGATTGTGTAGTATCTTGTTTACAATTAAATAACTTATCGTGCTCCGATGAGGTGTTTTGTAGTGCGTCTTTGAGTGCAGCCTCTTTGTCGGTTGTGTCTTTACATTGTACTTTTGTTGTGTCAATTTCCACTATTGCAGGTAATTGTTGGGCAGTGAGATCCGTAAATGCCGACATGGAGAGTACCGCCAATCCGGCAGCACCAATTTTCGAAAAACGCCTAAACGCAGTGCGGTTTTCTTCTTGGTTTTTGGTTTGTTTGTTCATAATATTATAATTTTAAGTTTAAAAGTTCAAGAGTTCAAAGTGACAATCGTGACAGACGTGACAGACGTGACTTCCTTTAATTTTCAATTTTCAATTTTCAATTCCAATCCCGTTACCGGCTCAAAGTACTCCGTTAGGAATGGTTTTACCCAGTCGCAGTGAGGCGATTTTGTATTTATGTTGCCATTGGTAAGGATAGCATCTAAAGGACAGCCGCCGTGGCAAACCATCCAAAACCTACAATCTTTACATTCCGTTTCTTTTAATAGTGCGGTTCTGTTTTTAATATCATTGCGTAAAGGGTGATTTATCAACTCCTCAAAGGTTTGGTTTTGAATCTCCCCGTATGGCATTGTCCCAAACTCACCTACGCGTCCACATTGGGATACTTGACCTGTGGGTCCAATATAGAGCCAATGGTGCGAACAATCACCGGACAACTCACAGCAAACGTGTATTTTTTTATGAATGTAACTGTCGTAAAACTCAGAAAATGGTGCCGTGTATGGAAATCTTTCTCTGTGTTTCCACCAATATGGAAATATGGCACCCAAAAAATCGGCATATTCACGACCAGTTATTGCAAGTGGATGGGGGCGACCATTATCGCCCCGTACATCGTCGTAAATGTAAATTTTGTTGAGTTTTGGTCCATTTATTAAGTTTAGATTAGTCAGAGTAAGAAAAACCGCCATGGGATTTTTCAATGATTGCCTATGAACTACATAGATTACTCCCCAAGTCATTCCGTTTTTTTCGATAAGATTTACCCCTTCAAAGAATCTTTTATTGTATTCTATAGAATCACGACTCTTTCCAAACCCCCTGATATTTGGAATAAACTCGTAACTGCTGCCAATGTTTCTAATACCTAATATTTTAAAAGCATCTACTATATCCTGATTGATTAATGTAAGGTTGGATTGTACCAAGTGTTTAATTCTGTTTTTCGTTGTTTTACAATAATTCTCTAAAAGATCTATGATATTAAAAAAAAATTCTGCACCCAACAAACAAACCTCTCCTCCGTGCCATATTATTCTAATTTCCTCATCGGGATATTTTATAAGATAATCATTTATTTTCTGCAAAATATCTTTTAACAAACTATATTTCATAGTTATATCCTGCTTTTTCTTAATCACCCCGCAGTAAATACAGTTTGAGTTGCATTTTTCCACCGCTTTAAAAATTATTGTAATCATACTTAATGGTTAGTGGTTAGTGGTTAGTGGTTAATGGTTAATGGTTAATGGTTAATGGTTCAAGCTTCAAGGTTCAAGAGTTCAAGGTTCAAGGTTCAAGGTTCAAGGTTCAAGGTTGAAAATCTTTGAACTTTGAACTTTTAACTTTGAATTTTATCGGGTTTAAGGTTTTCAATGGTGTTTAGAAATTCAACCATAAAACTTTGGCAGCCGCTTTTGTCTTCTAAGGCGGCGTATTTTCCCATGCAAATCCGCCATCCTTCACACGCCGCACAATCCGTTGGTTCATAGAAAAACCGCTGCCAATCTCTCCTACCACTCACCTCACACCTCTCACCCGATACCTCACACCCCTTATCCCTCACCTCACACCCCTCACCTCTCACCTCACACCCCTCAAAATACACCCTCCCATAATCCACCTAAAGATTCCGTTGATACATTTCATACACAAATTGAAAAGGCTCTATGGGTGCGTGTGGCACTTTCCCGCACAAAGCGTAATACATTAAGTCGGTAAGCTTTTCCCAATCTGCATTCTCATCAATCACAATCCCCGAATAGATGCCCAAAGAGGATAGAATTTGTACTGCTTTGTAGTTTTGTTTCTTGGCGCAATTCAGAAAAAACTTAACATTCATCTTTTTAAGGACTGGTAATATTCTTTTTAAATCTTTAACTATTCCCAGCCCATCAGGATAAATTACAAGTGGTATGTTTTTCCATTTTTCTCTAAAAGAAAGGGACGTAATGTTTTGTTTTATATTTAGTTTTATACAAAAAAGGAAATTATTAACAGAAACAATATCTCTTATGGCTTCAATCATTTCAATATTATCTGTTTCAAAAATGATGCGTCTGTTTTTCAGTTGCGTCAATAAATTTATATCCTGAATTTTTAAAAAGGGCATCATAATTTCTGGTTCAAAAGTTATAAGTAGATGAGTAAGTTGAAAAAAAATAGCGTGGAAACAACCTGTCTGAAAACCAGGTTTCCACGCCTATCCCTTCGGCAAGTTGCTCCACGCCGTAACAAATACGACGTTTCGCTAACTTATTCTTGAAGGGAAATCCGCTTTGGATTTTTGCTTTTATGTGGAAAATGGTTTCCAAGAATAATAGCAAATCGCTATTTTTTATTTTTTTTCATGTTCTTTAAGTCATATTGTATTTTTTCGTTACTAATTCAGGTGCGAAAATAGAAATAATATTACAAAGTAATTTTGAAAACTGATTTTTTTTGCAAAAAAATACTCGTTTTTTTACTTTCACGTCATTTTCACGTCATTTTTTCAATAGAATCAAATTTGGTAAAAGATTTCGGGCACTTTTGCAATCGACAAAAGTCATTAACTAAATTATTAACCCATTAAATTAAAAAGTTATGTCAGTAAATTACGTATTAGTTGAGCGCGGTAATCCGGGAAATTCCGATGCGCCTAAAAAGTTTTACGCTCTTGCAAAGAGTAGCGGTGAATTAACCTTCCGCAAATTGAGTAAGGAGATTGCTCAAGGTGGAACCACCGTTAGCGACACCGATGTATTAGCGGTGTTGAACGACCTTACCAAAATTTTGTGTCGCCATTTGGAAAACGGCGAAATAGTTCGTTTCGGCGACTTCGGTACATTCCAAATTGCACTTACCAGCGAGGGCGCGGAAACTGCATCAAAATTCAACGCCTCTTTAATCAAAAGGTCTAAAGTAACTTTCCGCCCTGGCATCGACCTAAAAGAAATGCTTGCCGTATTGAAATACGAAAAAGCAAAATAATGGTTGCCCAAATTCATCTCCAATCTTTTTTAAAAAGATCTCCGATGAAATAAAAAAAGATCTCCGATGTTTTTTAAAAAGATCTCCGATGAATTTCTTAAACGATAACTATCGTTTCCATAAATGGTTGTTATCGTTTTTTCGTTGCGCCGGATACTCGCCTGTTTTCCTCTTTGAAACACCCATCTCTTAGTTGAAAAGTGCTTCAATCTCCTCTTCAAACTTCTTATAAATAAAGTTTCGTCTTAATTTTAACGTAGGCGTTAGTTCTCCGGATTCTACCGACCATGGGTATCCTATCAGTTTAAATCGCTTAATTTGCTCTGTATCTCCGAAGAATTTATTGTATCTATCCACTAATTGCCGGAATTTTGTCTGTATTTTGGGATGTGCAACCATCTCTTCATTTGTGGTGTAGGAGATACCTTCTCTGGCACACCATGAGCGCATATCTCCAAATTCAGGTACAATGAGCGCGGCTGCAAACTGCTTGTTTTCACCAACAACTAAAATATTGTCAATCATGGGGTGCTCCGAAAACTTATTTTCAAGAATAGTAGGAACAATATATTTACCAAAAGCTGTTTTAAACATCTCTTTTTTTCTTCCGGTGATGCGCACTTGCCCTTCAATCTCAATTTGCCCTAAGTCTCCTGTATGAAACCACCCTTCCTCATCAATCACTTCCTTTGTAAGTTCGGGGGCATTGTGGTAGCCTTTCATTAGGCAATGTCCACGGGTAAGAATTTCGCCATCTTCTGCAATTTTAACTTCAATGCCGGGAAGAGGGGGACCCACCGTCCCAATTTTTACTCCATTTTTGAAAAAATTACTCACCGCGATAACCGGTGATGTTTCCGTTAACCCATATCCTTCCAAAACAGGCACTTCCATTGCCCAAAATATTTTGCTCAGTTTGGGCTGAATGGCTGCTCCGCCGGACACTACTACCGCAAAACGTCCGCCTAAAGCCGCTTTCCATTTATTGAGCACCAACTTTCTTGCAATTTTCAACTTTAAATTATACCACTTTGATTTACCTTCTAACTCAAACTCCAACGCAACTTTATTTGCCCAAAAGAATATTGCTTTCTTTATTCCCTTCTGTTTGTAGCCTACAGACAAAATCTTATCATAAAATTTTTCCAACAATCTGGGCACTGAGGTAAAAATATCAGGGCGAACCTCTTTCAGATTATCTGCAATGGTTGCCATACTTTCTGCATAATAAATAGATACACCACAGTAGTGCCACGCATAGATCATCATTCTTTCATACACATGACACAAAGGCATATAGCTCAAGCAGCGGCTGTCTTCTTTTATCGGAATGATGGGGGTAATTGCTTTTGCGTTATTTAAAATGTTGGCATGGGTAATCATGGCACCTTTTGGGTTTCCCGTTGTTCCAGAGGTGTAAATCAAAGTAGCCACATCATCCGTAGTGATTGAGTCTTTAATCTCCTTTAATAGAGTTGGCGCAGGGTTAGCAATGCCCAACTCAATTATTTCGTTTAAGTGCTTATAGCCTCTTAAATTTCTAAATGTGTAAACATTATCTCTCAAGCTGGGAATAGCATTGAGTATGTTTTCAATTTTTCTAAGTAGCTCCCACCCT
>Ga0209628_10001088_pt1 | contig 17184 bp, 13 predicted proteins | sample TergutCu122P4_FD_187285 | JGI IMG/M metagenome (GOLD analysis project Ga0209628, IMG submission 187285) | Cubitermes ugandensis P4 segment gut microbial communities from Kakamega Forest, Kenya - Cu122 P4 (SPAdes) (version 2) | ecosystem: Host-associated > Arthropoda: Insects > Digestive system...
TGGTAGCTGCCGTTGGGGCCGGCCTGCCCTTTGCCGGTGCTGCCGTCAGGATAGGTGACGTGCACGGTGCTGCCCGGCTCGGCGGTGCCGCTCACGGTGACGGTGCCGTCCTTGTTGGTGACGATGCTGCCGGTGGGCGCGCCGGGCGTCTTTACCGGCGGCGTATTGTCGCCGCCACCGCCGCCGCCGCCGCCGCCACCGCCCGCGCCAAGCGCGGCGGCGCCGCCAAGCGCCAAGGGCCACCAGGCAACCGCGCCGTTGTCGACGCTTTCATGGATGAGCAGCGGGTCGATGGTGTCGATCGGGGTGTAGCCGACCACCAGATCGCCTTCGCCGCCCAGCAGTTTGACCAGCCAGAGTTTGTCCTCGTCTTCCAGGACGAGGTCGCTGCCAACGCCATTGACCATCACATAGTAATTTTTGATGGTGATGGGTTCGCCGTTTTTGTAGCTGACAACGACGTTGTCGTTCGTGGCCATCACCGTCTCGCCGCCCATCAGGGTGATGACGAGGTCATCGCCCATGCGCGCGATGCTTTTGACGGCGCTATGCGACACTTTCAATTTCACGACAGAAGGTTCTGTCAGAGTGATGGGGTGATGCGCGCCAGCAGCCATGTCCGTAGCAGCGGCGGTTTTTTTGCTGATAACGCTGGCAGGTGTAGTCATTTCAAGTCTCCTCGGTGATGCCGTGATGTAACTGCTTTTCAGGGAGCGAGGCCGCTTTCAAGGCGGTGACAATTAATTGCAATTCATGACAATTAATTGCCTGCGGAAAACGCGCTCGCTGAAGCAGTGGGTTCATTGTTAAGCGCACTCATTTCACTATGCGACGATCGAATAGTAAACCAAATAATTGACCTAAATTTGACATAAATCATCAAATCGGCCTTAAATTTCACTATTTTGTAACGAAATTTAACGTGAATCTGTGGATAACAATAACAATTTCACGTTATATTCACTAACTGATTTTCCTGTTGTTTGAATGCTTTATGCATTTCCGGGCTTGCGTTAAGCCTGTGTTGGGGAGGGGATGGCCTTGCGGGAAGACGGCAAAGTCTGGCGTCACAGAACGGCATGCCATAACGTGAGACGGGGCTTGATTACTGTTTTGCGGGCCTTCTGACTGCGGCGGGACGGACTTGTCCGGCGTTGTTTTAAAATACGGCCATGCCTGCCATGTCTCCCGCGTCTTCCCCCGCCTTCGTCCACCTGCGCCTGCACAGCGAATATTCCATCGCCGATGGCATGGTGCGGCTCGATGAGGCGATTGCCAAAGCGGCCGATGACGGCATGCCGGCGCTGGCGTTGACCGATCTGGCCAATCTGTTTGGCATGGTGAAGTTTTACAGCGACGCGCGCAGGCGCGGCCTGAAGCCGGTGATCGGCTGCGATGTGTGGGTGGAGCCAGCGACGGGCGAGCGCGCCGCCCGTCTGCTGCTGCTGGTGAAAAACCGGGACGGCTATCTGCGCTTGTGCGCGTTGCTGACGCAGGCTTATCTTGAGCCGCGCAATCATGGCCGCGCCGAAATCCGCCGCGCCGCGCTCGCCGCGGGCGACAACAGCGGCTTGATCGCGCTGTCGGGCGCGGCGGCGGGCGATGTCGGGCAAGCCTTGCTGATGAGCGCCAACGCTCAGGCGGAAGCGGCGGCGGCGGAGTGGGCGCGGTTGTTTCCCGGCGGCTATTACATCGAAATTCAACGTTGCGGCCAGCCGCAGGCCGAGTCGCTGGTGGCGGCGAGTGTGGCGCTGGCGGCGAAACTGGATTTGCCGGTGGTGGCGACGCATCCGGTGCAGTTTCTCGAACGCGACGATTTCAAGGCGCACGAGGCGCGGGTGTGCATTGCCGAGGGCTACGTGCTGGCCGATCCGCGGCGGCCGAAACAATTCACCGAGGAGCAGTATTTCAAGTCGCAGGCGGACATGCAGGCGCTGTTCGCCGATCTGCCGCAGGCGCTGGAGAACAGCGTCGAGATCGCGCGCCGCTGTAACTTGAGCATTGAACTGGGCAAGAACCGGCTGCCGCTGTTTCCGACGCCAGAGGGGATTTCGCTCGATGATTATCTGACGCAGCAGGCGGAAGCGGGGCTGGCGCGGCGGCTGGCGCATTTGTATCCCGACGAAACGGAGCGCGCGCGCAAGCGGCCGGAATATGCCGAACGACTTATCTTCGAGTGCAAGACGATTCAGCAGATGGGCTTTCCGGGCTATTTTCTGATCGTTGCCGATTTCATCAACTGGGCCAAGCAGAACGGGGTGCCGGTGGGGCCGGGGCGCGGTTCGGGCGCGGGTTCGCTGGCGGCGTATTCGCTCGGCATTACCGATCTGGATCCGCTGCGCTATGAGTTGCTGTTCGAGCGCTTCCTCAATCCCGAGCGGGTGTCGATGCCCGACTTCGACGTCGATTTCTGTCAGGAAGGCCGCGACCGCGTGATCGACTACGTGAAGCGCAAATACGGCAGCCATGCCGTCTCGCAGATCGCCACCTTCGGCACCATGGCGGCGAAGGCGGTGATCCGCGATGTGGGCCGCGTGCTCGATCTGGGCTTCAATTTTGTCGACCAGTTCGCCAAGCTGATTCCGAACGAGCTGGGCATCACGCTGCGCGATGCGCGCGAGAAAGAACCCGCCATCGAAGAGCGCGCCGAAAAGGAGGAGGAGATCCGCGAACTGCTGGCGCTGGCGGAAAAGCTGGAGGGGCTGACGCGCAACGTCGGCATGCATGCCGGCGGCGTATTGATCGCGCCGGGCCGCTTGACCGATTTCTGCCCGCTCTATTCGGCCAGCGGCGCGGAAGCGGCGGTGAGCCAGTTCGACAAGGACGACGTGGAGAAAGCCGGCCTGGTGAAGTTCGACTTCCTCGGTCTGCGCACCCTGACGATTCTGGCCGAGGCGGCGCGCTTGGTGAAAGAGGTGGAGGATGTCGAGATTGATCTCGACCATCTGCCGCTCGACGACAAGCCGACGTACGAGCGCATTTTCAAGACCGCCAACACCACGGCGGTCTTCCAGTTTGAATCGCGCGGCATGAAAGACACGCTCGTGCAGGCCAAGCCGGACCGGCTCGAAGATCTGATCGCCCTCAACGCGCTCTACCGTCCCGGCCCGATGGAGTTCATCCCCAACTTCATCGCCCGCAAGCATGGCCGCGAACGCATCGTCTATCCGCATCCGCTGCTGGAGCGCGTGGTCGGCAATACCTACGGCATCATGGTGTATCAGGAGCAGGTGATGCAGGCCGCGCAAGTGGTGGCCGGCTATTCGCTCGGCGGCGCCGACCTGCTGCGCCGCGCGATGGGCAAGAAAAAGCCCGAGGAGATGGCCCAGCAGCGCGAGATTTTTGTCGCCGGCGCGGGAAAAAACGGCATCGGCGCGGACAAGGCGAACGAAATCTTCGACACGATGGAGAAGTTCGCCGGTTACGGTTTCAACAAATCGCACGCCGCCGCGTACTCGCTCGTCGCCTACCAGACGGCCTGGTTCAAATGCCATCATCCTGCGGCCTTCATGGCGGCCACGCTGTCCTCGGAAATGGCCGATACGGACAAGATGCAGTTCTTCGTCGCCGACGCCGTGGCGAACGGGCTGACGTTTCTGCCGCCGGATGTCAATCGCAGCCGCTACCGCTTCGCGCCGGTGGATGAAAAAACCATCCGCTACGGATTGGGCGCCATCAAGGGCACCGGCGAATCGGCCATCGGCGCCATCCTGCGCGCGCGCGAAGCGGACGGCGATTTCGCCGACCTGTTCGATTTCTGCCGCCGCATCGACAAGCGCGTGGCCAACCGCCGCGTCATCGAGGCGCTGATCCGCGCCGGCGCTTTCGATTCCATCGACGAGCGCCGCGCAAGCCTCATGGCCTCGGTCGGCATCGCCATCGAAGCGGCCGAGCAAGCCGAGCGCAACGCCCTGCAAGCGGGCCTCTTCGACGCGGGCGGCGGACAAGCGCAGCCGGTGGACATGGTGAAGGCGGCGCCCTGGAGCGAACGCGAGCGGCTGCTGAATGAAAAGCAGGCGCTCGGCTTCTTCCTCTCCGGGCATCCCTATACCGAAATACGCGGGGAATTGTCGGCCTTCATCCGGCGCTCGCTCGGCGCGCTCGAAGCGCAGAAAGAATCAACGCTCCTCGCCGGCATCGTCACCGCCACCCGCACCCAGATGACCCGCCGCGGCAAGATGATCGTCGTCACGCTCGATGACGGCACGGCGGCCGTCGAAATGACGGTGTTCAACGAACTCTACGAAGCCGAGCGCGCCAAGATTCGCCCGGATGAGCCGCTCATCGTCGAAGGCAAGGTGAGCCGGGACGATTTCAGCGGCGGCCTGCGCATCAACGCCGAACGGCTCATGACGCTCACCGAAGCGCGCGGCCGCTTCGCCAAGGCGCTGCGATTGGGACTGAACGGAAAAGTCGGGCGCGGCGAGACGGCCGCGCAACAGCTACGCGCCCTGCTCGCCCCCTATCGCAACGAGGGCAACGGCGCCTGCCCGGTGCGCGTGCGTTACCGCAACGAAGACGCCGAATGCGAACTGCCGCTGGGCGACGCCTGGCGAGTGCGCCTCGACGAAGAGCTGCTCAACGGCCTGCGGCAATGGCTGCACGTGGAGAATGTTGAGGTTGTTTATCAGTAAAAAGCGGCTTGTGGCGATATGAGGCCGTCCGCCAGCGCCAGACTTTTGATGCTGGAACAAAACGGCGGGATAAATCTCGCCCCACAGTCTCAAGCCCAGCAGGGAACCGTAGCGCCCCCCTTGAGCTTGGCCGTTATGCCCACAAACAAACGAAGTTGCGTTGATTATATAAAAACACATATACTTGTCGTGTGAAAACCCTGAAATTTCGCGGTAGCGCCCTCGCTGATTTACGAGCGTTTCCGAAGGCTGCACGGCAAGACGCCGGTTTTCAGCTCGACAGGGTACAAAATGGGTATGCCCCGAGTGACTGGAAGCCTATGCCGACAGTCGGGCAAGGCGCGGAAGAAATCAGAATTTGGGACGATACCGGCACGTTTCGCGTAATCTATGTGGCGAAGTTCATTAGCGCCGTCTATGTGCTGCATTGCTTTCAGAAAAAGACTGACAAGACCAGCAAGGTTGATCTGGATCTGGCCAAGAAACGTTACAAGGACTTGGTAAAGGAGTTACGCCATGAGCGGGGATAAAAGTTTCGCCAGTGTGTGGGATGCCATCGAGGATACGCCCGCCGAAGCAGAAAACATGAAGCTGCGCTCGGCGCTGATGATGGCGTTGGAGGAACGCATCGAAGCGCAGGGTTGGACGCAGAGCGAGGCCGCCAAGGTTTTCGGCGTATCTCAGCCGCGCATCTCTGACTTGATGCGGGGCAAGATCAGTTTGTTTTCGCTCGACACGCTCATCAGTATGGCGACTACTGCCGGTTTGCATGTCAAGATGCAGATAGAGCCTGTCGCGGCATGAAGACTGCAAGGCATGGGCCGTCCGCCAGCGCCAGACTTTTGATGAATGGCGGTGAAACTGGTTCCCGCTACCGGATGAGGTCCATCGCCAGCGATTCGCGCACGGCTGGCGGCGCGGTGACGCTCTCACGGTAAAGATCGTGGTCGATGCCGGCGCGGATGGTTGCGCCGTCTTTGGCCGCAGCGATCATCGGCGGCGTCAACTCGAAGCGCAGGAAGTGCACGGCGGCGGTCTTCTCCGCTGTCTCGCGGTCGAGGTCTTCGTTGGCAATCGGATAGACTTTCTCGCAGCCATCGACTTGCACCCACACCCGTTGCTCGATGCCGATCAGCCGGGCCAGGGCGGCGCGGCGCTCGGCCTCGTCGCTGTACTCGATCATGAAGGTGGCTTTCCAGTTATGGCCGTCCGGGATGAGCGGGTTGTAGACGTTGAGTTCTTCCTGAATCAATTCCGGCTCGAACATGCGCTCCAGGCGCAGCATTTCCTGCACCTGATATTGCATGGTCAGCGCGTCTTCGAAATACAGGGTGGCATGTTCGCCGATGGGCAACTGGCGGTTTTTCTTGTGCGCCATGACTCTGGCGCGAAACGTAGGCCGTATGCGAGCGTATTGTTCGAGACTGAACAGGTCTTCGTGGGTCAGCATGCTCAGATTCCGTAGGCTTTTCTCATCAGGGTGATGGGGTGTTCGGGCGCGCTGCCGTCGGCGCGAATGTGGCCGATGTGGTGGCCCGCCATGGCGCAATCGCTGCCGTAGTGGTCGGGCTGGATTTCATTCACGCGCTTGACCACCGGCTTGACGATCTTGACGGCATAGTCGTGGAATTCTTTCTTCACGGCATACGTGCCGTCGTGGCCGGAACAACGCTCGATGACATCCACCTTGGTGTCCGGCACCAGCGACAGCGCCTCTTTGGTTTTCGGCCCGATGTTCTGCACGCGCTGATGGCAGGCGGCGTGATAGGACACCTTGCCCAGCGGCGATTTGAAATCGGTTTTCAGCTTGCCTTCGCGGTGGCGCAGCATGAGGTATTCGAATGGATCGTAGAAAGCGTTTTTCACTTTCTGCACGTCGGCGTCATCGGGAAACAGCAGCGGCAATTCCTGCTTGAACATCAGCACGCAGGAAGGCACCAGCGCGGTAATGTCCCACCCGGCATCGACCAGCTTGACGAGCTGGGGAATGTTCACTTCCTTGGCGGCCTTGACGGATTCCAGATCGCCCAGTTCCAGCTTCGGCATGCCGCAGCAGCGTTCCTTCGCCGCCAGCGTGACCGGAATGCCGTTGTGCGCGAAGACGACGGCGAGATCCTCGCCGGGGCCGGGTTCGTTGCAATTCATGTAGCAGGTGGCGAAGAGCGCCACCTTGCCCGTGGTTCTGCCGGCTGGCGCGGACGGCGTATCGAGCGGCAGCGTTTTCAGGCGGCTGCGCAGCGGGCGGCTGGAAAACGCCGGCAGCCAGGCGTCGGCATGAATGCCCGCCACGCTCTGCAACACCTTGCGCACCGGGCCGATTTTATTGACGGCGTTCACCACCTGGGCGACGACCGGAATGCCGGCCAGACTGCCCACCGCGTCGGTGCTGGTGAGAATCTTTTCGCGCAGCCCGGGCGCGTTTTTTTTGAAATGCGCCGCTTTGGCGCGCAACATCAAATGGGGAAAATCCAGATGCCATTCGTGCGGCGGCACGTAGGGGCACTTGGTCATGTAGCACAGGTCGCACAGATAACAATGGACGACGACTTTCCAGTAATCCTCTTTCTTGACGCCATCGAGTTCGAGCGTCGGCGATTCGTCGACCAGATCGAACAGCGTGGGAAAGGACTGGCACAGGCTGACGCAGCGGCGGCACCCGTGGCAGATGTCGAAGACGCGCTCCATTTCACGGTGGAGCGCGGTCTCGTCATAGAAAGCCGGGTTGGTCCAGTCGATCGGATAACGGGTGGGCGCTTCAAGATTGCCTTCGCGGATTGGCGTCGCCATGTGTTCAGCTCCCCTTGATTATTCAGCGTGGGTAGAATTACCTCCTCCCCTCGCCCCATCCCCGATGGCGGGGATGACGGTTGCTCGCGGGCTTCACCCGCCGGGAAGAGATGCGCGGCCCGCAGCGGGCCACGCATCCCTTCCGCTCATTGACTGCTTACTTGCCAAGCTCGTTCAACGCTTTCTGATAGCGGTTGGCGTGCGAACGCTCCGCTTTCGCCAGCGTCTCGAACCAGTCGGCGATTTCATCGAAGCCTTCGCTGCGCGCATCCTTGGCCATGCCCGGATACATGTCGGTGTACTCGTGCGTTTCGCCGGCGACGGCGGACTTCAGGTTATCGGCCGTGCTGCCGAAGGGCAAGCCGGTGGCCGGGTCGCCGCACTTTTCCAGATATTCCAGATGACCGTGCGCGTGGCCGGTTTCGCCCTCGGCGGTGGAGCGGAACAGGGCCGCCACGTCAGCAAAGCCTTCCACGTCGGCCTTGTTTGCGAAATACAGATAGCGGCGGTTGGCCTGGGATTCCCCGGCAAAAGCGTCTTTCAGATGTTTTTCGGTCTTGCTTCCTTTAAGTTGCATGGTTTGACTCCTCACGTGGGTTGAATGGCTGGATGAAACAAGGCGCACCGGCCTTGAAACGAAAGATATTCCATTCGTCCTAAAAAGGAAAATTGTATTTTTCAACCTTTCCGATAGTTTATCGCTATCGTGCGTCAAACGCTATCTCACTGGCCGGGTGCCCGGCAGCTTGCTGGCGAGCAGAGCGCGGCGCACGACCTCGACCGCTTGCCGGCGCGGGTAGCTGGCGCGCCAGACCAGGCCGACGCGGCGCGTGGGCATCGGCTCCTGAAAGGGCCGCACGCGCAGGAGCGGATCTTTTGCCGGAATATCGTCCACCGCCGAGGCGGGCATGACGGTGACGCCGACGCCGCTGGCCACCATATGCCGGATGGTTTCGAGCGAGCTGCCTTCGAGCACGTGCGGCGAGAGGCCAGTCTGGCGGGTGGCCGCCGCGCACAGATCGAGCACCTGATCGCGGAAACAGTTGCCGCTGCCGAGCATGAGGAGCGGCGCATCGAGCAAATCGGCGGTCGATATGGTTTTTTGTCTGATCCAGGGATGGCCGGCGGGAACGAGGACGCGAAACTGTTCGTCATAGACCGCCTGCGCCACCAGCGTCGGTTCTTCAATCGGCAGGGCGAGAATGGCCAGATCAAGCTCGGACGTTTTCAGCTTTTCGATCAGCGCGTGGGTGAAATTTTCTTCGAGGATGAGCGGCATTTCCGGCGCGCGCTCCTTGACCCGCGGCACGAGGCGCGGCAGCAGCCAGGGCGCGATGGTGTAGATGACGCCGATGCGCAAGGGGCCGGCCAGCGGTCCCTTGTCGGCGGCGGCGATTTCGGCCACCCGCGCCACTTCGGCAAGCACTTTTTCAGCCTGGGCGATGATGCGCTCGCCGACCGGGGTGACGCGCACTTCCTGCGGCGAACGCTCGAACAGCGTCACGCCGAGTTCGTCTTCCAGTTTTTTGATGGCCACCGAGAGCGTCGGTTGCGAGACGAAACATTTTTCGGCGGCGCGGCCAAAGTGGCGCTCGCGGGCAAGCGCAACGACGTAGCGCAGGTCGGTAAATCTCATGCCGTCGGCCATTGCTCGAAATGCGGAAAGTCGCCGCTGCCCAGTTCGGCGTCGACGCGATCCACGCGCGCGGCGGGCGGGCCGCGCCGCGCCCAGCCGATCATCGCGGCAACGGCTTCGGCGCTGCCGCAGATCATGGCTTCGACCGTGCCGTCGCGGCGGTTGCGCACCCAGCCGGTGACGCCTTCCTCGCGCGCTTGCCGCGCCAGCGCGGCGCGAAAACCGACGCCCTGTACCCGGCCATGAATGACCAGGCGGCGGCGTTCCATCATTTGACCCGCATGCCGGGCTGCGCGCCGCTGTCCGGGGAGAGCAGGAAGATGCCCGGCCCGTCGCCGGAGGCGGCCAGCACCATGCCTTCGCTGAGGCCGAATTTCATCTTGCGCGGCGCGAGGTTGGCGACCATCACCGTCAGGCGGCCGGCGAGCGCGGCCGGGTCGTAGGCCGACTTGATGCCGGCAAAGACGGTGCGCGTTTGCCCACCGAGATCGAGGGTCAGCTTGATGAGTTTGTCCGCGCCCTCGACATGCTCGGCCTGGGCGATGCGGGCGATGCGCAGATCGACCTTGGCGAAGTCCTCGATGGAAATGGAGGTGGACACGGCGGACACGGCGGTTTTCTCCTCGCTTTGTTTCGGCTGCGCTGGCGGCGCGGCGGGGGGCGGGGCGCTTTCCTGCCCGGCCGGCTCGAACAGGGCGTCGAGCAGCTTGGCGTCGATGCGCGTCATCAGGTGCTGATAGGGATTGATGCGTTCGAGCAGCGCGTTGTCGTCCCAGCGCGTGAAGTCGTGATCGAGCAGGGCGGCGACCTTGCCCGCCGTGGCCGGCATCACCGGCGCGAGCAGGCGCGTCAGGCGGGCGAAGGCGTTCAGCGCCACCGAGCAGACGCGGTGCAGATCGGTCTCGCGCCCCGCCTGCTTGGCGAGTTCCCACGGCGCGTGGGCGTTGACGTATTCGTTGGTGCGGTCGGCCAGCGCCATGATCTCGCGGATGGCTTTGGAATATTCGCGCTCGTCGAAATGGCGGCCGACGGTTTCAAAGGCGGCGGCGAGATCGGCGAGCAGCCGTTCGCCGTCCTCGCCGAATCCGCTCGTCATCAGCTTGCCGGCGAAGCGTTTGCTGATGAAACCGGCGCAGCGGCTGGCGATGTTGACGTATTTGCCGATCAGGTCGGCATTGACGCGGGCCATGAAATCGTCCGGCGTGAAATCGACATCCTCGACATTGGCATTGAGCTTGGCCGCCAGGTAGTAGCGCAGCCATTCCGGGTTCATGCCGATTTCCAGATAGCGCAGCGGGCTGATGCCGGTGCCGCGCGATTTGGACATTTTTTCGCCGGAAACGGTCAAAAAGCCATGCACGAAAATATTGTCCGGCACGCGGTAGGGCTTGCCCGCGAAATGCAGCATGGCGGGCCAGAACAGGCAGTGGAAATAAACGATGTCCTTGCCGATGAAATGAATCTGCTCCATCGCCGGGTCGGCGAGGAAGGCGTCGATGTCCCCGCCGGTCTTGCCCAGATGATTTTTCAGGCTGGCCAGATAGCCGATCGGCGCATCGAGCCAGACATAGAAATACTTGCCCGGCGCATCGGGAATCGGGATGCCGAAATAGGGCGCGTCGCGCGAGATGTCCCAGTCGGCGAGTCCCTGGCCTTCTTCCGCGCCGCCTTCCAGCCATTCCCTGGTCTTGTTGGCGATCTGCGGCTGCAAGCGGCCATTCTGCGTCCAGCCGCGCAGAAACTCGACGCAGCGCGGATCAGAGAGCCGAAAGAAGAAATGCTCCGATTCGCGCATCACCGGCGTGGCGCCCGACAGCGCGGAATAGGGGTTCTTCAGTTCGGTCGGCGCATAGACCGCGCCGCAGGCTTCGCAATTGTCGCCGTACTGATCCTGCGCGCCGCACTTCGGGCATTCGCCCTTGATGTAGCGGTCGGGCAGGAACATCTGCTTGAGCGGATCGAAAAACTGCTCGATGGTGCGCCGGTCGATGAAACCGGCGTCGCGCAGCTTGCGGTAGATGTCCTGCGAAAACTCGGTGTTTTCCGGCGATTCGGTCGAATGCCAGTTGTCGAAGCCGATGTGAAAGCCGTCGAGATAAGCCGGCCGCTCGGCGGCGATGCGGGCGACGAGTTCTTGCGGCGTGATGCCCTCGGCCTCGGCCTTCAACATGATCGGCGCGCCATGCGCATCGTCGGCGCAGACGAAATGCACCTCATGCCCGCGCATGCGCTGATAGCGCACCCAGATATCGGCCTGCGTGTATTCCATGATGTGCCCGACATGGAAAGAGGCGTTGGCGTAGGGCAGGGCGGTGGTGACGAACAGCTTGCGTGTGGACATGGTGGGGTGTGGAGCGGCCAAAACGATGATTCTAGCAAGCAGGCTGGCGCTTTCGCCGAAAAGTGTCGGATAGGGCGCGAACGCCCGGCAAGCTTCTGTGGCGCTGGCGGGACGGATGCCCTTGACTGGATTGGGTTATACCGGACAAAATCAGTCGGCTATTCCCCTTCCCCAGCCCCAAACCCCACCGGAGTCTTCATGAGCATTACCGAACAACAGGTCAGGACGGCGCTCGCCAGCGCGGTCGATCCCAATACCGGCAAGGATTTCGTCAGCAGCCGCGCCGTCAGGAATATCCGCGTCGATGGCGCCGACGTTTCCTTCGACATCGAACTCGGCTATCCGGCCAGGACCCAGATCGACGCCATCAGGAAGCAGGCGATCGCCGCCGTCAAGGGCGTGGCCGGGGTCGGCAATGTGTCCGCCAATGTTTACAGCAGGGTGGTCGCCCATGCCGTGCAACTGGGCGTCAAGCTGTTGCCGGGGGTCAAGAACATCATCGCCGTGGCTTCCGGCAAGGGCGGCGTCGGCAAGAGCACGACGGCGGTCAATCTCGCCCTGGCGCTGGCCCAGGAAGGCGCCAGCGTCGGCATTCTGGACGCCGACATTTACGGCCCCTCGCTGCCGCAGATGCTGGGCCTGGTCGGCCAGCAGCCGGAATCGCGCGACGGCAACAGCCTCGAACCGCTGGCGGCGCACGGCTTGCAGGCGATGTCGATCGGCTTCATGGTCGATGCCGAGACGCCGATGGTCTGGCGCGGCCCGATGGTCGCCCAGGCGCTCGACCAGTTGCTCGGCCAGACCAACTGGCGCGATGTCGATTATCTGGTCGTCGATATGCCGCCGGGCACCGGCGACATTCAGTTGTCGCTGTCGCAGAAGGTGCCGGTGACCGGCGCGGTGATCGTCACCACGCCGCAGGACATTGCGCTGATCGACGCGCGCAAGGGCTTGAAGATGTTCGAGAAGGTCAATATCCCCATCCTCGGCATCGTCGAGAACATGAGCATTCACATCTGCTCGCAATGCGGCCACGAGGAGCATATCTTCGGCGCCGGCGGCGGCGAGAAGATGGGCGCCGACTACGGCGTCGAGTTCCTCGGCAGCCTGCCGCTGGAAATGGCGATCCGCGAGATGGCCGATGGCGGCAAGCCGACCGTGGTCGGCGCGCCGGATTCGCGCACCGCCGAAATCTACCGCGCCATCGCCCGCCGCGTCGCGGTCAAGATCGCCGAGAAGGCCAAGGACATGAGTTCCAAGTTCCCCAACATCGTGGTGCAGAACACCTGAGTTTTTTGCCTATCCCACCCTCAAAGGCGGGTAAAATCCCGCCTTTGTTTTTTGCACCGGACGCAGACTCATGGCCATCAAATCCGACCGATGGATACGCCGCATGGCGGCGGAGCACGGCATGATCGAACCCTTCGAGCCGGCGCTGGTGCGCGAGGTGGATGGCCGCAAGATCGTCTCCTACGGCACTTCGAGCTACGGCTACGATATTCGCTGCGCCCGCGAGTTCAAGGTATTCACCAACATCAATTCGACCGTCGTCGATCCCAAGGCTTTCGATCCGAAATCCTTCGTCGAGGTCGAATCCGATGTCTGCATCATTCCGCCCAATTCCTTTGCGCTGGCCCGCACCGTCGAATATTTCCGCATTCCGCGCTCGGTGCTGACCGTCTGCCTCGGCAAATCGACCTATGCCCGCTGCGGCATCATCGTCAATGTCACCCCCTTCGAGCCGGAATGGGAAGGCTACGTGACGCTGGAATTTTCCAACACCACGCCGCTGCCGGCCAAAATCTACGCCGGCGAAGGCTGCGCCCAGGTGCTGTTCTTCGAGTCCGACGAGATCTGCGAGACTTCGTACAAGGATCGCGGCGGCAAATACCAGGGGCAGCACGGCGTGACGCTGCCGAAAATCTGACGGTAGCGCGATAAACCCTTCCGTTTCGTGACCCGCCGCGGCGGGTCGTCGTTTTTTGAGGATAACCGCCATGCGTTTTCACTTCCCGATCATCATCATCGATGAAGATTTCCGCTCCGAGAACGCTTCCGGCCTCGGTATCCGCGCGCTGGCCGGGGCCATCGAGAAGGAGGGGCTGGAAGTGCTCGGCGTGACCAGCTACGGCGACCTGACTTCCTTCGCCCAGCAGCAGAGCCGCGCCTCGGCCTTCATCCTGTCGGTCGACGACGAGGAACTGGCGCTGGAACCGGAAGAAACCCTGGCCGAACTGCGCGCCTTCGTCTCCGAGATTCGCCACAAGAACGCCGAGATTCCCATCTTCCTGCACGGCGAGACGCGCACCAGCCGCCACATCCCGAACGACATCCTGCGCGAGTTGCACGGCTTCATCCACATGCACGAGGACACGCCGGAATTCATCGCCCGCAACATCAAGCGCGAGGCCAACGCCTATCTCGACAGCCTGCCGCCGCCCTTCTTCCGCGCCCTGACCCACTACGCCGCCGACGGCTCGTATTCCTGGCACTGCCCCGGGCATTCCGGCGGCGTGGCCTTTCTGAAATCGCCGGTCGGCCAGATGTTCCACCAGTTTTTCGGCGAAAACATGCTGCGCGCCGATGTCTGCAACGCCGTCGAGGAACTCGGCCAACTGCTCGACCACACCGGGCCGGTCGCCGCTTCCGAGCGCAACGCGGCGCGCATTTTCAACGCCGATCATCTGTATTTCGTCACCAACGGCACCTCGACCTCGAACAAGATCGTCTGGCACTCGACCGTGGCGCCGGGCGACATCGTCATCGTCGACCGCAACTGCCACAAGTCGATATTGCATTCGATCATCATGACCGGCGCCATCCCCGTGTTCCTGATGCCGACGCGCAACAACTACGGCATCATCGGGCCGATCCCGAAAGCCGAATTCGCCTGGGACAACATCCAGAAAAAGATCGCCGCCCACCCCTTCGCTGCCAAGGTGCAAGGCAAGCCGCGCGTGCTGACCATCACCCAGTCCACCTATGACGGCATCCTCTACAACGTCGAGGAAATCAAGGAAATGCTCGACGGGCGCATCGACACCCTGCATTTCGACGAAGCCTGGCTGCCGCACGCCGCCTTCCACGATTTCTACGGCGACTACCACGCCATCGGCGCCGACCGGCCGCGCTGCCGGGAATCGATGGTGTTCTCGACGCAATCCACGCACAAGCTGCTCGCCGGTTTGAGCCAGGCGTCGCAGATTCTGGTGCAGGATTCCGAGAACCGCAAACTGGACCGCGACGTCTTCAACGAAGCCTATTTGATGCACACCTCGACCTCGCCGCAGTACGCCATCATCGCCTCCTGCGACGTGGCGGCGGCGATGATGGAAGCGCCGGGCGGCACCGCGCTGGTGGAAGAATCCATCGCCGAGGCGCTCGACTTCCGCCGCGCCATGCGCAAGGTCGACGAGGAATGGGGCGCCGACTGGTGGTTCAAAGTGTGGGGGCCGGACGATCTGTCCGAGGAAGGCATCGAGGAGCGCGACGCCTGGATGCTGAAACCGGGCGAACGCTGGCACGGCTTCGGCCAACTGGCCGACAGCTTCAATATGCTCGACCCGATCAAGGCCACCGTCATCACGCCGGGGCTGGACGTCGACGGCGACTTCGCCGACTGGGGCATCCCGGCGGCCATCGTCACCAAATACCTGGCCGAGCACGGCGTCATTGTCGAGAAATGCGGCCTGTATTCCTTCTTCATCATGTTCACCATCGGCATCACCAAGGGCCGCTGGAACACGATGGTGACCGAATTGCAGCAGTTCAAGGACGACTACGACAAGAACCAGCCGCTGTGGAAAGTGCTGCCCGAGTTCTGCCAGAAACACCCGCGCTACGAGCGCGTCGGCCTGCGCGATCTGTGCCAGCAGATCCACGACGTGTACAAGAGCAACGATGTGGCGCGGCTGACCACCGAGATGTATCTCTCCGACATGGAGCCGGCCATGCGCCCGGCCGACGCCTTCGCCAAGATGGCGCACCGGGAAATCGAGCGCGTCGAGATCGACGCGCTGGAAGGGCGCGTCACCAGCGTGCTGCTCACGCCCTACCCGCCCGGCATTCCGCTGCTGATTCCGGGCGAGCGTTTCAATGCCACCATCGTGCGCTACCTGCGCTTCGCGCGCGATTTCAACGAGCGTTTCCCCGGTTTCGAGACCGACATCCACGGCCTCGTCAAAGACCAAAGCAACGGACGGGCGCGCTATCTCGTCGATTGCGTGCGCTGAGTGTTGACGCCGTCCTGCGGGGCCAGACTTTTGAAAGTCTGGCCCCGCAGGACGGCCTTTTATTTCACCAGTTGCGCATAGAGCGCCGCGTAGCGCGCGGCCGGTTGTTCCCAGCTCATGTCCCGGCGCATGCCGTCGGTCTGCATTGCCCGCCAGTGTTTGCGGTCATGCCAGGCGGCGCTGGCACGCTGGATGGCGGTGAGCAAGGCGGGGGCGGCGGCTTCCTTGAAAACGAAGCCGTTAACGTTGTCGATGACGGTATCGGCCAGCCCGCCGGTGGCGCGCACCACCGGCGGCGTGCCGTAGCGCAGGCTGTACATCTGGTTGAGGCCGCACGGCTCGAAGCGCGACGGCATGAGGAAAATATCGGCGCCGGCTTCGATGCGATGCGCGAGGCCCTCATTGAAGCCGAGGACGACGGCAAAATGGCCGGCATGCGCTTGCGCCAGACGGCGGAATGCGGCTTCCAGCGACGGCTCGCCGCTGCCCAGCACGGCCAGTTGCGCCGGCAGGCTGGCGATGTCCTGTTCCAGCGCGGCGACGAGATCGAGGCCCTTTTGCTGCGTCAGGCGGCTGACGACGCCGAGCAGGGGAATGTCGTCGCGCACCGTCAGTCCCAGTTCGCGTTGCAGCGCCGCTTTGTTTTGTTTCTTGCGCGCCAGCGTGTCGATGCCGTAGGCAACCGGCAGGTGGGCGTCCTGCTGCGGATTCCAGATTGTGGTGTCGATGCCGTTGAGAATGCCGGAAAGCGCATCGGCGCGATAGCGCAGCAAGCCTGCCAGCCCCATGCCTTCCTCATCCGTCTGGATTTCGGCGGCGTAGGTCGGGCTGACGGTGGTGATGGCGTCGGCATACTGGAGACCGGCTTTGAGGAAAGAGAGCTGGCCGTAATACTCGACGCCATCCATGCGCCAGGCATGGGCCGGCAGCCCGAGCTGGGGCAAGGTCTGCGCGTCGAACACGCCCTGAAAAGCGAGGTTGTGCACGGTCAATACGGATTTTGCGTGAGCGGCCTCGGGCAGCAGTTTCAGCCAGGCGGGCGCAAGGCCGCTCTGCCAATCGTTGCAGTGAATGACGGCGGGCCGCCAGGGCAGGTGATTAGACTTCGCGCCAAGCCAGGCGGCGACGCGCGAGAGCAGGCCGAAGCGCAGGTGATTGTCCGGCCAGTCCTGGCCCGCAGCGTCGAGATAGGGATTGCCGGGGCGGTCAAAACACGCGGGGCAATCTAGCAGCAGCAGCGGCGTGCCATCCGTCATGCGGGCGGCGCGCAGGATTGAATCGGCATACGCGGCGTTGAAGTTGCCCAGTTCGGCGATCGCCTGCGCTTGCGGGAAGGCGGCGCGCAGCGCCGGGTAGTACGGCGTCAGCACGCGCAGGTCGACGCCCGCCTGCCGCAGCGCGGGCGGCAGGGCGGCGGCGACATCGCCCAGCCCGCCGGTTTTCACCCAGGGCGCGATTTCGGACGTGACGAAGAGAACGTTCATGCGCGGCAGGCGGCGATCAATCCCGCCGTTGAACTGTCCAGCCCGTCGGCGCTTGCGCGCCCTTCGATCA
>Ga0209628_10001089_pt1 | contig 17161 bp, 10 predicted proteins | sample TergutCu122P4_FD_187285 | JGI IMG/M metagenome (GOLD analysis project Ga0209628, IMG submission 187285) | Cubitermes ugandensis P4 segment gut microbial communities from Kakamega Forest, Kenya - Cu122 P4 (SPAdes) (version 2) | ecosystem: Host-associated > Arthropoda: Insects > Digestive system...
CTTTTATATATAGGTCGCATTATTGCAAATTTGCACCTTTCTGGAAAAATTCCAGTGGTCAATGAAGAATTATATAAGTCAGGGGTTTACTTATAGAGTGCCCACAGTATTTTAAGATTTTATTGGGTATTCCATTGTATCCTGTTGAGTTTTTTGGTCTAAGGGACATTATTATAGTTTTTATTTCTACTTCAGAAACTGGAATTATTTCCTTTTTAACTATATTATCAAGCTTAATATTTCTTAATAATGAGGAGGCTTTGTTTTTTAATGTTTGAGTTTGTGACGAACTGTTTATAGAATTTATTAAATGCATTTGCAATATCTTTGGGGTTATTTAGTATTTTATCTCCGCAGTTTATCTTTGTTATTGTGTCATATGACCAGGAGTTTCCAGAGGTTTTTTTTTATTAAATAATTTTCCATGCTATTTTGGCCTTGTATGAAGAAGCTGCTATTTGATTGTGAAAATATTGTTTTATTTTTGCCTCATTTATTACTCTCTTTAGTACATGGCAGTATTTTTTATAATGATTTCTTACTTGAATATTGTCTTTATTATTTCTACATAGGGAATAGAACTCTCTTTTCTTGGTACATGGTATTTTGATACCTTTTGTAACCTAGCTGTTATGATTTGACCTATAATTTGTATAGAATACAGGAAAGCTAGCATCATAATATCTTTAAAAAAATACCTTGAAATCTGCTGTACAGTTCATTTGTACAGGTAGATTTATATACAGTGTACAATGTTTCAACTTTTAACAGCATTTTGAAATGTATTATAGTTTGTTCATTGATTAATCTAGATTTTATCATTCTGACACTTTGTTGAAGGCCAATATTAGCATTTTGTAGACAAATGATTTGGGCATCATGGTCTGAGAGACCATTTATAAACGGTTTTACTTGTATTTTATCATATATCGTGGTGTCTACAAAAATAGTGTCTGTTAATGTTCCATTATTATTGGTTATTCTTGTTGGAAAATCTACTACTTGCATCAGATTGAATATGTTCATCAAGGTTACAGGCTTTAATGCATCATTACTTTTTGTAAGGAGGTTTATGTTTAAATCACTGCAAATTAAGGAACATTTGGTTGCAGAAAATGGTTTAAAATAGTCTCCAATGTGTCATAAAATTGTTTTACGTTCCCTGCTGGGGCTCTAAAAATACAAAAGATAATAGTATTATGGTTTTAAGGTGAAGTTTGACTACATATATTTCTAATCTTTCCTCATGGCAAAATTGTTTTAGGTCGATTGACTGAAAGATTATACTATTGCTTATGAGAATACATACTCCTCCTCACAGGGATTCCCTCCTAAAAAAACTAGAGGCTAGTTTATATCCATCTAGGGAAAATTTCAGATTCTTTTAGGTGGTGCTCAGTAAGACAGTAAGACAAATGAGGGGAGGCTTAATATAGTTCATTTGCAGATTTATGCCTAATTCATCACTCTTATTAGTTATGCTTTGGATGTTTTGATGATAGGTTACAATGCTATTCAATCTCTTTACTGCGTGCAGTCAATTCCATAAAAAATCATCATTTTTTGGTGTTGGGCAGTTTTGTTGTAATTTTGATTTAATTTTAATAGATGACCTGCAGAGTATTCTGGCAGAATTTTATGAACGTTTTGGAGGAAATTAATGCCTCCACCTTCACAGCAGAACAATGCTCCATACGTTAAATCTTTCAGACCCGAATTTTTAATCCAGCAACTGAAACCATCTAACCCATCTATCACGGATCAGACATCGGGTTAACAGTGACACCAGGAACATTTTGAACCTGGGGTAAAAACAAAAAGGCATAAATAAGGTTGTGCCGTGGCACTGGGGGCCATTCGCCAACTTCTCACCCAGGAGCGCCGGGTTCAATCCCATGCAAATCAATGTTGCATTTGCCGTGAACAAAGTGGCACTAGAACAAGTTTTTCTTCTAGTACCTCAGTTTGTGTCTTGCCTGTATCATTCGACCAACATTTTGTATTTATTTGTCTATCCATAGCTCAGCGAGTGACTGCGCCGTTACACGACGTACTTCAAAAACGAAACGACTTATAGTCTTGGATGCTATAGTACACTGTAATCGTCATTAAGAACGTAAAACGTTCCGCGTGTCGCGATACATTTTTGTATTGCTGTTAGTCTTCATACTACGAAACACTATCGTATGCTACGAAACGATCCCACGGTGTACATCTACACCAGGTACTCTGTGGTGCCCACAGATGGTGGCAAACATATCCGTGATTGACAAGACAGGAGGCGTGTTGGGGTTGGAGTGCTGGCTGTTCAGGTAGTTACACGTGATAAAGTAACAAAGAAATTCGGCGAACCTCAGAGTAAGATGGATGATTTGAGTGACCATATTAAGTCAGAAGATACAAGTGCGACTCTTGATTTACCACCACTTGACGAGGATGCTAATAACGCCGATGATGTTGATTTTGACGAGGCTCTCATTCCTACAGTCGCGGAAAAGAAGTCCGCGGAAATATTAATTGAAATTGATCAAGATCGCAAAAAAGTAATCACACTTAATGATGGTGGTTACGATTCTTTAGTAGAATTATTTTTTGAAGCTGTTGCTGAAGACCCAGGTTTAACAGAGTATGCTGATTCGGCATTTGTATTCCAAATTTACAGCCAGAAATTTAATACTTGGGTTGATCTTGACAGATCAAAGGAACTTATTGATGGAAGCCACTTGAAAGCCATTTTTCTAAAACAAACAAAACTAGACACAGTACGTAAACATAATCGCAGGAAAACAAGCAAGAGGAGACTGGCTGACTCTTCAGATAATGGCGGTGATAATAACTGCAAATCAAAGACTTGTTCGTCGGGTGACGGTAGTGTCAGAGCTAAAAGAATTTGCGAGACTGTAAATACGTGTGTAAGAGACGCTGAGAAAAACAGCGTGACTTCTCCTTTAATACACAGTCATGATTTAACGGACAATTCATGGAACAAACAGGTGTTAGAGTCACATTCAGTGTCACCAGCATCAGAAGGTTTGTGTCGTCAGTTATTAACGCTTACCATGTCACGTAAAAACTGCAGGTTTATCTTTGAGGGAACTCTTTTTACTTATTTAAAAATACACATTTTTACTGCATTTTGTTTTGAATAAGTGTTCTTCTGTGGATTCAGTTCTTGTGGGATATGTCACATTATATCTCAGGACAGAATTCTGAGCTATGCACTCTAAAGACCTCAAAACTCACAGGTGTTCTGGTAACTGTTTAAGTGATGGATATCATTATATCAGTGTGCAGGCTGATGTGTGTAGAGCACAAAGATGTTTTTTTCCCTTGTTGAGGGGGTCTCTTCCTTTATAGGTGAATTACATTGTCTGAGTTTGGGACTGTCTGACAAGAATCCAATCTCAGCCCTTCATGAACTGTGCACCAGGCTTCACTGGGTCAAACCAGTGTTTGAAATGCATGAGCAAGATGTAACACGTGCCGATCCAAAATTTTTGATGAAGGTACTGTATGATTTTTTTTTTCACTTAATAATTTTTTGGCTCTCATATATACTTTATCCTAATTTCTGTTACTTTTATGAAACTAATAACTTCATAAAATACCATGATTTGTGTGCACTGGAAATACTTCTACTGGTTTTATTAAGAAGGGACATGAATTGCATGGTTTTCTGTTATTGTGGGCATTTATTCCACGTGGATCTATTGATGTCCTCACTGGTGTTTTTTATATAGCAGGCATGTTCAATAAGTAAGGTGCCCTAGCCTGTAACTTCTGTGGTAATCAAGTATTATATTTTTTTGGTAGCAGGTGGCACTTCTTACTAAAGGTAACATGTAACAGATGTTGCAAGAGTGAGTGAATCAATCACATGCTGCTCAGAGGATAAGTTTATATGTAATGATGACGTTTGGAAACTTGGGTCCTATGAAGCAGCTCGTACTTTTTTTTTTTAATGAAACATGCTTCCCCAATTGAAATTCACCAGCAGTTGTTAGAGGTGATTGGCGATGGCATAGTAAGAATGCAGCATGTCAGAATATGCTGCAGAGAGTTAAAATATGGGCAATCAGACATCCATAATGATGAGGCCATTGCTCTTCTGGGATTGGGCTGTTGCATGCACAACCCTTCACAAATAGTCGCTTTCACTTTCTCGTGATTGTCAAGCTGTGACCTCCCACATGTCATTTTCCAAAATCAGTCATATTTCTGTGCTGTGTTCACATTCATCCTTTTTCATTCATTCATTTATTCACATTCCATAGATCATACAGATGTGGAATTTGTCATCAAGTATAAGTATAAACAAGCAACTATATACAAATACAATTTCAGATAGAGAAATCCATGTCAGCATGGAGCATAGATTCAAAATCTTTCCTTCCATATCAAACACCTACAAGGGACAAGTCCAAGGCCCTGCACACTTTAAAACAAATATCATCCTATAGCATCCATATCACATCATCCACAAATCCTTGATGTCTTGGGCTGACCAATGTGATTAACATTATGGGTGTGACCATATTGTTAATTGTATGTTAAATAAGATTGTATTTTTGTATAAATCTACAAGAATAATCACTGTTACATCATATAGTCTAATGTATTTGAAACAGAATTTCATATTATTGTATAATCACATGCACACACAAAACACTGAACAAACCAGTTTTGCACCCAATACAACAAAAAACAAACATCCCATAAACCTGCACTAGTAGTTGTTGGTTACCACAATTTTGGGACAGCCTGCTGGTCCTATGTTCAAGGGTCTGGCAGTTTAAAAAGAAGGTGGGACTGATAGGCTGTCCAAAAATGTCAGTACCAACCTACCAACCTACACTTCATAATATTCAAGAAGAGAATAGGCCTCAACTATAGTGCAGTGGAAACCTGAAGTCCCGCACCTGTGATGTTGATTACACTGGTTGACCCAGGAGATGGGTGTGAATGCAGCACAAATGGATGGATTGATTGTAGAAGCTGACATGTGGGATGCTACCAGTTTGACATCCATGAGACAGTGGAAATGACTACTTCTGAATAAAAGAGCCCAATTTCTACCAGGAGGAAATTTTAAAGTTTGTGCCAAGATGGCACAGATGCATCAGCATGCTAAGGGATTGTGCAGAACATTAATGATACTTCCATGGAATAGATGAGCTACATTTAACATTGTAATGACATATCATTTAATTTTGAAGGATACAGAACCTCGCTTATTGAAAATCCTTTGTGTCTTGTTTTAATCTGTCACAGTGAAAGGCCACATTGTACACTTGTACAGAACTTTGAATATTTTAGGTTGTTGAAGTCATAACTTTGTTTTCAGGTAACTGTCAGGGGCCGGACATACATTCCTGACAAGTATGAAAGAAGGAAGCAGTTAGCAAAAGCCACAGCTGCTGAATTCTGTCTGAAGCAACTTTGTGTGCTCAAGTAACTTCAGATGTGGAAACAGAGTTTCTGAAGGTTAATATTATGGTGAGGTTAGTGTCCTCAGCTGTTGAACGCTGTGGTGCTGGAATTAAATGCCCGGTGTAGTGTCTATAGACCGTAATTTGAGTTAGGGTATTTAATTATAGTAAACATAATCTTAACAAGATGAATATTTCTTACAGTTTTCCTTCAGATTTAACAAAATAAAATTTAACAGTGTGTTTATGAATCAACCCCTCAGCAAGGAGTGCCCAGCGCTGTTTTTCATAATGTAAATGTCAGACACCGCAGTGTGTCAAACTTGTCATCACATGTGATGTGACTTCTGTATGCTTGTAGATAAAGGATCTGGCCTGCAAGTAGTATGGAATGTAGTTCAGAGATCCTCTTTTTTCTTTTCTTTCTTTTCTTTTTTTAATTCTATTTCTTGCCTCAAAGCATTTGTCAATTTAGTTAAGTATTTGAATGCATGCCCTGTTTGTTGTGTGCTTCTGTCTGTTAGTCAAGTTAAAACTGAAATGAATATCACTACTGTTGTCACAGTTGTCGAGTGCTACATCACATGACCCTTGTGCATCAGTATTTCCATGTCCTTTCACAGGTTCATTTTTATTTGAGGCAACAGTCTTATGAATGTAGTTATATGTGTGTAATGGTTAGAACTAGCTGAATTTATACTTCGTTTCCATGTGTGTGACTGTACACAGAATAATTTCATGAAAATATGTCATAGTGTAGTGAGGACAAAACAAAAGTATAAGCTCAGTTATGACTGATGTTGCATCTGAGATTGGTGGGGCATGTAGCATGTATGGGGGAGAGGAGAGGCGTATACAGGGTTTTGGTGGGGAAACCTGAGGGAAAGAGACCACTTGGGAGACCCAGGCATAGATGGGGGATAATATTAAGATGGGTCTTCAGGAAATGGGATGTGGGGTTATGGACTGGATCGAGCTGGGACAGGTTGCGGGCTCTTGTGAATGTGGTAATGAACCTTTGGGTTCCATAAAATGTAGGGAATTTCTTGACTAGCTGAGAACTGGTTAGCTTCTCAAGAAGGACTCTGTTCCATGGAGTAAGTAAGTATTCATATTTCATGTAGGAGAATGTATTAGAAAGTCAAAGGTGAATAGTGGAAGTGTAAGACCTTTAAACTTTATTTGACTAGCCAAAACATTGAAAGTTAGATGTTTTCTGTCCATACTGGGAGATCCATAGCATCACATACACAAGGTATGTTGAATTTTATACAGTAAATTTCAAGAATAACATGTATAACTCTTTGATATCTTCCATTCTGTGACTGACTGATCCCCCCAGTATAGCAACTTTCATGTTCTGGTCATGTGTTAGAAAATTGTAAATTATAAATTCATTTTATTTCACGTATGAGCCATATTGTGGAAGGTGGAAATTAATGTGGTACATTGAAATTGCAAAGTGTGAATCCATAATCTGTTGCTAAGTACGCTGATCTGTTTATACTACGTATCATGTATTCTGTAATCTCTGAATTCAAACGCTGTATACATATTACAGTAGGTTTGAAATTGCTCCTCTGAAGTATATCCTTACTCCTTTTTTGATGAGCAGTATTTCTGAGATCCAATAAACTTAACCACATCACATGTCCTTGACATATGTTTCACTTGTGAACCACCCAAGTCGTTGCTTGCTAATTATGCACCAAGTTTTATACTTGATTACACTAGTGATGTGTTCATACACATGTACACGTTCTTGCCTTTTAAGTTACCAGGACAAACCAGAGGTTGCTAACGTTTTTGGGCTTTGGTTGATACGGAGTATCTTATAATTCATAGCCAATATTTTATGAATCTACTGAAAAAGTTGTGAGTTGAAATAATTATATTACGAACAGCTTTGCACATCCTTCTATGAAGTCATGTTCCAAAATATTTATCCTACAAAAGATACATGGCAGAAAGTAAGTAATGTACATAGGATATGTGGTTATTTACACCTTCAGTTAATGTGACACCTGAACATACACTGAACATTTGCACTTACCACCAATTCATAAATTTGGTTCATAGAGGACAAATCACATGCTTTGTGATGTTTTGTGAAAAATTAAGAAACGATTATAAATATTGTCATATTTTCATGGGGCACCAAAAACCATTCTGATTGCACTGAAGTGCCCATATGCATATGGTTGGTAATCTCAACTTCTTACCGTATTGAGTTAAGGAATGATTCTTTGTATTTGGTTTGCTTAGTAGTACCCTAATGTTATGTACCAGATTTTTTAATCAGTTATTTCCTTTAAACATACAAACGGCCTGTGACATTTGTCATTCTACTGTTCACCAAAATTAAAAATGTGTCCAATCTGTGAACATTATGTATTGTCATAGTTACATTATAATTTGGACATTTGTGGTTTTAAATACCAGGTGTCCCAGATATAGCTTTACCAAGATAGTGAAGCACTTATCTTTGATTGTTTTCACATGTGTTCAGTTTTTTTACGTGCAATTGCTGGTGACACTAAAGGTACATATAACAAATTGAACAATTTCTGTAGTTCTTTTCACTTGCTGTGGTTGGTTGTAAATAAAGTATTGTTTCCCCAGAACATGAGTATAACCTTGCTAAGCAACTTTTAGGACAGCATGTACCTATATAACTAGTCTTTTGTATACATTGTATATCATGACAATAAAATACTAAGGTATCAGGATTACAAAGTAGAGTTATTGAATGTGCTGATACTGCCTAATTATCCTTAAGTACCATTCGTCATTGAATCTTCTCATGTACTTGCACAGCATTTGAAATGTACATTTGTCTGTGCCTGTATCTTATTTTATCTAACTCTTTACTAATACAGATGTCTAGACCAGTATACAAACTTACAGAAACATAACACTTTGGCCTTCTGACTCAAATCTTCTGCCTTTTTCCATCTGATATACATGTGTCCTGGTGTGGGCCTAATAAAGAACAGGCATTTTCACTAACATGTATGGCAGCTCAGCTGTTAGCAGTGGTATACAAAGAATGTGGTGCAGTATTTTGATGTAATATGAACCTTCATTTCATTTTTTTAATTATATGAATGTACTTTAATTTCTTGATCCTTTTTTGCCAGAATTAAATGCCTGGTGTGCTGTGAAAGTGACAAAAATATGAATGGCTGTCATTACTTTGCAGTCTGATGTCGCTCAGTTTGAATGATGTTCTTCAGTGGTCAGAAAGTTGGGTTATGATTGTACACCTTGTCAGTATCATGATGTAGATCAGCTGCAGCTGAAGATAGGATAGCATTTACGATGGGAAATTAAACTGTACCCAAAGACTGAGAGTGAGGATTAACCTAGCATCCAAAAACATCACTATTGTGCTTGCACTTGCTTCAACAGCTGTGGCTGCTGTAACTGAGGAGCCCAGTATTTTGTATTCAACACAAAATATGTGTTCTGTTTTGCTCTGCAATTTTTGTTCCTCACAGGTTTCACTGCCATAAATGTTTGTGAGTTACACTGTAGATACGTTGTGAAGTGCATATAGGTCTTCATGGTGTGCCTGTTCCTGTAGTTCTGCGTAAATCAAAATTGGAATATGTTGATAAATTACAGTTAGACTTCCAGCATCATATTTCATGAAAATCTGGTGAGCTGGTCTGAAGTTCATGCATGCAGATGGACTGATGGATGGACGGAGCAGTTTTAAGAGACGGTCTGCGGGGAAGTGAACACAACCATTAGTGTCATTCTGTTTTGCATGAGGTACAACATAATTAAAATAAATATAGCTTTTGTTATTTTAAATTATGCCCTTAAACAACCTTAAATATTTAACATGAAAATTAGGTATAATGCTGTATATTATTCCCACATTTTATTTATAACAAAAGTGTATCTAACTTGCAGTAACATGATTATGCTTACCAAGTGTGCCAGTAACTCTCAAGATATCTCCGATGTTTATGAACTCACAGATGATAACATTCAAAATGTCTGTGACATATACTGCAATTATCCAATGTTTCTCAGTGCTGCGTGAATACGGACATTCAGGCGATTCTCAAAGTCATAACCTTTATAGTTTGTCTGAGCTTGAAGAAGTAATGCTTTTCCTTCCTCAGCAGTCTGCAATAAAGACAAGGAACATCAAGTAAATGAAGCTGGGTATGAAATGGTTTTATTAGAAAATTCAGTTGCTCTATTTACTCTTCTGTGTAACAAATATATGTTTTTTTAAGTCATAATCAGCAAAATAGGGAATTGCCTTCTAGTTGCTCACAAATTTATGTACAGGTTTCTGTTCTTTGATATGAAGTCGCATCATCGTGTAATCAGTTCCTGATGTTTTGAAGGAATGTAGTGCCTTTAGTTCTCTTTGAACTTCTTGGCCCATGAAGGTAAAGACACTTTTCCTTCAAAATGTCGGGGAACTGGTTACCTAGTGATGCAGCTTCATATCTCAGACGAATGGTATTTTCAACCACGCTACTGAGAAAATGTCACAGCTCACAAAGTTAAACTTGTTCTGTGTAGATGTTGTCCTGAAAACCAAAGATTGTGAAGCCCATTGTATATGTCAGTAAATACAGGGTGTGTGTTGCAGTTCCTTAAAATAGAGTGAGTACGGTATTTACCTAATGCAAGGCAAGAGAAGGCCATACGAGGTGTGATCCCTGCCTTTCTGTTGGATCGCTCTCGGCAGCAGCATTCACCGTAGTTTTTGATCACACCTCGTATATGTTGCAGTACCACAGGATAACATGTTTCAAGCAAAGCTAAAAATGTCATTCAGATTACAGTCTTCTGGGATGTGATGCTATTTATTGTGGCAGATAGTCACCAGTGTTGCAAGGGAACCTGCACTCTTCCTCATCAGGGTGAATGAATGAATGGAGCAGGCTCCTCCAGAGAGTACTCCTATCTAACCAAACCACAGGGTGTCATACCCCAGGAGACTCTTCTTCATTCTGAATTTTATTGAAATATTTAAACATCCTATGTCAGCCTTGCAGTATTAAACAAAACAAAACAACACCAAAAAAAAAAAAAGACTAGGATATTTGATAATGCTTCACTCACTCTAGCATTTTTACACAAGAGGGTACCAAGTTCATAGAGAGCAAAAGCTGAAATATGGTGATCACCACTTTGCCCTGTCATCCCTCGTTCTCCAGTGTTGCAAAGTTCTAATTCACCTCGCTTGGCAAGACAAGTTCGGAAACTGGCTACGGCCTCTTCATGGAGTCCTAGGTAGCACTGGGCAGCCCCCATTACAAGGTAACGAAGACCCTCCATGGGCTCCCGACCAACTGACTGACATTCTGTGTGAGAATTGTAATACAGAAACATGCTACAGTGTTTCTTACATTAGATGAATAATATCAAAACAAATAATTGCTGCAGTGTATTTGGAAGGTTTAATATATTGAAAATATGCATGTGGAAACCTCACAATATGTTAGGTTGATGTATTATTTAAAAAGTGAAGCTTTCACATTTATTTATTTCACATAGGTTAAAAAACTACCAACATCCTTTTAGGCAATCAGCTGTCTGACCATGGAGGTAGAAACCAATGTTTTGGAGACTGTGTATGTTTTCAGTGCAGGGACATAGCTGATAGCCCAAGAATATTTTAGTGCTATAGTTTCATTATTGTTAATGTAATTTTATCTGAAATCAGACAAACATAAACCAAAATATTCTTTACTGTATGCCTCTAAAAACGTGCATCAAATGTGTTAAATTTATGTCAAATGATTTATTAAAAAGTTATATCACATTGCAAGTATCTGTATATTATACTGTTTATTGTAAGTTTGAAATAAGTATAAATCCACATGTAAGATGAACCAACAAAATGCACCCTTTTTCCTTAATGATTGAATTCAATTATATTGTCTTCGATATATTTCGAACAACTAAGTGTTCATCATCAGGAAGACTGTACAAGCAGCTTTACGGTATTTTATCATGCATCTATATATGCAGTCTAAACAAATATCCTGACAATGACTAGACTGCATATATAGATGCATGATAAAATACCGTAAAGCTGCTTGTACAGTCTTCCTGATGATGAACACTAGTTGTTCAAAACATGTGGAAGACAATATAATTGAATTATATCATTAATGAAAAAAGTGTGCATTTTGTTGGTTCTTCTACATATGTATATCATGATGCATGATTCAGAAAAAGTAAAGTATAAATCCATTCAGTACCTTCCAAGAGGTTATTTACATGCTGAACACTGCAAGAAGGGAGAGCATTCCACAGGAAGAGCAGTTCAAAGGCCAAAAGTCTACAGTAGGCCTGGTCAAAATTTTTGCTGTCTCTTTCTTCAGGAAAACGATTAGTTCTCCTTAAGATGAACGTGTCCAGCTGGGTGCTGCGTTGATGTGATGATGCAGACAATGCAGGTACTTCTTGTGTCAATTTGATTGCCTCATCCAGATTGCCAGATGCACCTGTACATACTGGTGTTAACATCGAAGGTCAGTGTTACGCAAGGTTTCTTTCGAAATGGTAGCACCATTCTTTTATTTAATCTACTATTTATCTGAAAATGTGGTTATGACATTTTCATTCTATCACATGTCTACAGCAATAGGAGCACAGTTCAAAAACTATCATATTGTGGCTGTTTGATGTTTTGTACTGTGTCGGTGTTCCAGCTAAGTACATAACTTTTGGAGGAATGTGTTTATACACTTAGCAAGAATTGAGGTTCTCATAGTGGTGTTGCTGAAGATTCAGTCCTGGGATATTACTCTCTGTCATTGAGTTTGATAGTTCTTGAAATTTCATATGATCATAGTACCTTCATCAGTATGGTTTCGCCATCCAAGAAGAGATGACGGCAATAGGTTCCTTTGAAACAAGCAAACTAAACCCCTGCTGATACCTTGTAATGTCTCCGGTGGTGTGTGTTTTCTGTTTATATCCTCATGGTAGAAAAGTATATCACAGCAAGGTATAGGGACCAAGTGGAAAGGATAAGGTTCTGTGAACAAACCAACGGATACTTTGGGACCAGGACAGGGTGGGGCCGAAAAAGGCATGGGACTGTGTGTCATGTCCCAGAAGATAGTATTCTTCATTTCAATGCATATTGAATGTAACAACATGTAAAGGTGCCCTGTGCTTGCTTAATTCAGTACAGCATCAAGCATGGTGTATGGGGGAATGTGGTTATAATGACATTCTTTCTTAACTGTTACCACTAGACGGAAGTGAGTAGAGAGCTGCATACCGCAACAACGTAACCCCCAATACATATTTGATAAGAAACTGGGTGGACCCCATATTCAGTCTGGGACACATGCATTCTGTAGTCTCTCCTATGACAGGTCCATAGCCTCTTCCAAAGCAAATTCTCCAAAGAGTGTGATCTAGTGCTTCCTATTTCAATTTCCGGTATCCTCTCGTTTCCTTTGTGTCATTCAGTAGCTGCTTACTCTTTTTCATTGTCCTCCTGTAATTTCTATCCTACCACAATGGCAAGAACAGTTTCTGCCCCACCATGAATTACCAGTAAACTCTGGTTCTTCACTCCACCCTGTAACTTAGTTGTTATATTGACTGAGCTACCTTCCTCCCAGTACCATGTAATGATTGTTTTTATTAGTAAGTGGGAATGGTTCTTTATGTCTTCAGGGAACTGAACAGCAAACTCAAAAAGTGCAGTAATTCTGTGCAGTTTGGTTAAAAGTGCCAGTAATTATTGAAACTGAAGTTATTGACAGAATGTGTGTTCACTTGGAAACATACCTGCAGCAAGATAAGTATAGAAACTTCTTGACCATCGTGACCTGAGTTTGAGCTGAAAGAAATACTGATAGGCCTGATTCCAGTCCAGGTGGATCAGATGACACCATCCAACTTCATGCAAACAAAGCAGTTGAATTTCTCTCTGTGGAGACTTCACCACAGCTGCCTGGTATGCTTCAAGGGCTCCGTCAATGTTGGACTGCAACAGAAAGCATCCTACTCTCTGTCCAAGTTACAAAATATATTCTATCACAACTGTGCAGTGAAACTTCTTTAACCTCTGGAAATAGGGAATTTTAAATCTAAAGAGTTGGCATTCATTTGTTGGCTCAAGCTTAATGGTATTATTGAAACGTGAAATACCTGGCTATCTGCATTGGCCCTACCCCACATGCATGCACATACATACAAGCTACAGTAGTACAAGCAAGGTCAGTCATGTATTGCTTAATGTAAAGAAGTAGTTAATGACCAGAGAATAACTAATAACACAAATTTGAGAGCTAATAACTTTTCTGATATACAATGATTAAACATCCATATGTGAAGGAAGATGTCAGTCTATAAAACATACAATGTTGAAAAGTTTCTGAGTTTAAAAAGTACTGATAGTCTTATTACCTGGCATACGGAATGGATTGTGAATGACGTTGGATTGCTTTGTGTGAAATCTTTATTATATGTTTTGCATTTTACTAGTTCTGTGTATTTTGAGCTTTTATGACTTATTCGTGGAATAAGTCATGTTGTCACTCTGACTAAGTTTTGCATCCATGGAACATAACATTAGTCATGTCTATGTATACGACGTATAAGTGTATGGGACTGGCTTTGATATTACTGGTTCAAATTCCAAGAAACAGCGAAAGGAAGGAAGCTGTTGTAACTTAGCTTTAGGCACTATTGCAGCATTTACTAGGAGGAAGTGAGGACAGTTGTAATTCTTTATATACAGGAAAATTATGGAATCTTACAGTATGTTCCCATATGCCACTCACAAAAGTGTGTTCTGTTTTAGTCCTTTCAAGGATGTATTTTGGTCTACCTCATCTTACCTTAAGTCTTTCAACACGTCCTTTAAAGAACAGAAATAATGCAGACTGTCCAAATTCATTCTGAGATTCTGTTATCAGGCTTTGTGCTGCTTCAACCCCTGCTTGAACATTGGATCCATCCAGGGCAAAGAATGGACGGACTATGGTGTGATACCACAGGAGAGCCAACCTGCAGATGCGAGTTTGTGAGTGAGTATAATTACCGGACTAATACTGCTGTGTGTGCCACATGCATGTACCATCACCATAGTGAGCTATACTGAGGCCACACAAAGAAGTTCCATGGCTTGACTCTGCCTATATATCCCTTGAGTCGATCTGCCTCCCTCTCTAGTGTATTTCTTAATATTCCTTCCCTGTTGTGTAGCAATTCTGTTGATATGAATGTTGGTAGTGATAACCTTTGCTACAGACAAAACACTTTGGGCTGGTTGACAAGAGCTACAGGAATACAATGGTAGGCACATTTGAGGAAGCCGTGATGTGATTCTCTCCATCTATAGGACTTACTTTCCTTTTACTTATTGTCAACTAAATGTCATCAAGTGGGTGTCATTTCTACCTTATATTTGGGAGCTTGCAGGTTCAGATCTTGATCCAGAGACATGCCGTCCTGATTGCGGCTTTCTGTGGTTTTCCTCAGACCATCCAGGAAAGTACAGGGTAGTACTTCACATCAGGCCATGACCACATCCCTAAACATTCTTCTGAATTAATTAATCATCGTACAGTCGCAGACTGTAAAGTCTCAGCTACTGACAGCATTATTCAATAAACCCCATATATATGTAAGTAAATAAAGTAAGATGCCTTATTACAATTTTGTCATTTTTCTTTAATGTATCATATTAACAATAATGTATTTATGTAGGCCTGTTTACTCGGTAATGTAGATATTGTAAACAGGAGTGAAATGACTGTTGAACTAGGTGGATACGGAACCATCACTGGAGATGCCTGCAGAATGATGAACTCACATTATAAAGGGAATAATTTTAATGCAGATTTGCAAAAAAGAGTTTATTACCTAGGTCTTCATGTCTTGCTGGGAATGGCTGTAGACACTGGCAATGATATATTAAAAAAAAGTTCTATTTGTAGTTAGATGACATGTATGCATTCAACCATATCCCAGTTCTCAAATGTATTACAACAAGACAGGCAATGTACATATAACATAATATTGAGGTGTGTGTGACTAACCATAATTACAATGGAAAAGCAGTTACTATTAAATATGATAGTGTGTGTTCATATTCTTGCCTTAGGTATCTGGCATGAAAATTGCATCTTTTTCTGTCATATTATATTGTAATTTATGTCCTGTTTGGCTGTACAATATTTTTCCACATTATTGAACATAAAATGTGTGTTTTTACTGTCTCTACAAATTTTGTCTGCAATTTTTCTCATTCTGAGAAGAAGTCAACAAGGCATCATCATTGAACATGGGTCTTCACATAAAGTATCCATTATTCTTGTCAGATTTAAATTGAACTTGATTCTGTCTGCAGAGTTTTGAAAATCCTCAAATTTCAAATTTCATGAAAATTTGTACAATGACAGCCATGTTGTTCCATGCAGGCGAACAGACATAATGAAGCTAACAGTCGCCTTTCACAATTTTTTGAACGCACCAAATAATGGTTACCATAACTTTTATTACTTTTTTTTGTTGTTGTTTATAGTGAGGGACACCCCTGAAGAAGGTAAATGTATTTTGTTGAAACATCTGGGGCAAATATAACTGTAACTGTTTCAAAATATTACGTACTTCTGTATTTGGTGGACATTATTACTTTGATAGGCGGGAAGTGAATTTAATATTTTGTCGCTAGTCCCATTGCAAGCATTGCTGCATTACGTTTTACTACATCTTGATCATGACAGTGTTTCCAACCTACAGGTACATTTCATGATGAATGGCATTAAACATTTGGCTTTTGTAGCAATATTTGAAATATTGCCACGTTGGCAGTAGCGTAACCAAGTATCGAATATTTAAATTGTCATATGTAATTTCTCAATAGAACTTTACATTGTGGTTTTCTGGAGTGGGCTACCATCTATCACGGTGTAAAAACCAAGAAATAGCACATAATAATTTGTGTCATTAAATCCTCACATCGAATTATACATACAAAGAAAACTGGACAATAAACAGAACACAATTTTTCATATCGCTAGTCACATATTTGGGCCATTATCAAGCATACATGTCACCGAATAAGTCAAACGAGCATGTGCCGACATTGGTTGCAAAGGAGTAAGAGTATATGAATGTTGCGTGGTGTGGACAGTGATCTAAGGTAAAGTTATCCAGTATTATTCGTACTGTAAAATATTAATACATACTATATGGTACACATCTTAAAAGGTTCCTTTTATTTTTAAGGTGTTTATGGTAGCTGTACCTATTCGGAGTTTTAATAAGTGACAAGACTATTGTGGAAGGTCACACGTAATCGCGGTGTTCATATTACTCCACAATTGCACATGATTTTAATTGTGAATGTAATTTATGTATGGCAGATTTAACATTCTTCTGTAGATATATGATGTAAATGATGGCATAATGAAAAAAGTAGATGTCACCTAATTTTATGTACTAACCTGGCATTTGCCTAGAGGAACTGAGGAAAACTACCAAAATCCTGTGAGAGTGGCCATTCTTCTGGCCAAGATTTAATTCCAAACCTCCCAAATACGAAGGAAGAGAGGTAACCACTACGCTGCGACGTTCCCTGCTGTTTTAAGTTAATGGCTACCCCAAACATTATATGCATGACAATCTTAGACAAGTTCCACCAGATATTCTGTGGACCTAATTTGGTCACAGTCGGGGTGGGAATGAAACTGCCATTGAGAACTGTGGGATCATGTATTTCA
>Ga0209628_10001090_pt1 | contig 17156 bp, 14 predicted proteins | sample TergutCu122P4_FD_187285 | JGI IMG/M metagenome (GOLD analysis project Ga0209628, IMG submission 187285) | Cubitermes ugandensis P4 segment gut microbial communities from Kakamega Forest, Kenya - Cu122 P4 (SPAdes) (version 2) | ecosystem: Host-associated > Arthropoda: Insects > Digestive system...
TCCCGCCGTTCGAGGTCGAGGACAAGAACTCGCCGATCGGCTACAGCGGCTTCGACATCGACCTCATCTCGGCGATCGCCGACAAGCTGTCGTTGAAGGTCGTGATCGCCGTGACCGACTTCAACGCGTTGCAGTCCGGGGCGGCCCTGGCGGCCGGAAGCTGCGACATCGCGGTCTCCGCTGTGACGATCACCGAGAAGCGCAAGGCCAACATCGATTTCTCCGATCCCTACTACGATTCGTTGCAGTCGCTGCTGGTGCCGCCCGGTTCCCCCATCAAGTCGCTGGCCGACACGGTGGGCAAGAAGATCGGGGTCCAGACCGGCACGACCGGCGAAGCGTACGCCAACGAGCACAAACCGGCGGGGGCCACACTGGTGAGCTTCCCGACCGACGGCGAGGAGTGGGCGGCCCTCCAGGCCGGCACCGTCGACGCGTTGCTCCAGGACCACCCGGTCAACAGCCAGCACGTCAAGACCGACCCGACCTACGTCATCGTGGAGAAGTACGACACGAAGGAGCAGTACGGTTTCGCGTTCCTTAAGGATGAGAACCCCCAGCTCCGTGAGGCCGTCAACGCCCAGCTCAAGGCGCTGCGCGACGACGGGACGTACGACACCATCTACAAGAAGTACTTCGCCTAGCCCTGACCCGGCTCAGGGAGGTTTCGAGATGGCCATCCACATCAGGCCGACCGTACGACGCCGCATGTCGCATGCGGCGTCGTACGTCGTCTTCCTGGCCATCGTGGTGGTCATGGCTTTCACGGCCGACTGGAAGCTTGTCAGTCGCAACTTCTTCAACTTCACGGTGGCCCAGGAGCTGTGGCCGGGCATCATCCTGGCGACGCTCAACACGATCTGGTACACCGTGGCCTGCTTCGTGATCGGCACGGTGCTGGCCGTGGTGTTCGCGTTGATGAAGATGTCGCGGGGACCGTTCAAGTGGTTCGCCATCGGCTTCATCGAGTTGTTCCGGGGGATGCCCGCCCTGCTGACCATCATGATCATGGCGTTCGCCGTGCCGATGGCTTTCAAGGGGCTCAGGATCCCGCCGGAGCCGGTCGGCAACGGACTGGTCGGCCTGATCCTGGTCACCATCGCCTACACCGCGGAGCTCATCCGCGCCGGGATCCAGGCCGTGCCCAAGGGCCAGCGGGAGGCCGCCCAGTCGCTCGGCATGGGCGAGCTGCGGACGACCCTGTCCGTGATCCTGCCGCAGGCCATCCGCATCGTCATCCCGCCGCTCACGAACGAGTTCGTGATGCTGCTCAAGGACACCTCGTTGCTGTACATCGCCGGTGCGACCATGTACAGCAAGGAGTTGACGCTGTTCGCCAAGGACGGCCTGTCGACCTACGCGAACGCGACGCCGTTCATCGTGGCCGGCGTCTTCTACCTGATCATCACGATCCCGCTGACGTACATGGTCGGGATTCTGGAGAAGAGGATGGCGGTGAAGAAGTGAAGGAACCCCGCGAACCGAAGCTGCACCCGAGGGACACCCCGGACCCCGAGGCGCCCCCGATCCAGATCTCCGGCCTGCACAAGCACTTCGGTGACAACCACGTCCTGAAGGGCATCGACCTGGTGATCAACCGGGGCGAGGTGGTCTGTGTGATCGGCCCGTCGGGCTCCGGCAAGTCGACGCTGCTGCGTACCATCAACCTGCTGGAGTGGCCGAGTGCCGGGAAGATCCTGATCGAGGGGATCGACATCCTGGACCCGGACGTCAACCTGGACAGGGTACGGACCCGGATCGGGATGGTCTTCCAGTCGTTCAACCTGTTCCCCCACATGACGGCGCTGCGCAACCTCACCATCGCGCAGGAGAAGGTGCTGCACCGCTCCGGCGCCGAGGCCCGCAAGATCGCCCTCGACATGCTGGAACGGGTCGGCCTGACCGAGAAGGCGAGCGCCCACCCGTCGCAGCTCTCCGGTGGCCAGCAGCAGCGCGTGGCCATCGCCCGGAGCCTTTGCATGAACCCGGACATGATGCTCTTCGACGAGCCGACCTCGGCCCTCGACCCGGAGCTGGTCGGCGAGGTCCTGGAGGTCATGCGCTCCCTGGCGATGGATGGGATGACGATGATCGTCGTGACCCACGAGATGGGCTTCGCCAGAGAGGTCGGCAAGCGGGTGATCTTCATGGACGACGGCCTGATAGTGGAACAGGGCAGCCCGCCGGACGTCCTCGGCAATCCCCAGCAACCGCGCACCCAGGCCTTCCTGTCCAAGGTCCTCTGAGTTTCCCGATAACACGGCGCCCCGGACTTGTGGTCCGGGGCGCCGTGGTTGTTCGGGCGTTCCGACTCAGTGCTGGAGCGCGTACTTCCGGATGAGGACACCGGCGGTGCCGGCCATCAGCAGGCCCAGGGCCGCGACCGGCCAGGGCGTGGTCGTCGCGACCATGCCGCCGGTTTCGACGGTCCCGCCACCGCTGGCCAGGCCCTTGACTTCCAGCCAGATCGACACGGTCGTGCCGGTGGGCTGGGCGATCGCGGTCAGGATGTACGTGCCGGTGGCCGTCTTGGCCGGGATCGTCACGTTCAGCTTCGCGCAGCCGGTCGACAGCGGGTTCAGCGTGTCCGAAACCCCCGCGGCGGTGCAGCCGGCGGTGTCACCCGGGGCCGTCACGCCGGCCGTGCCGACCTTCATCGCCGCCGTGGGCGCCTTCCCGGCCGACGCGATCGGGACCAGGTAGATGTCCAGGCTGGTGTTCGCCGGGCTGCCGAGCGACGTCAGGTTGAGCCGCGACAGGCTGGCCGTGACCGGCTGGCCCGCCGTGACCTTGGTCGCCGACATCGGGGCCGTGGCCGGGGTGAGGTTGGTCACCACGACGGAGCGGCGGGCGAAGTCGGGCGCGATGGCCTTGGTGGGCGTGCCACCAGGGGCGCTGACGCCGGACTGGCTCATCAGGTAGCTGATCCAGGCGTCGCGGTCGATGATCCCGGCGTCGGTGATGTTCTTGCCCTGGGTCAGGACACGGTAGTTGTCACCACCGGTGGTCAGGAACGTCAGGGTGACGATCTTGTAGGTCTTGTCGGCCTGCAGCGGCACCCCGTTGACGAACACCGACGTGACGTGGCTGGCCGCGTCGGTCCAGGAGCACTTGGCCTCCAGCGTGCACGGGGCGGCCGCCCCCTGGTCGGTGTTGACCGTGTAGGTGACGTTGGTCGACACCCCGGTGGCCAGGAACGGCCGGGTCGGGCGTGTGGTGCCGTCGGCCAGGGTCTGCCACTGTTCCTCCAGGAACTGCTTGAACTGCGCGCCGGTCAGCTCGACCGTCGAGACGTTGTTGGCGAAGGGCAGGACGGCGTTGGCCTCCGAGTAGCTGATGATCCCGTCGGGGGCGTAATACAGCTCGGCGCGCAGCCCGCCACCGGTGTTGATGATGCCGATGTCGGCCCCGCCGATGGTGGTCGATGTCTTGGCCGTGGCGAGGAAGGAGTCGGCCACCAGGTTGGCGAGGCTGGCCTCGTTGGCCCGGTCGTCCCGGATGGCGCTGGATGCCACGTTCTGGTAGGTGAACAGACCGCCGGCGCTGGCCGCCCAGGTGCCCTTGCCGAAGGCCGTGGTGATGTCGGCCGAGACCTTGCCGACGGTCGGCAGGCCGAGGATGTTGGCGTCGGCGACCGCCTTGGCCACCATGGTCTTGATGGCGGCCATCGAGCCCAGGGTGAAGTCGACGTTCCCGAGGGTGTTTGGATCCGTGTCGGTCGCGGTACTTTTCACCGTCGGGATGAGCTTGGCCGTCGCGGCGGTCACCGTCATGGTGGAAGTATCGACCGTCAAGGTCACCTGTCCCACATGGCTGCCGTAGCTGCCGGCCTCGACGAGCGGGCGCCCGGCGTGGGTATAGAGACCCTTGGGATCCTCGGTCGCCGTTCCGGTCCAGGCGTACGCCATGTGCGTGTGCCCGCCGAAGATGGCGTCGACTTTGCTGGAGGTGCCGTTGGCGATCTTCGCGAACGACGCACTGGCCTGGATCGCGTCGCTCAGGTTCGCGGCCGGCGGCTGCACCGACGCGCCGTCGTGGTAGATCGCGATGATGACATCGGCCTCGGTGCCCTTGATCTGGTCGGCGATCTTGTTGACCGCCGCCACCGGATCAGTGAACGTCAGCCCGACCAGGCCGCCCGGGCTGACCAGGGACGGCACTTCCTGGGTCACGGCGCCGATGATGCCGACGCGGATACCGGAGGCGAGGGTTTGAATCGCGTACGCCGGGAGCACGGTCTTGCCCGTGGAGTCGACGACGTTGGCCGCGAGATACTGCCAGGTGGCCTTCGGGACGACACGGTTCTTCAGATCGGGCCAGCCCTGGTCGAACTCGTGGTTGCCGACCGTGGAGGCCGGGAAGTTGATGCCGGGCGTGCCGGCGATCAGGTTCAGCAGGTCGATGGTCGGCTGGTCCTGGGCAATGGCTGAGGCGAACTCGGTCGCCCCGATGGAGTCGCCACCGGACACGACGAGCGAGTCCGCCGGATCGACGCCGGTGGTGTTCAGAACGGCGTTTTCAAGTGTGTAGGCCCACCGCAGGGTGAGGTCGTTGTTGATGCGGCCGTGGTAGTCGTTGAACGAGAAGACATTCACATTGACGACCGGGCCGGCGGCGTTGGCCGCGGGCGATGAGACCACGACTGCTGTACCAGTCAGGCCGAGTACGACGGCCGCCAGGCCGGCGGTTATCTTTCGAAGGCTCATATGAGACGTACGCTTCCTTTCGGACTCCGTTGGCCCGGCGCAAGCCCCGCGAGAACGTGCGGGGCCGGCGGGCCACGAGGGATTGACAGTGCCATCCTAACCCCCAATCAGGTTCCACGTCTGCCGCCGGGCCGGGCCCGGGCGCCGGCCGCGGGCAAGGTAGGCTTGGGGCGTGGTCGATACCGTCGCTGAGGCAAGCCGTACGCCTGATCGGGTCCAGCCCTGGGCCGAACTCGGGCTCAGGGAAAACGAATACGCCGAGATCCGCCGGATACTGGGCCGGCGCCCCACCGGGTGCGAGCTCGCGATGTATTCGGTCATGTGGAGCGAGCACTGCTCCTACAAGTCGTCCAAGCGCCACCTCAAGCGGTTCGGCGCGCTGGAGCCGGTGACCCCGCGCGGCCCGCTGCTGGCCGGGATCGGCGAGCAGGCCGGCGTGGTGGACGTCGGCGACGGCTGGGCGGTCACGTTCAAGCTCGAATCGCACAACCACCCGAGTTACGTCGAGCCCCACCAGGGCGCCGCGACCGGCGTCGGCGGGATCGTCCGCGACATCCTCGCGATGGGCGCGCGGCCGGTGGCCGTCATGGATTCGCTGCGTTTCGGCGCGCTGGACGCCCCGGACACCGCCCGCGTGCTGCCCGGCGTGGTCGCCGGGATCGGCGGCTACGGCAACTGCCTCGGCCTGCCGAACATCGGAGGCGAGCTGTTCTTCGACGAGTCGTACGCCGGGAATCCGCTTGTCAACGCGCTTTGCGTCGGCGTACTGCGTCACGACGATCTCCAAAGCGCCGCCGCCACCGGGGTCGGCAACAAGGTCATCCTCTACGGGGCCACGACGGGTGGCGACGGGATCGGCGGCGCGTCGATCCTGGCCTCGGAGACGTTCACCGAGGGCGGGCCGACCAAGCGGCCGTCGGTTCAGGTGGGCGACCCGTTCATGGAGAAGCTCCTGATCGAGGCGACCCTGGAGCTGTTCGCGGCGGGCGTGATCCTGGGCATCCAGGATCTCGGGGCGGCCGGGCTGTCCTGCGCGACCTCCGAGCTGGCTTCCGCGGGCTCGGGCGGGATGGCCGTCGATCTCGATGCCGTGCCGCTCCGCGACCCCACGCTCACCCCGGAGGAGATCCTGATGAGCGAGTCCCAGGAGCGGATGATGGCCGTCGTCCGTCCCGGGGACGTGGCGAAGTTCATGGCGATCTGCGCCAAGTGGGACGTGGTGGCCACGGTCGTGGGCGAGGTGACCGAGGGAGACCGGCTGCTGGTCACCTGGCGCGGCGAGCTGATGGTGGACGTCGATCCGAAGACCGTCGCCCACGAGGGACCGGACTACGACCGGCCGGTCGCCCGGCCGGACTGGACCGACCGTGTGGCCGCCGACCGCGCCGAGGCGCTGCCGCGCCCGGCGGGCCCGGACGAGCTCAAGCGCGACGTGATCGCGGTGGCGACCTCGCCGAATCTGGCCGCGCCGGACTGGGTCACCGGGCAATACGACCACTATGTCCGCGGCAACACCGCGCTCGCGGGGCCCGAGGACGCCGGGATGCTGCGCATCGACGAGTCCACGGGCCTCGGCATCGCCCTGGCGACCGACTGCAACTCCCGCTTCGCCTTTCTCGATCCCTACGCCGGCGCCCAGATCGCGCTCGCCGAGGCCTACCGCAACGTCGCCACCACGGGCGCCGAACCGGTCGCCATCACCGACTGCCTGAACTTCGGCTCGCCGGAGGATCCCGAGATCATGTGGCAGTTCGTCCGCGCCATCGAAGGTCTGGTGGACGGCTGCCGCGCCCTCGGCACCCCCGTGACCGGTGGCAATGTCTCCTTCTACAACAAGACCGGGGACGTCGCGATCCTGCCCACCCCGATGGTCGGGATGCTGGGGGTCATCGACGACGTCGCCGACCGGGTACGCTCCGCCTTCCGCTCGCCCGGCGACCGGCTCTATCTCATCGGGGTCACCCGCGATGAGCTGTCGGGTTCGGCGTGGGCGGGGGTGGTCCACGACCACCTGGGCGGGGTGCCTCCCGTGGTCGATTTCGCCCACCACCGCCGCCTCGCCGAGTTCTTCCAGACCGCCTCGAAGACCCGCCTGCTGGCCTCGGCCCACGATCTGTCGGACGGCGGGCTCGCGATGGCCGTGCTGGAGGGGTGCTTCAGAAGCGGGCTGGGTGCTGGCCTCACTGTGGAAGGCGACCCGTTCGTGGCGCTGCTCTCGGAGTCCACCGGGCGGGTGCTGATCAGTTGCGATCCCGCGAACGCCGCCGCGGTCGAGGCGCTGGCCAGGGCCGGCGATTTGGCGCTGACGAGTCTTGGCACCGTGACGGCCGGCGCGCAGCTCGACGTCGCCGGCCAGTTCACGCTGGATATCGCGACAGTCCGCGAGGCCTGGCAGCGCCGGATCCCGGCCGCCCTGGGACTTGTCTGAACCCCCCGGGGTCCGCAGGCTCAGTACGTACTGAACTCCGCACTCTGCACATAGATCGCCGGTCTTTATGCAGAAAAAGTTCGCCGATCGAGAGTTTTCTGCATATAATATGGGATGTTGGATGCAGAAAGGGCGGAACCGATGAGACGCTTCGACTACACATTCCTGGAGAACGGCCTGCTGCCGGCCGATCTGGTCAACATCGCGTACACGATCGGCGAGCTGAAGCAGCGCGAGAAGGAGCGGCGCCAGGACTTCCCCGTCGTGTTCTCCCGGATGGAGTCGATCGCCCGGGTCCAGTCGGTCAAGGGGTCGAACGCCATCGAGGGGATCGTCACCACCGACGAGCGGATCAGCGAGATCGTCAACCAGAACAGCGCGCCGGTCAACCACGACGAGGCGGAGATCGCCGGTTACCGCGACGCGCTGGCGATGATCCACGACGGGATGGCGACCCTGGACATCCGGGAGGCCGACATCCTGGGTCTCCACCAGGTCATGCTGGCCTACACACCGGCGGGCGGCGGGTGGTACAAGGACTTCGACAACGTGATCGCCCAGATCGACGCCCAGGGGATGCGGAAGGTCCGGTTCGCGCCCACGCCGGCCGCCGACACCCCGGCCGCCATGGAGCAGCTGATCCTGGCCTACATGGAGGCCCGCTCCAACCCGGCCATCAACCCTCTCCTCCTGATCCCCTCCTTCATCCTCGACTTCCTCTGCATCCACCCCTTCGCCGACGGCAACGGCCGCATGTCGCGCCTGCTGTCCCTGCTCATGCTCTACAAGAGCGGCTTCGACGCCGGGCGGTTCATCTCGTTCGAGGAACAGATCAACCAGGGCCGCGGGCAATACTACGAGGCGCTGCGCCTGAGCTCCCAGGGCTGGCACACCAACGAGAACACCTACTTCCCCTTCATCGGCAACTTCATCACCACGCTCATGTATTGCTACAAGGAGCTCGACAAGCGCTTCGCCGTCGTCAATGCCCGCAAGGTCACCAAGCGGCTGCGGGTCGAGGCGACCATCCTCAACTCCCTCCTGCCCATCTCCAAGCAGGAGATCTGCGGGATCCTGCCCGACGTCAGCCCGACCACCGTCGAGGCGATCCTCGCCGACATGGTCCGCAACCAGCAGGTCGAGAAGATCGGCGCCGGGCGCAGTACGCGCTATGTCCGACACATCTGAGATGGGGGTCCGACACACTTGAGGCGGGTCGTCCATTTGCACTCTGACCCCGAGAGTGCTAAGAATGTCATTAGCACTCGCATCATGAGAGTGCTACGTCTCGCAGTGAGACCGTCGTGGTCGTCCGTCGCGGGCACTGTGGGGCGTAAGACTTGAAAACACGGGGTACGACCCGTCCGACCGGAGAAGATATGGCAAAGCTCATTCAATTTGATATCGAAGCACGCCGAGCGCTGGAACGGGGTATGAACACCCTGGCCGACGCCGTGAAGGTGACGCTGGGCCCGAAGGGTCGCAATGTCGTCTTGGAGAAGAAGTGGGGCTCGCCCACGATCACCAATGACGGCGTGTCCATCGCCAAGGAGATCGAACTCGAAGACCCGTACGAAAAGATCGGTGCGGAACTGGTCAAGGAAGTCGCCAAGAAGACCGACGACGTCGCGGGCGACGGCACGACGACCGCCACCGTCCTGGCCCAGGCCATGGTGCGCGAGGGGCTTCGCAACGTGACCGCCGGCGCCAATCCGATGTCCCTGAAGAAGGGCATCGAGAAGGCCGTGGCGGCGATCGTGGCCGAGCTGGCCGCCCGCGCCACCGACATCGAGACGCGCGAACAGATCGCGGCCACCGCCTCGATCTCGGCCGGTGACACGCTCGTCGGCGACATCATCGCCGAGGCGATGGAGAAGGTCGGCAAGGAAGGCGTCATCACCGTCGAGGAGTCCAACACCTTCGGGCTCGACCTGGAGCTGACCGAGGGCATGCGGTTCGACAAGGGCTACATCTCGGCCTACTTCGTCACCGACACCGAGCGCATGGAAGCCACCCTCGACGATCCCTACATCCTGATCGCGAACTCGAAGATCTCGTCCCTGAAGGACCTGCTGCCGGTTCTGGAGAAGGTCGTCCAGGCCGCCAAGCCGCTGCTGGTCATCGCCGAGGACGTCGAGGGTGAGGCCCTGGCCGGTCTCATCGTCAACAAGCTCAAGGGCACCTTCAAGTCGGTCGCCGTCAAGGCCCCCGGGTTCGGGGACCGCCGCAAGGCCATGCTGACCGACATCGCCATCCTGACCGGTGGCCAGGTCATCTCGGAGGAGGTCGGGCTGCGTCTCGACGCCGTCACCCTGGACCTGCTGGGCCGCGCCCGGGCGATCCGCGTCACCAAGGACGAGTGCACCATCATCGACGGGGCCGGCGAGAAGACGCAGATAGACGGCCGGGTCTCCCAGATCCGCAAGGAGATCGAGAACTCGGATTCCGACTACGACCGCGAGAAGCTGCAGGAGCGGCTGGCCAAGCTGGCCGGCGGCGTGGCCGTCATCAAGGTCGGCGCCGCGACCGAGGTCGAGCTGAAGGAGCGCAAGCACCGCGTCGAGGACGCCGTGCGCAACGCCAAGGCCGCCGTGGAGGAGGGGATCGTCGCCGGTGGCGGCGTGGTGCTCCTCCAGGCCAGCCGGACCGCCAAGATGCCCGAGATGACCGGTGACGAGGCGACCGGCGCCCAGATCGTGGTGACCGCCTGCGCGGCCCCGCTGCGCCAGATCGCCGTGAACGCCGGATACGAGGGCGGGATCGTGGCCGAGAAGGTCATGAACATGGCCGACGGCGAGGGTCTCAACGCGGCCACGGGCGAATACGTGAACATGATCGAGGCCGGGATCATCGATCCGGCCAAGGTCACCCGTTCCGCCCTGCAGAACGCGGCCTCCATCGCCGGGCTGTTCCTGACCACCGAGGTCGTGGTGGCCGACAAGCCCGAGAAGCCCGCCCCGGTCCCGGCCGGCGGCGACGGCATGGGGATGGACTACTGATCCGACGGTCGCAACCGCGATAGCGCAACCACTTGTGCCGGACTCCCCCTATGGGGGGCCCGGCACAAGTGTTTGTGGGGGCACATGGGCCGCGGTGGTTGACACGGGTGGCCTGATGGGCAACCATGGTGGCATGCCCGGTGAACTCCACGTCCAAGTCAGGACCGCCTACGACGCGGAGTGCGCCGAGGAGGGCGGGGCCGACCGGCTGGTCCTGGTCGGGTCCGATCCGGAACTGACCCCCCCGCCCGAGGCGATCGCCAAGATCCGCCGCGCGTCGAGCCTCGACCTGCGGGTGCGGTTGCGCACACGGCCGGGCTACCTGACCGACGGCGCCGACATGAGCCGGCTCAAGGGGATGGTGTCGACCTTCATCCAGGGCGGGGCCGACGGGTTCGTCTTCGGGTTCCTGAACGCCATGTCGGGCATCGATATCCCGGCCTGCGCGGAGCTGGCCGGCGACGACACCTGGGGCTGGACATTCGACCGGGCCATCGACGCCGTACTCGACCAGGGCGGGGCCTGGTCCGACATCCAGGCGTTGCCGCGCCTGGACTCGGTCATGACCGCCGGTTCGGCGCGCGACGTGGAGCACGGCCTCGACAACCTGCTCGCCCGGGCCGGCCGGGCCAACCCGCCGCTGGTGGCCGCCGGCGGGCTGGAGCCCGGTCACGTTCCCTGGCTGGTCCGGGGCGGGATCACCGCGTTCTACGTCGATTCCCCGGCGCTCACCCCGGGGAAGGTACGAGCCTGGCGGCGCCTGATCGACGAGGAGATCGCGCTGGACGCGGTCAGGCGGTCTGGTTAGGGACTTCGCGGTAGCGCAGCCCGAGCCACTGCTCGACGACCATCACCACGGCGAGGCCCCAGCTGGCCAGCATGGTCCACCACTTCACTCCGAGATCCATGTTGTAGACCGACGCATCGATCATGGCGTTGGCCAGGAAGATCACCGCCACCGCGGCCATGATGCCGATCGCGATCCAGCGCACCAGGCGTACTCTGAAGCGCAGCCGGGGCACCATCATGATCGTCACCGCGGCGAGGATGATGAGACTGATGACCCACGAGCTGCCCGAGGTGATCGAGACGAGGCCGTTCACCGCGAGGACGATGAGCGCGGGGGGGTAGGACGCGGCCATGAGGTCGGCTACGGCCACGGGATAGACCGGGCGGGCCGGTTTCGCGGAATCCGGCGGCGGGCTCCACGAGGCGGCCATCAGGGAGGCCGACGTGGCCACGTGGAAGGGTTCCTGGGGGGTCTTCGGCGGCGGCACCGACGCGAAGGTGGGATGGGCCGTGGGATCGGCGGTCAGTTCGGCGCCGATGGCATCGGGCGACGTGATGACGGCGGCGACAAGGTCGAATGGCACATGGGGGTCACGGACCTCGGCCTGGATCGGCACGAGGTTCTCCAGCGGGATGTCGTCGCCCTGGGGTTGGAACTCGCTGGGGGCCACGGCGGGGGGTTCGTCGGCCTCCGGTGTGGGCGCGGGCTCGTCTTCGGGCACGAACTCAACCGCGCCCTCGGGTTCGGCGAACGCCACCGGGCGGTCGGTCGGCGCGTAGCGCGGTCCGTCTTGCCATGTTGCCACAAGGCCATTCTACCCCTTCCCGGGCTGGCGCCGGGGGCCCGCCAACCGGTAAGGTAGTAGATACCACGCCAAGTGTCACCCACCCACCGCACATCGCGGGGAGCCCCGATCCGGGTCCGACTCCGGCGCGATTGTCCGGTTCCGGACAACCAAGGTACTGTAGTGTTCTGGGACGGTAAGAAAGTGAGGTGGACGAATGCCGACTGGCAAGGTGCGCTTCTACGACTCCGAGAAGGGCTTCGGCTTCATAGCCAAGGACGACGGCGGTGACGTTTACGTGCGCGCGTCGGTCCTGCCCCCCGGGGTGGCGACGCTCAAACCCGGGCAGCGGGTCGAATTCGGCGTCGCCGACGGGCGGCGCGGCGAACAGGCTCTGTCTTTGACCATCATCGAGATGCCGGAGTCGTTGTCCAAGGCGCAGCGCAAGTCGACCGAGCAGCTCACCATCATCACCGAGGATCTCATCAAGCTGCTCGATTCGATCGGCAACGGCTACCGCCGCGGCCGTTATCCGGATCCGCGGATGGCCGAGAAGGTCGCCCACATGCTGCGGGGTTTCGCCGCGGAACTGGAACTGTGACATGGCCGCGATCAAGACCGACGCGGTCGGAAGCGCCGCCGTCGAGGAGGCCCGCGAGGCCGCCATCGCGGAAGCCGGCCCCGACCACGTGGGCGACCACCTGGGAGTGATCGCCGAGTCCGACCGCGTGGTGACCCACGTCTTCGACTGCCTGCATCCCGGCTATCCCGGCTGGCAGTGGGCCGTCACCGTGACCCGGGCGCCCCGGGCCCGCACTGTCACCGTCAACGACGTCGTCCTGCTGCCAGGGGCCGCGGCCCTTCTGGCGCCCGCCTGGGTGCCGTGGGCGGACCGGATCGCGCCGGGCGACGTCGGGCCGGGCATGCTGGTGGCCACCCCGCTTGACGACGTCCGTCTGGAGCCGGGCTACACGGCCGGCAGCGACGAGCGTACTCCCGAGGAAGCGATCGAGATCCGCGCCGTCGTGCGCGAGCTGGGGCTCGGGCGCTCCCGGGTGCTCAGCAAGGAGGGCCGCGAGGAGGCCGCGATGCGGTGGAACGCCAGCCACGGCCCCGAGACGGCCGAGGCGAAGCAGGCCCCGGGCCTGTGCTCCGCCTGCGGTTACCTGATCCGCCTGCGCGGTGAGCTGGGCGCGGCCTTCGGGGTGTGTGCCAACGCCTACTCCAACGCCGACGGTCACGTCGTCACGGTCGACCACGGCTGCGGCGCCCACTCCGACGTGGTCGAGGAGCGCCGGGGCGTGCCACTGCCGCCCCTGGTGTGGGACGACTCGGTCGAGATGGATTACGGGCCGGTTTCGGTGTTCGACTAGGTACGACTAGCGGCGCGGGCGGGGCCGGTGGGCCCGGTGGCGCCGCACGGCGGTGTAGGGGATCAGGACGAATCCGAGCACGCCGCCGGTCGCGCAGACGTAGGTCCAGAAGTCCCAGTGACCGATCCGCCAGCAGATGAAGGTCGCGAGGGCGAAGAGGATCGTACCGACCACCGACGCGGTCAGACCGAAAGCGTCGAGGGGTTCCACCGGTGCTTGTTGCAGGACGGCCTGTCCGGCTTTTCCAGTGGTACGGGATGGCTGACTCACACCCATAGGTTACCCCCAAGGCCAAGCCGGATTGTGTACGTCCCACAAGACGGGGCCCGAACCTGAGACCGGATGGCGCTGGGGCGCCGGATTCACTAATCTATGGGCCATGGTGCAAAAATCCCCACGCGCGGTGACGACCGCGCCCGCCTCCCCGGCCGCCGGTCCCAAGGGCTTGGACCACTTCTTCAAGATCTCCTCCCGGGGATCGACCCTGACCCGGGAAGTCCGTGGCGGCCTCGTCACCTTCTTCTCAATGGCCTACATCATCGCGCTGAACCCGATCATCATCGGCACGGCGAAAGACATCAACGGCAACCTTATCTCGGGGCTGCCGGCCGCCGATGGCGCCAATATTCCTTATACCATGGCCATGGTGGCGGCCGCGACCGCGATCGTGGCCGGCGTGATGACACTCCTCATGGGCCTGGTGGGCCGGTTCCCGGTGGCTCTGGCGGCCGGTTTGGGCATCAACGCGCTGGCCGCCAACAGCCTGGCACCCACGATGACGTGGGGACAGGTCATGGGCCTGATCGTCTGGGAGGGGATCATCATCACGATCCTGGTCGTGACGAAGTTCCGCCAAGCCGTGCTCAAAGCCGTGCCGCACTCGCTGCGTACTGGCATCTCGGTCGGGATCGGGCTGTTCATCGCCCTGATCGGGCTGGTGGACGCCGGCTTCGTCCGCAAGGGCGCGGTGATGGGCGATCTCGGGATCAAGGGCTCGATCGTCGGCTGGCCGCTGCTGGTCTTCGTGGTGGTGTTGGTCGGGCTGATAGTGATGTGGGTCAAGAAGGTCAAGGGGGCGATGCTGATCGCCATCTTGGCGGGCACGGTCATCGCCGTCCTCCTGGAACTCGGCGTCAAGGTGGGCCCCGCCAACGACCCGGCGGCCCCCAGCCCGACCGGCTGGCAGCTGAACGTCCCCCAGCTCGCCGCCGACCAGTCGTGGTGGCCCAACTTGGAGCTGCTCGCCTTCTGGCGACACGTCGACATGATCGGGGCCTTCCACGCCGACTTCCGGTCCTGGGCGGTCGTCTGCCTCACCATCCTGGCCCTGATGCTGGCCGACTTCTTCGACACCATGGGCACCATCATGGCGATCGGCAAGACCGGCCACCTCATCCAGCCCGACGGCAACCCGCCCCGCACCCAGGAAATCCTGCTCATCGACTCGCTGGCCGCGGCGGCCGGCGGCCTGTTCTCGACCTCGTCGAACACCTCCTACATCGAATCGGCCTCCGGTGTGTCCGATGGCGCCCGGACCGGTTTCGCCAACGTCATCACCGGCGGGGCGTTCCTGATCGCGACGTTCATCACCCCACTGGTCAACCTGGTTCCCTCGGAGGCGGTGGCGCCGGTCCTGGTCGTGGTCGGGTTCCTGATGCTCCAGCAGATCACCGACATCGACTGGGAGGACCTGGAGGTGGCCATCCCGGCCTTCTTCCTGGTCACGATGATGGCGTTCACCTATTCCATCACCGTCGGTATGGGCCTCGGTTTCCTGGCCTACGTGGTCATCAAGGTGGTCAAGGGCAAGGCCCGCGAGATTTCCTGGCTGCTGTGGGTCATCGCCGTGTTGTTCCTGATCTACTTCATGCAGGGACCGATCCTGGCCTGGATCGGCTGAGAGGCCGCGCCGGCGTAAGTCAGCGGGCGGTCCACCAGGCGACCATCCCCGCCGCGGGGGGTTCCTCGGTGCCGGTGAAGCCGGCGAGGAACTCCAGCAGCGGGGTGGCGAAGGTGACCGTGTCGGCCTCCAGATCCGGCAGGGCGGTCGTCCACGTGTCGACCAGCTGGGTGAGACTCGCGGCGTCCATGTAACCGAACGACATGTTACCGTCCGGGCGGAGCGGCATGTCGAGCCCGCGACCCCACAGGTGACGGATGCTGACCCGGGTCGGAACCTCGGCGCGTACCAGATCGAACTCCAGCGAATCGAGCTTGTCCGCGGGCAGCGGGATGGTCGTGTGGGCGGCGGCGAGGGCGTCCAACCAGGCGCGCAGTATGATCCACGAGACGCCGAGCCGGTCGGCCGCGACGAAACGCCCTGTCATCATGGCTTCGCCATCGACGAGATTGGGGACTCCCGGCTGGATCACGCCGGGTCCGGAATGCCGCATCAGCGGCCCGATCTTGGACCGCCAGCCCTCCGACCGGCGAGAGGCCGGCACCACGGTCGCCGTGATCTCCCGCAAGCGCTCCGCCAGTTCCGGCGGCGCGGCGAAGAAGTCGCGTACCGCATCCGCCCCGATCAGCCACAACCGCAATTCATCTGCCATAACACAACGTTAGCGCAAGTCTGTCGTCGTGGGAACAGTTCGGACACTGACTTGGCGGCCGCCGGTGGTGATCGCAGTTCCCACGGGCGGGGGTTGGCCTGTATCGTAGGTACGCCGGATGGCTTGGAGTTGGTCATCCGGATTGGCCCCGTAGCTCAGTGGATAGAGCGAAGGTTTCCTAAACCTTGCGTCGTAGGTTCGAGTCCTATCGGGGCCGCGGGGGGGGTCGGGGTTGATATGAGCCTCTGAGTTCTGCCAATACTTTACCGAAAGTGGTAAAGTATTGGCATGACATTGCGGGATGAGTTGTGGACTGTGGCGGTGGAGCAGTACGGCTATGTGACCGCTCGTAACGCCGCCGCCCTTGGCGTAGCCGTGATCGAGTTGGGAAAACTCGCCGCACGGGGGACTCTGGAGCGGGTTTCCCAGGGGCTGTACCGCTTCCCGGAATGGCCGGTATCCGCCAACGATCATCTGATGGAGGCGGTACTGTGGACGCGTGACCCTCAAGCGGCGCTGTCCCATGAGACGGCGCTGGCGGTCTACGAGTTGTCGGACGTCAACCCTGACAAGACCCACGTCACGGTCCCGAAGCAGCGCCGGCTGCGCCGCCAGGAATACCCTCCTGCGCTCGTGGTCCATTACCAGGACTTGGCGGATGGTCAGGTCGGCTGGTGGGAGTTGATCCCGACGGTGACGGTGGCTACGGCCATCGACCAGTGCATCGCTGCTCGCGTACGTCCCGACTTGGTGCTGCAAGCCATCGACACGGCCCGCCGCCAGGGTCGTGTCGATGAAGCTACCGCCGTACGCCAGCGGCGGGAACTGGCGGAGGCTGACAGGTGAGCGTGCTCGACCTGCCCGACAAGAAGCGCCCGGCTCCATCGGTGCCGGCTATGGAGAAGTGGATTCACGACGCGGAACGGGAGACGGGGGTTGCGCCGAAGCGGCTGGGCTGGGTGGTCGCCTCCACCGTGGTCGTCGCGGCGTTGCAGCGTGCCCTGGCCGACGACCAGGAGCCCGCATTCCTGGTCAAAGGCGGTGTCTACATCGAGTTTCATCTGGGTTTGGCGGCTCGCACCACCACCGACATCGATGCGCTGTTCCGGGGTGGCCTGGCTGAGTTTGAACAGCGCTTGGATGAGGCACTGGCCTTGCCATGGGGACCGTTCGATCTTGTACGTACCGAGATCGAGGTGATCAAGGCGCCCAAGCTTGTCCAACCACGTCGCTTCTGGGTGAAGCTGATGGCGAAGGGCCGTGTGTGGCGGCGCGTCAAGGTTGAGGTGTCGTTCCCTGAGGGTGGGAGCGCCAAGGGTGCTCTTCCTGTTGTGGCGCCGAACATCGGGTTCTTCGGCCTCCAGACGCCACAGCACCTACTCGGAATGGCGATGGACTATCAGGTCGCCCAGAAGCTCCATGCCGCCTCCGATCCCGACGAGGAGGGCTACGAGAATCAGCGCGTCCATGACATCCTAGACCTGCTACTCATCAAGAACGCCTTCTACACGGATGTCGGTTGGG
>Ga0209628_10001091_pt1 | contig 17144 bp, 11 predicted proteins | sample TergutCu122P4_FD_187285 | JGI IMG/M metagenome (GOLD analysis project Ga0209628, IMG submission 187285) | Cubitermes ugandensis P4 segment gut microbial communities from Kakamega Forest, Kenya - Cu122 P4 (SPAdes) (version 2) | ecosystem: Host-associated > Arthropoda: Insects > Digestive system...
CATCCTGTGCCGTTGTCATGAAATCTGGGAACCTTAACTTCCTGGAACCCTCTGGGCCACTCCAGGCCTGTAACGGGACTGCTTTACCTTTTTTTACCTACACCTAATGTACTAAACACCACAAATAAATTTTACATGGTGATGCATAAATCTGTGATTCTAGAATGTCAGAGGCTAACCTGGATAAAAATTCTTATGCAGTATAAGTGTACTGCCTGTAATACTGAATACTAGAATGTACTACCTCAGTCATACAATTCTGAAGTACCCTATGTACATTGCCTCTAAAACTGAAAGTTAGACTGTGCTGTCTTATTCATAAAATTTTTATTTCATATAATAACAAAAATATATTCTGAAAAGCATTAATGTCATCACATTTGAATGACTACAGTACAATCAAAATGCATGCAAATGGCTGCTCATTGCTTCACAAGAAATTTTGGACTTAGAACCTGAGACTGATATAAGACATTCAGCAGTATTGGCTGGTGGGTTACCAGTACAGGGAAGTTTGTGGGGATCACACTGGAGTTCTCGTCACTAGCAATGTTATCAGTAAGAAAAGATTCTGCTGAAGTACCTACAATCACTGGAACTTCAGTTATGCCAGCATTAATATTTAAAATGCCAACAAACTGAGATGGATTTGTGTCTTTAACGCCACCAATATCAACGCTAAAAGACTGACTTGGGTTCTTGGAGATGGTGGGCCGTACTGTACCACCACTAGTGATTGTATAGAACTGGTACTGTAATGGGAGCAAGGTAAAGTTGTCACTATTTCCAGTCTCTACAGAAACAATACCAGCAGAGCTCATTTTTTCCTGCCTACCAACACAAATGGCACCATGACGAACTATATTTCCCAAATTATTCCTAAGAATACTGACAGGATCTCTATAAACAATTTGCCTCAATAAAGGTTTATGGTCTGTATTAGTCTCCTGCTTTATTCCTCCACCAGTACTAATTCTGCCAACAAGTGTCAATGTAGACAGAAAGTCAAAATTACCAGTAGTTGATGTCGTCATACTAGCTGAAGCCGTAGTAGAAGGCTCAGAGGAAGTGTACCCTGAAACCTGGAACACATGCACCAATGTACCAAAATGTAAAAAAAAAAAAAAAATAATAGAAATAAATAAATAAATAAAAATAATAAATAAATAAAATAATAATAAATAAATAAAAAATAAATAAAAGAAACAGAACTTGATTCAGTATTACTATAATATAAACCAGAAAAAATTACCAATCAAAATATAATATACTTGCACATGCATTACATTAATGCAGTTTCAAGAGTAGTCAGTACTTTCATAGATGCACCAGGCTGTGGTCTTAAGGCAGAACTGGACTCCTGAGGAACACTGTGCTAGGTACAATCTAGATTGTGACACCTGTCATGCAGGATGGTAAGGAACACTACAAATGAGACATTTAAGAATTTACAATTCAGAAATATTTTCTACACTGAACCGCAAATACAACACCATGAATATATACAGGTGGAGATGGATATGAAGTGCCATCCATTACTAACAAAAGGACCAGGCGAAGATAAGAGGCAAGGCTCACGCTCTGAATGTTTTAACCCCACGGACAATACCGTGTCCTATTACACACATTAATCTCTTGTACGGTACATATTATTTACCACTTCCCATGCCAAACTGCATGAAATCAACCCCATGATACCCCAGCCATCTCAATGTCCTTTCTTCATACACACCTCAAAGTGCACATTTACACATTCTGTCCCATACCAAGGTATCCAAACCATTTAAACCTACTGATTTCTAAGTGTGTATAATGTTTCATTGTTTACTCCCTTTGGCTTCCTCAGATTCACAAATACTTATTCAACAAAATGGCAGGACAGTATGAACTGTCTACTTGTCATAAATCCCCTACAATCTTCATCACTACCATCACATTAATCATTGGTATTTTTACTGCATTTGAACTTCCAGCGTTGAAACACTACGTCATCTTTGGTACCATCAAGGTCATCATCTCAAACACTACGTCATCTTTGGTACCATCAAGGTCATCATCTCATGGAAGACTTCACTACTGCCCTTGATCTTCACAATGTATGCATCTTCATTAGGCTGTAAAGCCAATGGGTTGTCCCAGCAAAATTAGCACTGCCATGTGTGACCACTCATCTTCGTGTTTAAAAAATTCTATTGTTCCTGTCAACTGTTGCCCAGTTCACCACCTCTGCTTCTAGGTCAGCCAGTTTTCAGTGCACTTTAGGAAAGAGTATTCATTCTTTTCTGGTGTTTTTTTAGGTCTTCCTCTTGCCTTCTCCATTCATGTATAATTTTCTTGGTTAAATGTGGACCAAACTACCATTCAGCTATCCTATTACCATGCTCCTGTGTATACTTCATCACATTTAATTGCAAACCTACAGTACATAAAGCAATCACATGATTATTACACATTCTGATAACAAACTTATGTTTCATAAACTCACGGTCACTGTGTGCTACTGAACAACTCATGCAAGGAACGATGCAGTTTGTTTTTTTTCCCTCCAAAGACCAGCCATTATCCCTTCAACAACACAGGAATATTAGCTGCTTTGAATGTCATATTACTGCACCTTTGCACCACGAGGCAGGGGAATTTTAAATGGTAATTTCTGGGAAAAGAGTGCATCTTATGGTACATACAATACAATATGTTATGAAGTACGCACCTTTAACGTAGGAGACTCACTAAAATTTGTCCCTTACAATGTTCAGTCATACTGACAAAAGGCCATAAATGGACTTTGTGTGCATTGTTCACCCTGAAATAAATTTGATAAAAAGACCACAACTACGCTCAATAAACTGCAAGAAACAATGGGAATTTTGTGTACCAAAGCAGATCTGATTCATTTATCGGTTTACACATTGTGGTTTCACTAAATCATGGAAGAATTATTGTGGCAACCCTCATATATTGCGGTATAGTCCCCTCGTTTATTTATGGTTGTGCTTACATCACATCTACCTGTACGACTTACTCTGTAGCTACCTACACATTGTATGATATACTTTAAATACATTCACAACTGTTAGAACTGACTGTTGCCTTCATGTTTAAATTATGCATGGAAAGGGTGAGATATGCACATTAACAGCCTAAGGATATAAAGAACAGGAAACTGATGTCTCTGTTACAGAAGGTAGAGTGGACAGATTGGGTAACTCGGACAGGAGATTAGCATTGCTGTGGCCAGACGCCAGTATGATTTGCTGCAACAAGATAAAAGAAAACATGATCAGAGGAAGCATGAGGACCCATGCATCATCAAGTGCAAAAATTTCTTGTGCTGACCTCTGGTTAAGTTTTCGAAGCGGGCGTCATGGAAACTTAACCACCAGATACAAAGCAAAGTTAATCACTTACACAACGAGAAGAAACATAAAATTTGGACCACGTTCACATACCATAGCCCAAAAATAAGAAGAATCACAAATTTGTTCAAAAACACCAACATAGGAATAGTACTCAAGGCCACAGCAATGTTACAACAACTCTTAATATCCACAACCCAAATCCAAACATTACAACATGAAAAAAGTGGAATATACAAAATCACATGCAAAACTTGTCATAAATCATATGTAGGGCAAACTAATCGCAATCTAAACCTGGGATTCTGGGAGCATGTACGATACATAAAAAACGACGACCCTCATTCGGCTTATGAATTACACATACTTAACTGTAGGCATGAATATGGAAATATCAATGATACAATGACACTTCTAAAGCAAATTAAGAAGCCATCCCTTTTACTTCCATATGAGCAAATGTATATACAGATTTTCCATCATAACAATGAACTCATTCCCGAGCAGCATCCAAGCCAACAGAATCCCATGCTTGAACTCCTCTAGCACACACACCGCACGCCCCATACCAGCTTGACAACTAATCAATATTTCTGTCCACCTGTCAGTCCGCTCTCAACCGGCGTACTGTATGGCCGTTTACAGAGGTAAGGCAATAAATAAACAATGCATATTGCATTTTCTGTAGTCTTAGCAAATAACCTAGACACTTTGGTATTATATCTTGTAAATTTACATTAATTTTAACATTTATAACAGACCCGACACAGGAGGTAGCTAGGCATTTTACACAAATTTTATGACAAGGCAAGTGTTTTCACTGCTGCATTTAACAGGCTCATTAGGATTCACTTCACTAGTCAGAATATTTTTACTTCACTATTGTCTTAACAATACAGCAGACCTCATTTTACTAATATAAGATCGTTCACTTATTTCCAGAGTGACGATACCAGATGCTGTAATAATACAATTTGTCCTCCTGAAGATGAGCATAGTACTGCTCGAAACATGTCGAGGATTATAATTTAACATATATATTGTTATAGAATAAACAAATTGTGCATTAAGTTGGTAATTTGAAACAATACTATACTATGATGCATGGTCCGAAAAACATCAAATGAAGTGAAAGAATAGTCTGCTTACAGAAGAGGATACCTCTAAGGTTTTAGACAGAGAAGACAAAAGTGACACATTCTCTGAGGACTCAGATGATTTTTTGTTTGATAGAAGTGAGGAAGATTCTGACAGTGAATCGGATACAAGCAGTGTTGTGCACGAAAGTGAACCGTATGAAGAAGCGTCAGATTTTTCGCCACCTTATGTACCGCACGGTAGGGCAAGTCCAAGGTTTGCATTTCTCACCTCAGGTGGAGTGAATGCAGACTTTGATGTTGAAACTAGTGCTCTGGAATGTTTTCAGAAGTTTACTGATAAAGATATGTTGCAGTTGTTTGCTGAACAGACAAAAATATATGCCTACAAATTTTTGGCAGCAAATCCTAATTGGAAACCATGATCCCAAGCTAGAGGTTGGATGGATACAAACAATGAAAACTCTAATTGGACTCCTCAGTCTTCAAGGTGTTGAACAGTAACCTGAGAATGGAATCTATTTCTCCAAAAGGGAAAGTCTTGTGATGCCATGCTTCTCACAAATAATGACAGAGAAAAGATTCCATCTCCTCCAAAAATTCCTTCACTTTGCTGGCAAATTCCAAATTTGACCCTGATCAGCATCACAAGAAACTCTATAAAATCAAACTAATCCTTTATCACCTAAAATTCAATGTTTTCCTCCATATACACACTGGAACAAAACATCTGTGTCAACAAGTCTCTCCTCCTCTGGAAAGGACAGGGTTGGATTAAATACATACCTTCAAAGCGAAGCAGTTTTGGAATGAATAGCTACAAACACTACGAAAGCAGCACAGGCTATGTTTGGAACTTCATAGTTTACACTGGTAAGGATACTATTTATGGCCAGACACACCCAGGGGAGCAGACTTCTTCAAGGATTGTGCTGGAGGTAATTCAAGACCTACTTGATAAGGGCTACTGTCTTTACCCAGAAAACTGGTACATCAGTCCCAAACTTGTTGACACCTTATGTACCAGAAAAACAGATGTTGTTGGAACCATGAGGACCAATAGGAAAGAGTTCCTAGATTTCATGAAGAAGGCCAGACTATTAAAGGGGGAAACAGATGATCATGAAGTGGAAAGAAAATAGGAATGTCGTACTCATCAGCACATTTCATGATGATAGCAAGGAGGATGTGACAACTAGACAAGGAATATCCAGAAACCATCTGATGTCTCTGACTACAACAAAAACATGGGATAGAGTCGACAGGAATGATGGTCAACTTCAAAGCTACAAGTTGACTTGAGAATGTTTAAAGAAGTTCTACCAGAAGATGTTCCGCTATTTCCTCGATGTGGTCTGCCTGAATGCATTCACCATATACAAGAAGAAGGGTGGTAGCATATCTAAGTAGGATTTCCTAGGGAAATTGGCAGAAAACTTGTCTTCAATGGGTTGAGTGGTGGAACCTGCAACTAGGGGTTGCCCATCAAAATCACCCAAACCTTCTCGACTCCTTGGATGCTGCTTCCCAGATATGGTGCCAGTGACATCAAAATAGAAGCTTACCAGATGTGTAGTCTGCTGGGCCAATGGAAATAGATAAGACTCATCATATTGGTGTCCTGACTGTGAGAAGGCCCTATGTGTTGTACCATGTTTTCAAGTCTACCTTACAGATAAAAATTTAAAAACCTAAAAAATCATAAATGTTGCCATAATTGTGAATAAAAGCTGCATTTCATCTTTAAATCAGTTTTTCATTATATACTGAAAGCAAACCCCAATGTTTGCACCCCTTCTCTTGCTTTATAGATACTAGGAAAAAAGGCAGAAAAATACCCAGGGCAGGTTACACTAGTAGACCAGAGGAGACCCAGTTAAGAGGTTAAAGTCTCAAATGATCGTATTACCCTTTTCATCTGTTGTACTGCTTTGGAGGACTCTATGATAACATACCAAAATCTGTCCAATACACGTGAACACGAATTTTTCATGTTATCACTAATTTTCACCATATTATATTTCATCTGTCATTGGTTCCCCCATACCCATATTTCCTGTAAGGCCTCAACTTCATACATAGAAGTTTCACGGTCTCCAGCAGGCTTGCTCAACCCTTTACTTGGTGCAGGCAACTTCCTCAAAATTTGGACTGCACACAGGCAAATGGAAATTCCATCCACAGAATAAAAAATGAATAAGTACATGTATAATTTTAATAGTGTATTTATCTATACAAATGCAATAGAAAATATACAGATAATAACAGGAAAACAGTATTTAAAAAAATGCAATTCACAACCCAGGCTACAGCATCACTATTTTTAGCACATTTTTACATACTAAATTAGTAATGTAATGTATGTCTCCATAAATAACCAGCTCACAAGTTCTCAAAACTGCTTTGCTGTTCTATCCCTTCTTTGCTAAGCAAAGGGATAAAAGACATTTCCTCATAACACTGTGTCATGGGCAACATGTTTCCTGCAAGAAATTCATTGAGAAGTACTTTTTCAAGAACGTAAACCCTGCAAATGGCAAGGGTTTGCTGTATGATATGGAGTGCATCCTTCCCATTTTTGCTTCACCATATGTCTACTCTACACTATTATCTTCACAGGTGATTCCATTTTTGAATTAAAGAAGTTTTACTACTTACAAGACTAGGTAATGACTTTAGATTACAAGTTAAACAGACTTTGAATTAAGTACATTACAAAGAACTTCATAAAGAACTTTCCCAAATTGGGGTTACTGCCTTAAAAGTTGGTGAAAACTGAAATTATCCAGTACTAAAGTAACAACATATTCTAGATTTGTACACACACATTCGTCTTCTTCTTGTTCTTCTTGTTCTTGTTATTCTTCTTCTCCTCAAGCACTACATTCCACTACGGACCTTGGCTTCTGATACAGTCTTCCCCTGTTCCTGACTAGCCTTTGCCTGCCTGTTTTTTTATTTCATACACATGTGCTGGGGAACCAGAAAATAAGTTCAAATAAACATCACTCAACAAAAGTTAGCTTGCATCACCACAGGAACACATCACCCACGAGGATAAAAATTTTATTATAAACTATCAATGTACGTGCACACATGTCAAATGCACTTCCATCCTAAAATTTCTGGTCTGAAAATCATGGTATTCAAGTATTCAATTTTGTTACCTTCAGCTTTTGACAAAATATCTACAGGTGGATATTAATTTAACAACAAAATCTGTAGTACACGCCAAGGGAGGTCATCCCAGCCAAGCGAACATTTTTGCAAAATCTATTTTACAGTGCATCTCAAAGATGCAAGGCATTCAAGACAGTCACTCTCTCTCCACAACCTAAGATGTAAGTTAACAATTCCCGAAATATCACGCTAGTTTTCTGTCCTATGTACACAAAATAAATGTCCAGAGTCAGTTCAACCTGCCACACTGATGAACAAGCATCTGCAGTATTAATAGGCAAACCTATCACCAACATTACTACACACAGCAGCCAGTTCTACGTTAAGTCAGGCATTTCCTTGCAGTATAAATACAATGTACTCACCATTAGTATTACTACATACATTATCTGCAAGCATAATGACACACAGAATGATCATATCCATAAGCCAACACGTACATTTCTGGCATCAACAACGTAATTTAATAAAACAATAAAGTTAAAAAATTACCAAAATTATATTACTCAAGATTTAAAAAAAAATATATATATATATATATACACACATTCATCTACAAATGAATATGGCTACAATGTGGAAGAAAGGTAATGGTAAAGTTACTACTGTATCTAGGCACCATGCCATAAAGGTACATAGGTGTGTGAAGGTTAATCTCCATGCACTTTGGATTTGGCCTCAGAGGGAGGATAAGAATTGGCTTCAAAATTCCATTTCCCTCTGAGGAATGGGCGTATGCTACTCCTTGCCCAAGAGACTTGATGGCCCTCACAGCCTGCCAGGAATCAGCGTTGAAGAGACAAACTTTGCTTGACAGGAATACACTATCATCCAGCCCCTCTGTCAAGCCACTACTGACTGTGCTATTCGATCTGATGAAATGTGGACACACTTCACCTATGAGGACAACAATTTTTATGTGATGTTTGAATGTGCTCATCACACAGAGGGGTCAAAGAGTTGTATCCCATACAGATATCTACCTATTCCCTCCATGGAATTCTGAGTGATTTCTGATATGTTTTAACTAGCAAAATGTTGGGTTAAATGTTAATCTGCTTGTTAAAATACTGTCCATGTGTCCAGATAAATTACGTTGGCAAATTTAACACAATGAGAAGGGGCAGTTGTTTTGCATGTGTGGAAAAGTTGCTTCACACTGATCTGGTGTTCAGTACTTAACCAGTAAATGTACATGAAGGATAACAACTGATCAGAGAACTAACTGATAGTAATTAATCAGTTTATATAAACAGGAAAATCCATGACTTTATGGAGCACAAATTTGTGCCAATATGTATAGTCTTGGGTCCAGCCTTAGTTGCTTAGATGTAGCCTATATTCTGGCAATGCAATTATATTCCCATCTTCAGCAATGAATGCGATGCTTGCCAAAACATTGACTACATCCAACCAGGCTCGAACTTGCAATGAGAATGTATTATTTCTGAGATAGTGCTCATTTTGTATGGAGATATTAAAGTATAAAGCTGAACAACTGTAATGATAACAAATGCACATAATGGCAGGGGACGATATATCTAGGCAATGAATCTGACTGCTGTTCGACTAAATGCCAGTCTGTTCAGTACAATATTAATCAATCAATCAATCTCTTGTATTATTTAAGATTTGTAATTATGTGTATGAGCACACAATGACTGAAGCCAGACATGTGCATGCAGTAATGTTTAAATGTGTGTCAGCATCAATGTTTATCTGCAACTGAAGGACCACTACTTAACCTTGACTAAAATTAAATAACATGTTGCATATGTGGATAATACAATAAGATTACACAAAGAAGAATGGTGAATTAGAAAGGAACAACAATGACAAGATGTACATGGACTTGCAATGTGGGCTGTAAAACAATACATATAAAATGACTCAATCATAATGAGTTACTGAAGGTAATATAAAATATGGCTGGTTCAACAGACTATCCCTATACCATTAAGGAATGCCACAAAGTTAGACATGCTAGGGAATTATCACTGAGAATGACATGCAATATCATGAAGATATGTAAGATGATATCTTTCTCATTATGTAACCACTGCACCTAGATATGTAAAACATTAGGTAGTACACTTGCGTGTACAAAAGATGCCAGATAACCACAGACGAGCGTGATTAGCGTGAAGCCGTAACCATGACTTTCCTCATCCTGACACCGCTGTATTAGTAACACTAGTGGCAATAATGGAGGAGGAAAAAACACAGTTAAGTTATGTAAATGAGAGAATTTTAAAAGTCTCTGTTGTCAGTGACAAAATCATTTGGCCTGACCGGAATGGCCAGTACAACAGACAAAGAAAGTGTACATATAATCAAATACACAGTTGTTCCTGGGAACCTCATAAAGATGTAGCTGAACCCAAACTCAAAACCTGACACTATACACAGGTGAGTGGTCAGCTTCATGCCACCAGCTGCTTTACCCACATGGAGAGGGCACCCACTACCCACTGAACAGGAGGTTGGGTGAGTCCTTTAGCCAGTCTGGATCCTTAGGAGAGGGAAAAGTCTCTTGTCCCTGCTGGGAATTTAACTAAAATTCCTTGGTTATTCGGCCTACAGCCTAGTCATCATAATGACTACACAATTCTGGCTCCATAAAACAACAAAACTAAAACTAACTTTCAATATTCATGGGAAATTTCTTTTTTAAAGAAAGTATGAAAGGAATTCAGTTCTCTTAATTTGGATTAGAGGTTTCCATCTCAGCTTTCACTACAGGACACAAAATTGCTGACACCCAAGTACTGCAGTGGCCTGTAGACAATGCCATTCTGTAGATTTCAAATAAATCTCATACAGTGATTAAGAAAATGGGCATTATAATGAAAATAAACAGTATTTTTATATAACACAAAATTAATTGTAAGATTTAATTTATCTATATAGTCAACAGAAGAAATTACATTTGCTGTACAGAATGTCTTAAAAGTTTATCATAGTATTTATTTAGAATGTGTATTGGGGGAACAACACTCTTTGTCATTTGTCACAAGTACAACAAAATGTCAAACTAAAAAACAAATAAAATAAATAAGCATAACAGTGATAATACGCCTAATGGAAGTAACTAATCTATTTCAGGATCATGTGTCGTCAGTTCTCTACAGATGGAACACTTGATTCTGTAGGATTCAAACTTCAGCCTAAAAAATTCAAATATAATCTATCAGATGTAATGAGGTAATTAAAACACAAAAATAAGCTCCTCTGGTTAGAAATCAAGTTCTCTGCATATTTATACATAACGGAAAACAAGAAGGGCTTCTGATAAGTAACTGTGTATGCCACTAGCAGGTCACCAGTCAAGATACATTTCACCCAGAGCAGACTACTTGCTAAATAACCTACCTGCAGGACAGTACATTTACCAAACCTTAGTAATATTTCCCTTCATACATATCCCATATAAAACAAATTATATGATTCAGAATTACTAGAAATGTATCTTCAAAATCCAGTATTACAAATGTTTGAGCTTTTAGATTCTCAATGTGGTATTTAAGGTCATGATTGTCAGAGAAGTTACATCATACAGCTTGCTAGACAGATACCAACATTTTGGTGAAACCTACCTCCTCCATTCACAGAACAGGAGTAAAGATGGAGGGAGTAGGTTCCTCTGCAATATCAAAACCTATCTACAATGTCACATCCCAGAAAATAATAACTTCAGAACTGTCATTGTTGTGTTCTGAATCATGGTTGGTGTTCATTCCCACATAAAAAGCAATGTAACTTACGTTACGTAGCCCTCCAGTGCATAACAACCAATTAGAAATGCACAGTGTGATGCTCAAGATGCCAAATGCTGCCAATTACCAACACAATTAAGCCTGCTCTCATGCATCTCTCATTTAAATTCCTATCTTTAGGCATTACACCAGGCACTGAAGCCTGGTGCCAAACAGTAAATGATGACAATAATAACTAGATGATATATTTTATAGATATTTAACAGACAACAAAGTCTTTAGGTTGGCACCTGAATATAAAATCCACTGTTCATAGTAAGCACATTTTAGTTTTTGTAGTGTAGTCAGTTGTCACAGTCCTGACTCTCTTGAATACAACTTGCTCTACACCAAGACTTCAACATTTTCAGCACTTTCTCTACATTACTATTTCCCCTTCTAGTACACAACTACTTCACTACATAAGACCTTAGCATTTTCAGCACTTTCTCTCTGCTACTAAGGCCTCTTCAAGTACACAAGTACTTCACTTGGAAGTCTTCAGCATTTTTCTGGTTACACATTATCCACTCACCTGTATGTTGGTAGGCCTGGCCATGGGAAGCAAACCTGCATATTGTGTTGGGACTCTGCCAACAGATGCTCCTACATTTCTTTGTGTTTGTGCCAACACTGTTCCACTGTAGCTTGGTGGAGGTCCTACAGGAGGTTTCCCACCAATCGGCCCATTTGACACCACCTGGTGAAGCTTCTGCTGCAAAATGACAGACAAAAATTCGAACTCAATGTTGGTATCCTCAGGCAGAAACTTTACAGCGTTATTTGTCTACAAATTGTGTGACCTTCCAAAACTGTCCTAAAAGAGTGTTATTTTGGTTTCACATATTCTATCTCTCAGCCAGGGAATGTAATAAGTTTCAAAACTTACAATCCTGTCTTGGGGTTTCAGAAATGCTCTCAGCTTTTATCTAGTTTTATCACTTATTTCAGTGAAGACTGTCATGCCAGAAATGCAACCCCCATATCTTAGTATAAATTAGTCCATATTTAACCTACTTAATTTCAACAGCAAATATGAACCAATTATTTCACTCATAATTAATATTTGTAGTCTCTATACCTACCACACTTCATTGCTGGAAAAACAAATTACTTTGCATTACCAAAAGCAGAAACTTACACATCTTTATGCTACAAACATTTTAGAGCACTATACACCAAAAAATTAAGCTGCCAAATTGAACATAATTCATGAATGGCAGGTCCAACATAATGTTACCCATGGTCCTTGAATACAGGTTTAGTGTCCACATTGAAGGGTACAGACCTGGGGGTTGGTGTTATATTTTATGGCATTATTTGTCACGCAGAAGGATTTGGACTACTCTTAGTTCAGGGTTGTGAATGTATTGCCACTCTAACCTCCTGTAAACCAAAAACATGCTCTAAAACCTTGGGACATTAAATTCAGGACATCTCTTTTATGGTTTGACATCGGAAGTAGTCCTGAAGCTAGCCCAAGCTGGATGCAGGGAAACAATTGTCTGCAGGTCTTCATACACGCAAGTTACAAGACAGATGGGGATGCTAATGAAGAGGCAGTGGTGATAAAATTTGCAGTGTCATACACAACAGACTTTGTCTTAACTAGATCAAGCTCATATGAATGATATAAGCAGTGCTAATAAACATGTAGTGACTGATACCACTGCTTTTGCAATCTTGTTGGTAGACCTATAGTTATGTCTCCTGTGACCACCACACGTGATATTCACTTGAGTGGAGTTCATGCTCCCTGACTAAGAGATTTTGTCAGTCACAATAAGTTATTCAGATCTGCCCCCAGTATAATTAAATCTGTACATAACAGATGGGGCATAAGGCACATAAACTGATACTAAACTCTGGTTCTGAAGCACGATTTCAAGTTTCTGTCTTGGTGTGAATGAGGTCTTGGCTCTTCTGGGATGTGGCCCAGTGCTGACAGAGAGTTAGTTAGCAACATTTTGGGACAGGCTGCCAGTCCCATATTGGACTGTTTGATTTTTAAAGATGGGACCAATAGGCTGTCTAGAAACGCTGGTCACTAACTACCAACAATCGCTATGTAACATCCCAGAAGAGTGAAAACCACCTCTAGTTCCATTGCTTTTACAAATGAGTATTGGCAGATATTGATCAAGTATGGTGAGTGTCATCAGTCTGGATGTCTTGTACGCTGGTACAAATTTGCCATGAAGATGAAGACAGCAGTTTTCTCCAATGTATTGTTATTTTGCTACCAGACTATATGGTGTAACATTGTATTCTTTGTTAACACCAATGTGACAGCCTCAAATCACACACAGATGACATAAATTAACGTTAATCAAGTGCCTTTGTCTGCTAACACTGTATGGTTTTTCATCCAGTTGATGATATTATATTGTACACTGCATTAAAAATGCAGTTATACTGAACTGGGTGAAGTTGTCACTGTCCACGCCATGAAGGCATACTGGGAGAGCAGTGGTATTGCCCCTCTCATTCTTAATCTCAGCACTGTGTGCAGATGAGTGGTCAACCTGATGCCCCATGTAGTTTACATTTGGCACCCACTGAACAGAAGGCTAGACTGACCAAGAGCTTACCTGGATATTTTGGATAAGGCAAAAATCTCTGGCCCCTGACAGGCATCAAACCCCATATTATCCAGCCCATAGCCTAGTCACTGTACTGACTACTCTATTTCATATTTTCATTAACTTTCATCTACTATAAGCATAACACAAGTTACAGATACAAAAATTCACAGAATACTAGAACTAAATGCACCTCTAGTTTAAAACTTAAATAAATATTTCTCTCCAGACAATGGGCAGAGTTTCATAAAACAGGACAACTTGTTGCTTCCAGACTTTACAGATACCCCCAACATAACCCAAAGGACATCAGCACACATAAAAAAGTCACTGTGGTTTAAAGAAATAAATAAATGGTTACTATGTACTGACAAGTCATAGCTACAACGGTCCTAGACAAATAACTCACAGGCACCTAATATTTAGTACAGGCTATGTTGAAGCACTTTACGGCATTTCCTGTAATAATTCTTATGCCATCATGGCACAGCTGACAGTTTCTACATCCATTACTCAATGCAAGGTTTAGTTCATGGTAATACATATGCTTTTGAACAGACTTGTACAACTGAGCTTTCTTATGACTGTGAAGGAACTCATGAAGTAAAATCTTGGGCTGACGGCCATGTCAGCAGATGGTTAAAGCAAACCATCATTTCACAGACTGACTCCATCTCCATCATCAGGTTCTAAAATAACTCAATACCAACCTTACCAAACTACACAGTAAAGCTACACAAGGCCAAATCTCATGTAGACTTTAGGAAGCCCGCATATCGAGTCATATAAGAACCCTGATGATGAGGGAAGTTGGCCTCTGGAACAATGGCTTACTTAAACCACTTGATGTGACTGTCACTCCACAAATATATTATTCAGCTTAATCTCTCTTTAAGCTTCAAGATATTGAAAATATATGGTTGCAGAATCTAACACTATGATTATTTCATTTGTAACAAACAGGAGAGCTCACTCGTCTTAAATTCACTATCATGTGCATTTAAAGTCTCATACTGCAAATAACTTGCTGCTCTGAAAGTTTCAGTCCAAAATATACCACCAGCCATAAAAGGACAAATCCCTCCAACCTGGACATTCTACAAGGTGACAGCATAACCATCCCTACTACAAGTACTTTGCCATAAATCACTGGGGAATGTATAGATAACACTAAGCATGATACATCCTCAACTTAAACGCAGATGAGTGATCAGCTTGACTTCCCCAACTACGTTTAGCCTCAGAAAAAGAGCTTGTAAGATCTACTAGACAAATATATGAAAAATATATGAAAGACAATGAATATCATCATATAAATGCACCCAATTTCTTAGGTTCTTGCAGCTTGTAATATTAGCTTTTGAGTATCATCAAGTCATTATGTTGAAACTGTTTTGTTTTTGCATACCCTACACCTACCATCTTCCACATAAATGGAGATCATGACTGCAGTGTATGCTGCAACAATGGAACAGCTTCAACAAATGGCATGGCTAAACCTCAAAATCGTAAATCACCCATGTACGTACATTAATAAATAAAACAACAGTAAAAAGAGTCTATACATATCTTTAATTAATTATCAGTTTCAATACTTGTCAGCATTTAGGTTTTGATATTCGTGGATGCATGCTCGACTAGCGTTTATAATTTTTAGGCAAGGCATCCCCGTTGTGTTATATAACACTAATAAGTAAAACAATAGTAACGGAGTCTATACACAACTTTAATTAATTATCAGTTGAAATAATCATGTACATACATGGCTATTATAACCACATTCTGCCCTGAATATGTAGAACAAATGTCCATTAAAATTCTGTTAACTGTTCAATCCTTCTAATTAGCTCATTCCTACCTGTAAAATGAAGGCAGTGCATTCCTCCACAATGACAGTAACTACCTAATATAGACTACACAGTTTTATAGCTCAGGTAGCTACAATCTGAATTGTCAAATCCAACATCACACACAATCACACATACAAAATTCTTAAGCATTCCTTAATTCAAATAAAAATTCTGGGGTCCTCTTTCAAGATACATATGGATAAACAATGCATAAAGAAAGTAAACAAAGAGGGTAGAAAGTCAGGTCACAGCTGTCAAAGAATCAAGCCAGACTCGCATTGCACAAGCCAGGCAGAGAAGGCTAGTTTCTACTGTCAAGATTTTCTAAAATCTTCCAAAATTCTGAACTGAAACTCAAAGGCTCAGAGATGTGCTTTTCTGCTAGTTGCAGACCTTTCTCAAAGCTCGCTGCAATGCGAACCTGCCCAAACTAACCAAGGATCCACACCAACCTGTACATTAATGTGGCTTCTCTTGACACCAGAACTGGAAACACTCAATGCTGTTTCCATAAGGAGGTTGCTACACCTGCGCTGACGACAAACTTGGTGTGTCCGTGTGCTGTTGCAGGGTGGACACTGTCCACAATTACCCACAGTCATGCAGCCTGAGCATTTTCCACAACGTTTACGCTTTTTTGGCAACCGGTGTTCAACCGTGTTCATTCCTGAGAGTTCTTTCAGGTTAGAACTTTCTTCCTTTTCAATTTCTTGTCTTTGATCTAGTGGCTGTAAACCGTCATTCCTGTTGTTGTTATTACTGTCATAGTCTTCATCACCTACTTGGTCCGTCACAGAAGGTGATGGACTTCCAGTCTTGTTGTTGCACAAACCGTGGTAGGATAACGAACTTAGATTTCCAGCTGAAGATGTTGCAGGTTTGAATACTGGTTTGGAATCGAGCCAGGGCTAAAATGTGAGAGTGGAATCAGAAGGCAGGGTAATGCTATTGAAACAGTTACTTGCACTAAAAATACACACACAAACATTCCAAGTTTCTTGCAAAAACAAACTGAATTTTAAAAAAATAACAACACACTACAATTATGCAACATTGAAAATGAACAAGGTGAGTTGCAAATGTGGTGTGAAAGGAAGTTTCCAACAGCTACAAAGACATATATAAAGAAGGCAAAATTATTACCATCCATTTTTAATTTTAATGTTTCACCGTGCACTTCTCAATTCAATAATTGATAAACATCAACATATGCACTTTCTCACATTCAAAACTGTATTAGTCTAAAATGTTAATTTCAATGTTAAAATACATAAAAATATTTAAAGGTACTCCGACATGTTTCGATCTTAACAGACCATCATCA
>Ga0209628_10001092_pt1 | contig 17132 bp, 9 predicted proteins | sample TergutCu122P4_FD_187285 | JGI IMG/M metagenome (GOLD analysis project Ga0209628, IMG submission 187285) | Cubitermes ugandensis P4 segment gut microbial communities from Kakamega Forest, Kenya - Cu122 P4 (SPAdes) (version 2) | ecosystem: Host-associated > Arthropoda: Insects > Digestive system >...
ATATATATATATATATATATATATATATATATATATATATATATAAAACATACATCTATTTTAGGAAGTTGGTTCTGATTTCATCTTCAGCCCATTAATTATTATTATTATTATTATTCTGACAGGCATAAAAATTCTTTTTATATTACTAACAGTGACAAATATACAATCCAGAACCCTTCTTGTACTAATTCAACATGAAGGCAGTGGAATATATTGGGAAAATTCATAACAAATGGCAGAAATATGCAGCCACACTCACCATCCCCTCCAGTTTATAAACTCATTTCACACTATTAAAAACTAATAACAAAATTTATCCTAAAAATAAAAGGGGGGAGGAAGAAAATGACATGTTTGTCTGCACACCAAAATGTAGGTTAAAATCCTACCAAATGCTGATAAAACATGATACAGTAGCCTGGAGATGGGTGGGCAGTGGGCTGCAGCACCACAGTAACTGTTACAGACAGGAAGGGTTAGAAGTGCAGCTGTTGTGTTCTTCTATCAAACTGCTATGCTGAAACATTTCAAGCCTGTAACCTTCCTAATCTGAATGTCACTGAAATTTGTTTTCCTTTGAACTTTACATATACCTTCCCCCTTCTCAGAAATTTTCCTTCCCCCTTCTCATTGCTGCCCTGTGATAGAAACGCGAGACTGTATTTAAGAATCCAGCGTCACAGCATAATTTTTCATTATTTTGTACCAGCCTCTGAAGCTACAACTGTCAGACCACACTGGTGTTAATGCCCTTGGTAAGTGGTATTTATCACAATGTGCCATTATCACCATTCCATCCTGCTGTCCCCATTAGCCTTGCAGTTCAGTGTGATGTTCCACTAAGAAAGCAGAACAACACATTACCCTCAGTAGAAGGATACTGTTTTATAGATCAAGTTCAAATGACACACTGACCAATTCTCTTCCCCTGCAGAACAGCTGACAGTGTTCATCTACAAAGCTGTTAAATATAAACAAATGCAAGTTCAGTCAGCACAACTACACACCTCACTTTTTCTCTAATCCTGCTACAATTTTCAGCTGTAAACAACCAGATTCAGGAAGGCAATTAAACAATATGTAATTCAGTAGTTATGTACAGTACAAATTCTGTAAACATGTGATCCATTGTTATCTGTTACAATTCAAATAATTTACTATTGTTAGCGTGATTCATCCAGCAGTCATGGCTACCATGTGAAAAAGAGTTCCAATATGCACTGCACAAAAGGCAGGTGGAATCCTGAATGTACAACAAAGCAAAGAATTTATGCTTCTGCCAAAATAACACATACATCTTTCAACCCACAATAAGTAATTTTCATAATATAATTAATAAAATTGCAGGTCACAAAATATATCGGTACAATACAGTCAAACACAACTTGTTTAATCCTTAACCTGCCAACGATGACTATAGTCGCTCAGCCATTTAATGTTATTAAATGGCAACTGAAATTTAATCCGGTAGCCTAAGGTTTAATGTTTTTATTAATAAGATGTTCTTACATTGCTTCATTCAATGACATGTTTCGGCTCTAGCTATGAACCATCTTCAGGTTGATCACTTATTTCTTTGCAAAGCAAACCACACAATTAGCAATGCTATGTTATTGTTATCGACCAGATTTTGTGTAACATATAAATTAAATTAAAAATTGATCCCACTGTGTAACAGTATTGAAATAATTTAGTGGAAATTAAAATGTTATTACATACAAAATATAAACTTGCAGGGAATCACAATCACAGAGGGTGGTGGGGGTACCGAAATTAAGAAAATTGTTTTCTATGTAAATAACATCTTATTAATAAAAACATTTAAAAAGTTGTGTTTGACTGCATTTATCGATACTTGTGATCCTATCAACACAACAGGGATGTCTCACATGAAAGTTGCAGGTATTTATATGAATCCCACACACTAACATTAACCTGTTGTGTCCACTTTTCCCTGCATTTACTCACCCCAATAACAACGGTGCACTGTTCAAACAATAAAGGCTCTCAGTATGTAACTTTGTCCATAGAAACATAATCATCAACTCACTTTACATGTCAATCTATGAAGACTCCTCAACCCATATGCTCTATTATATCTGATGCTCTCACATCATCAAGTATTTTCATTATGGTCTGCTGGGGTGTGCACCATGTAGTTGTAGTAGAGTCCAGCTGAAATGCGATGGCACATGGTGATGCACAGGAGGGGAAGTGAAGGGGGAAACTGGCGAATGTAGTGGGCAGCCAGTACTCTTCACACTACCTCGGAACATGTTATATCCAGCATTACTACCGCTGATGTGCATGCCTTGGCTGCTAACAGTCGACTGAACTGATGCCCCCGCCGATTTTTATGGACTGGTCCATTTCGCTGAAAGATGAAATCTGGTTTCTGTACATGTGCCATCATATTTCAAACGCAGTCTACCTGTATTCTGCAATAACCTGCTGCCTGCATCATATCAGTATGAAACACTGGAACAAATATATCCCACTGCATGGGGTCACATTCCGAATGCCACTGGTTGATCACACATGAATATCCTACACACACATTCATGACAGTACATAATGAGATAGCTTGTTCGGAGCAAAGACATCTTTTCGTGACAAGAATGGAAAGGTATATTGCAATACTGATTTCATATACTTTCCAAATACTTTTCTTGCAATTATGTCTCACAAATTTGTTACCGATGGGGCTAATCAATAAAGCAGGATTTCATAAACAACACAAAGTCATACATTACACATTCCTTGAGTGTTCAACATACAGGATATCAACAAATATTGCAAAAAACCTGTTACAGACAACAACAAGGTACATATATTATATCCTGCACCAATCTTCTTATGACAAAACAACATGGCCTCATCTAAATGAAACTTCACAACCTTAGGTCACTTCTTCACAGATGATGCAAACTTCTATAATAATTAAACACTGCCCTCCAGTGAAATTGAATATGCACGTTCTGTCAGCCAACAATCTTCTATCTTCACACACTAGCAGTGCTGACAGAGATGTTTCGCTGTTTTGTTATTGCAAACCTTCTACAATATGCATAAAACTACACAACTCAATTATCATGGTGGGGTAGCTTTGTAGTGAATTCCTCTGTACAGCAGCCCTCAACTTGCCACAAACCAACAATTTTCCATGCAACACAGACTGCAACTCACTGTTCTGGAACTTCACAGGCAACCAGGTCAAGGTATCCCATTACAGGCCAGGACAGACCCTTTGGTTTCCAGGAGGTTGAGGATTCCAGGATTTCTAGACATTCGGCATATGAAGGTGGTAAGGTTGTCAGCAACACACACCAGCCGCTTTAGCCCCCACAAGATATCCCTGGTACTCATTTTTGTTAAGAGGCCAAAACAACATCAGGACCATAGTGCAGTCGGAAGGATTATGTCAATAAAAGAACCACCGACCCAATCGGTAATCGAACCCGCGACCTATCAGATTGTAAAGCAGAGTGTCGACCGACTGCATCACCGCGTACCACCATCACAGACAGCTTGTCACATCATCACACTGATACAGCTTACCACCACCCACACTGTATCCAATTTAATTCTTCCAGTTTTAGAAAATAAAACTCTAAAGCAAGGATTCAAACAAAAAGTCAACACAAAACATCAAACTTAACAAGTTCCACTTCATGCCACACACTTTACTCTGAGAACTTGGCTTGATTTCCTTCTTCCTCTTTATGTTTACTGCTACTACAGTTGCCATGCTGCTGTTGCTTCACATTCTATTTCTTCCCCTCAGCATCATGAATACTACATCTTGTAAAAGTTGGTTCAGCAACTCAACAGACTGTTAATGATTTGATTACTGGAATGGTGACTGGTAATATTTTGTGAATTGCAGTCAGGGCAGGAGCCACTGTGCTAAAGGAAATGGCCATGGAAACTACTTATAATGCCAGCAGCAGCAAACTCTCCTGTATTGGTGGTTAAACCAACGAACTGGCTGGTTTTTTCCACAACAAACCATATCACTCAGACAGAAGACTGCTTGGATTGCCATGTAATATGCCATAGCATACTGAGCTGCTGTGGTATAGAGTGCGGGGATAAGTGCTGCTTTAATTGAAGCTATAAATGGATGTTTATTAAATGCCTAAACCAAAGCTTGTTAGGAGAGCTCGTGTAATGGTTTTTGGGCTGGCATCAAGACAGTTTTAAATGCTGACATCAGCAATTAATGGTAACCAGTCAACACTGTGCGTTCATTGACTAAGCACTTACATAAAGTTGTGCTATTAGCTGACGAGCGAAATCTGCCACAGCAGTACGCCATTCCCTCTCAGTTATCTAAAGCAACACAAACTACACATTTGCAATAGACCACTGTATCTAAGGAGGCCGACTGTTTACAAGGTCCACACATTCCAACTCCTGCCCTTTCACTTGCACTAACTGGCCCATAGACTTGGCAGTATACATTCAATCCGCTCCACTTGTAAGCTAACAGCACTCTAGGTGGCAATATTTTATCAGACTTCCAGGAGGACAATTCTTCTAGTTCTGCTGCATCTCTAATGAGCTGAGGCATTAGCAATAAAAAGAGATAATAGATGTACCACCAATTTTCTACTGAAACAACCACTGTGTTAAGACTACAAACCTTACTCAATTTCCCCAAGTTCAGCACACAAGCACTCAATGTAGATACATAGTCCTGCCATAAGTTCTGTTACAACTTTCGTGTTGTCAAAGGTGGAGACAATGAGGTGGGAAGGTTGTAATAATGGCTGTTTTTGGACTACTGTCTCTTCAGGTACTTGTGCCAAGGCAGTTTGCTCGAGTTTGTCACAGTGTCAACATGGATTGCGGTATCAAGGAAAAAATGTGGCTCTAATTACCCTTCACAACTGCGGAAAATCCCATTCTCAAATTTTCAAACCCTTAAAACCATTGAAAATTTCATGAATGTTCATCTATCTGGCAATTAAACATTATGAGGAACTGTGGAGGGTTGAAGACAGGGCTCAGTCAGGTACCTGAAAAGTGCGAGGGCTGAAGCCGCTATAAAAACAGTATGGGAAGGGATTTGCTGAAAACCGCTCTGGAAACAGATCATGTCCCGAAAGCTTTACATATCGACCAAATCAAGCCATGCCTCATCAGGGACAATCTACAAATCAAAGCGCACCTCAGCTCAAAGGAACACTTCCTTACTCCTGCTTTGATGGAGATCCAATGGACAAGAGCAGAGCATCTCCTCCAGTGGCACGTTGAGAACGGGCACGAAAACATCTTCTTCACAGACGATAAAATCCTCACAATTGAGGAGCAGTATAACAACCAGAACAACAAGATTTATGCTCAAACGTCCCTTGAGGTGAGTTCTGAGTGTACAGGGAGCCCATCACACTTCCTTCCTCATAGTACGGTGTCCCATCAGGGGGTAACAACTCTTCATTTCTGCAAGAAAGGGGTAAAACTGGTGCCTGAGTGTATCGAGGATATGCTACAAGGAGTTGTGAAACCTCTTAACACGACTGTCTTCAATGGTCAGCAATGGGTCTTCCCTCAGGGAGTCCAGACCTCAACCCCCTGGACTGTAAACTGTGGGCAACATGTTTTGAAGAACAAGGCCTACCAAAAGCATCACAACAACCTGGACAGCCTGAAGAGATCCCTCGTTAAGGCAGAAACAGAGATCCCCCTGGAGACAGTGAGTGCGGCAACAGCAGAGTGGCCGGAGTGTTCCAAGTCTTGCATTGAGGCATAGGGCGGCCATTTTGAGTGACATTATTATAAATGAAAATTTAAAAACTATTGCAAATAAATTATTTGGTTCGAAAAGTGGATGTTTTGTTTCATTTTCATTAGGTTACATTGTACTTGTAACAGAACTTATGGCAAGACTATGTAAGTTTAGAACTATAAATATACAGACAATAACACTCACCTGTGCAACATCAGCAGCATACGCTAGCCATTGCCCAGCAGCACCATGCAACCAGCTAATGGCTTAAAGGCAACTGTCGTGGAATCCAACAGCATTGTGTTAGAATTACATTGAGAAGAGTGCTAGGCATGATGAGAGTGGTCCTGGACCTCAATCTGTTCTCGCAGACACTGTTTAACCATTCCTTCAGCCAAGACATCACATAGATAGTCCTGAGAGCACAACACATTGTCCAGTGCCAGGCCATTGGCACAGTTATTCCTCTATACAACCATGCAACCAGACATGACACCATATGTGCATTTCCTGCTAAAGGCACACGAGGAAACAGAAGTACCTCACACTCCTGAACCTCAATACAATGATCCACATCATCTTATCTGCAATAGCATTATGCACCACCACAGCAGAGTCCGCAACTGCCTCCAAATACCTTATGAATCTTCCCTTACAACATCTAAATTACCAGCCAATTATTCAAGTGGTTCCACGGTACCCAAATTGGTTTCTCAGAAATAATGCTCCAGTTTACAGGTACTTCTGATTTCATGAAATCTGGTCTGAGTAAATTCTTTACTCAAATGACAAATGAATTTCCTCCATCCACATCTTGGTCTAGAAAACAGATATTTTTAAACTCATTTAGGGCTAGATTCCTTTCATGCCAATTCAAACTTTCTCCAACAAACATGTTTAGCTGCCAAGTGAAAGACACTTTGTTCATTCTTATCTTTGGTTATCAGTTATTTTTTAGCTCATTTGGGTCCACTTTCACTTCAGCACACTTCCAAAGTTCATCTAACATCCACACATTGTTTTTCTTTTTGCACAGGGAGAGGCAATTTTTAGTCAAAATTTTGGCTGTGAAACAGTTATTCTTTAACATATCTGGTGGTCATTTCTCTTCACCCCTCTTACAGTTTCCTATATAAAATATCTTGATCTGCACTGCTGTCCAGTGACAGACTGTATATACACCAAAACACTTGGATAGCAGAATTTATTGTTTAACACATTTGCATTTAGATCCTCTTTACTAATTTCCAAACTTTTTTGTGTATCCTTCTTCCAACAGCTAGGCAGAGTGTTCATAAATGTTCAAAAGAAGCAACAGGGCTTTGAATCATTACAGGTAAAATATTTCTTCCTTTGTACAAAACCACCTTCCACTGCTGTATGCCAGGCAAACAGTACACTTTAATCTTTGGCAGGTAACAAGTCATCTTTGAAGTTTACTTCAACTTCTCTACCCCAACACCACAATTTCTCTAAAATCTCTTTGTTGCCTTTCTCTGCTGCTCTGTCCCAGGCAGTTAGTCCATAAAAACCTTTGGACAGCAGCAGGTCATCTTTGAGGTTTACTTGCACTTCTCTACCCCAATCCCACATTTTCTCTAAAATCTCTTTCTCGCCATTGAATGCTGCTATGTCCCAGGCAGTTAGTCCATCCCTACCTTTAGCTAGCAAAAGGTCATCTTTGAGATTTACTTGCACTTCTCTACCCCAACACCATAGTCTCTCTAAAATTTCTTTCTTGCCTTCCTCTGCTGCTCTATACCAGGCATCTAGTCCATCACTACCTTTGGATAGCAACAGGTCATCTTTGAGGTTTACTTGCACTTCTTTACCCCAACCCCACAGTTTTTCTAAAATCTCTTTTCTGCCTCTCTCTGCTGCTCTGTCCCAAGCAGTTAGTCCATAATAACCTTTGGCTAGCAACAGGTCATCTTTGAGGTTTACTCGCACTTTTCTACCCCAAACCCACATTTTCTCTAAAATCTCTTTCTCGCCATTGAATGCTGCTATGTCCCAGGCAGTTAGTCCATCCCTGCCTTTGGCTAGCAACAGGTCATCTTTGAGGTTTACTTGCACTTCTCTACCCCAACACCACAGTCTCTCTAAAATATCTTTTTTGCCATTCTCTGCTGCTCTGTACCAGGCAGTTAGTCCATTCTTACCTTTGGATAGCAAAAGGTCATCTTTGAGGTTTACTTGTACTTCCCTACCCCAACACCACAATTTCTCTAAAATCTCTTTCTTGCCATTCCATGCTGCATTGTCCCAGGCAGTTAGTCCATCAAAACCTTTTGCTAGCAACAGGTCATCTTTGAGGTTTACTTGCACTTCTTCACCCCAACTCCACAGTTTCTCTAAAATCCCTTTTTTGCCTTTCTCTGCTGCTCTGTCCCAGGCAGTTAGTCCATAATTACCTTTGGCTAGCAACAGGTCATCTTTGAGGTTTACTTGCACTTCTCTACTCCAACACCACAGTTTCTCTAAAATCTCTATTTCGCCATTGCATGCTGCTATGTCCCAGGCAGTTAGTCCATAATTACCTTTGGTTAGCAACAGGTCATCTCTGAGGTTTACTTGCACTTCTCTGCCCCAACCCCACAGGTTCTCTAAAATCTCTTTCTTGCAATTCCATGCTGCATTGTCCCAGGCAGTTAGTCCATCCCTACCATTGGCTAGTAACAGGTCATCTTTGAGGTTTATTTGCATTTCTCTACCCCAACCCCACAATGTCTCTAAAATCTCTTTCTTGCCATTCCACGCTGCATTGTCCCAGGCAGTTAGTCCATCAAAACCTTTGGCTAGCAACAGGACATCTTTGAGATTTACTGTCACTTCTGTACCCCAAGCCCACATTTTCTCTAAAATCTCTTTTTTGCCATTGAATGCTGCTATGTCCCAGGCAGTTAGTCCTTTCCTACCTTTGGACAACAACAGGTCATCTCTGAGGTTTACTTGCACTTCTTTACCCCAAATCCACAGTGTCTCTATTGTCTTTATGTGGCCACTCATTGCTGCCAGATGCCATGAATTTTCTCCATAACTGTCTTTGTATAGCAGCAGTTTCTTTATTATGTCTGAATTTTCAGTGACTTTCAGGCTCTTAAAAATGAAGTCAATTATATGAGCACTGCCTTCTGCTGCTGCCTGGTGTAATACTGTTTTAAGTTTTTCTCTTGTAAACTTTTTTCTTTTAATTTTAAATAATGTGTATGATTGTTTTACTTTCCATATTTTGTATATCTGCTTTCCATATTGTTTTATCACTTTTGATTTTTCAGGGTGTACCAGTAATTCATTCAGAAAGAATCTAATCACTTCATAATCTGCCTGCAGCAAAATTTTGAATAAAATATTCAGTACTTCTAACAGAAAATGTTTTTCCTTGGTCAACTCTTTTACCAGAAAATTTGCAACATAATACTCAGCCAAAGTGTGGTGGATGAAGTGAGGTTTATCATCAACATATTTTACCATTCCAATCCTAGAAATTGCTTCAGGTGCAAGCATGTCAGATTTTTCAAGTTTTAAAACAGTATACTTCAGCTCAGGAAACAGTACTTCCAAAGCCAATTTTTGATGATTTTTGGTGACACTAATGTCATCCAGAATAATATCAGTGTGTTGTTCTTCAGTGATTTCTTCTTTGGAATTGAAAATATTTATTTTGACTTTAATGAGTTTCCTATATAAATCCACAATACACAGTTGTTTAGGTAACTCAGGCTCAGATTTCTGTGATAAACAATAAGTTTTAACTTCTTTCTCAAAAGCCTCTGCCAGCATTCGTGTCTGTAATGGGATGCCAGTTAATTCTTTCCCTTTATCACTAATTGATTGTGCTAGTATATCAATTAGTGCTCTAGCATAAGTTTCCAACTGTTGCTGATTCCCTTCTTGAAGTTTTGAATGCTGATGCCAGTATTTTGTTAAATACCCAACCTGATTGTCCTCAGAGAATGGTTCTAAAGTGTAACAGAGCCGCTGTAGACTATCTTCCAACTTCTCTCTCAGGTGCGGCCGAATGGTGACCCACAACTGCTCTATCCAAGGCTGCTTTAGAGGATTTAAATCTTGCAGTAAATTGAGAACAGTCTTTTTATACTTGGGACTGATTTCCTCTAAACCATCAAACATCAGTACCACCTTTGTTGCTTCCTCAAACCCCTGACAGCACTGTTTAAACAGTTCCTTCTCGAATGGATAGCGAAATTTTAATAACTTTTCACACAAAAACTCAATAGTTCCTATCTTCTGCTTCACTTGAGCCCCAAGTACATCTGCATGGTCATTTAAATTAATTCTCACCACCCAGTAGGCCGGGAATTTATGTTTGATTTGCTTAGACAGATGGGTCAGTACAGTGGTTTTACCCATCCCTGCAATATCAGCAATCAGCATCACTTTCTGGCACTGTGCTTGCTTCAAGAATTCATCTAAATTCTCTGGAGGGTAGGGAAGTGGATTTTGTGTATCAATATATTCACGAAGTGCCCTTAAACTCCCTTGTGACTGCTGCCAAATGAGCCTTCCTGATTTGTTTTTCAGTAGCCAATGCACATTCCTTTCTGGATTATACTGACAGCATTTTCGGAATTCTCGTTCATTAGTAGCCACTAAATCAGAGAATTGTTTTTCAAAAATATCCTCTTTAATAACTACTTGGTGATTAATAGTTCTAGGAATATAGTAATGTTCAATGCAACCATCAGGAGTAGATTTCACCAAAGGTTTACCAATCTCCAGTGTTTTTTTCTCTAGTAAATCAGCAAGGGGTAAACGCTTTGTTACTGGTGACTCAGCAGATATGAGTTCGTTTAAAGAAACTGAACTGCCTTGGAAACAGACTGCATTTTTCAGAAGTTCATTTTGTGAATCTGGGGTTAAATCTCTCCAAGTGTATTCTCTGTCATTCATTACTTTGGCCTGGTATTTCTTTAACTTATTGTGAAGTGACTGAGCTACCTCAGGAACAGCAATGAAAATAATCCTTCTATTTCCTCTGAAACTGTTAATAGTAGTCCAGAGGTGTGTTTCACTTTTGTCATATTCAGACGAACATTCAATAATAAGTGTTGGACATGTGACTGACTGAAATGCTTGATAAATATTCTTTGCTTTCTCGTGATTCTTAAACTGTTCAGCTGATACAAAGATATAACCACTGTTCATATCTGATATAGTCAGCTCCTTTCTTCTTATAAGTTGATAGAGATTCAATATAGTCAGTTGTGGCAAATGGCTTGACAGTATCTGGATAGTTTGACAATTTAGTATATCATCATTCAATAAACACTCATCATTTAACCAAATTTTGGACTGCTCATATTCATCCATTTTCTCCAGTAGTTTATTCAAGTGCTGAATTTGATGCCTGGCCTTACATTGAAGAGCGTTTTCTGTAAACTGCCTTAGATCTTCTTGTGTGTGTTGCTCATAGAAGTTGAATAATTCTGGTGCTTGTTGTGTGAGTAGGCATTTGTCTTTTTCTCCACTGTAACATGCCAGCAGGTGAGGCAAACGGACAATCAGTTCTGAAGGCCAAGCAGACTCTTCATAAACAGTGAATACCCGTTCAATAATTGAGTCCATCCCTTTTTTCTCATGGTACTGAGATACTATTTTACCAAAGTCTGACTTTGTTTGCTCATCTGACTCTGTATAAGGATTGCACTCATTCTCATAACAAACTTGCATGGCTAGATGGGTTAGCTCATGCGCTAAAGTGCCCAGTAATTCAGACTCTTGTTTGGCACCAATATAAATACGGCCTTCTCTGTAGTTACAGGATCCTTTAGTTCCAGAAGATTGTGTGGGGTCTAAATCAATAATGGAGTTTCTGTTAAAATCAAAGATGATTTCAGTCACCTTAGACTGCTCTACCACTTTTAGGATGGTTGAAATTTCTGGTATGGCATCCAGCTGTTTGTATAGTTCCCGTATAATGCCAAAATTCTTTTTGTTCTCTTGTCCAATTGCCAGCCTTGACTTAGACAGCAGGTAAATAATATGAGAGTCATCCTGTTTTCTAAAGTATTTTAACTTAGCTTGTTTTAATCTGCATTTCTGTTCGCTGGTTAATCCCACTATCACTAGTGACGGCTCTTCATTTTTGCCAGTACATAACCCTTCAGACTGTAACAGTGCACAAAGCTCATACTGACCTGCTTTAAGAGCAGTCATCAGTGCAGACTGATTGCTAGGGTCATAGGCCCGTTTTAATCGTGGATGAATTTTAATGAATGCTTTCACCACAGTCTGCGAACCATCTTTGATGGCTTGATGGAAACTTCGCCTATCTTCAACTTGCTTCAACAATGCAGCTGTATTTTCACTCATTTCTATGTCATCTAAATCAATTTCATCAGGAAAAGGAGAGTCTGCTTCAAGCAATACACACACATTTTCATAATTCTCTTTATCCCATGCCAATTTTATGGCAGTCACCTGTTCATTTCCTTGTCTATGACACTGAATATCAGCACCACAGCAAATTAAGAATTGCAGCATCTCAGGTCTTCCTTTCTCAGCAGCAATTAGTAAGGGATTGTCACCAAGACTATTCCTTAATGCTAACAGTTTTTTTTCTTTATTGGACAGAAAATGCTCTTCCGACAGACTGGTTATAGGCAAGTTCAACAATGCAGATAAGCTGTGTGGGCCCGCATACTCAGCGGCAATCTCTAAAGTTCTTCTTCCTTCTCCATTTTGATGTGCTAAATCCCAATTGACCAGCAGTAAAAACCTTAGTGATAGATTATCATCATCCCTGGCAGCATAGTCTATTAAACGCCAGGTATCAATTTCCTGCTTCACATCAAAACTCACATTTAGTAAATCCAATGCACCTCCATTAAACTGACCACCGATACCTAGGTTTATGGCGTTCAATAGCAGTGGCAGTTGAAAACTCCCTTGCTTGGACAGCTCAAGAGTGAGTTCATCTTCAGTGCTGAACAAACTGACTGAATTCATCAGTAATGGAGTGAAAGGACACTGGCCTGTTTGTTTAAAAAAGACTAAATATTCTGCAGAATGCATTAAGTGCCACTGGATAATCACAGGCTTTTGTTTATCAAGAATTTCTGCCAGACATTCTAAAGCTTTACTGGGGAATTCACTGCAATCAGCAACCTCTATCACAATAAAAAACCAATGACTGGCCTGATTGAAGAGTGCATAGAATTCTGCTTGCTGCATAAAATCCAAGGCAGCACTCACTGTTGGACTGTTTCTTATCCTTAATATCTTAAAGTCAGCATCTTCTTTCTTACCAGCAATGGCAGACAATGTGTTCTTATCGGATAGGTTACACTCTTTTAAATAGCGACCATCTATTGCTTGACAGGTTTTCCCTTCAGAAGGTTTGTTGGGTACTGATGCCTTACGTAGTATTGGAACAAAATGGCACAACCCTTCATTTAAAATATGAATCACCTGAGGATCATTGTAGCAGCTGGCATTTTCATCCACTGATTTTGACCCTGAACTATCTATCAGCTGATGACAGATAAGATTTTGACCACCTGCATGAAATTTCTCAATTAAATGTAGTTTTATCCCATATATATGACAAAGCATACGCCCTTCAATCTCTGGTCTCCCCCACATAGCAGCACCTAAGTTTAAAACATCTCGTTCTGCTGCAGTTAACTGAATATGTACCAGATAACTTGCAAAATCAGTGTATTCATTCCCACCACCTGATGAACAAATTCCTGCAGCAGCAGCATCTTCAATTGCTTTGCTCAATGTTATACCAGTTTGGCTATCATAAACTGAATTCTGGTTACCTTCGGCATAGTCATGCAAAGCTCCTCTTAATGATTTCACATTAAATGGTCTACCAGGAATACATAACTGGTTCATTCCCTGAGCCACTGAGTCAAAAAAGCAGTCTCCTCCCCCTGCAGAATCTCCTATTATAAAACCTTTAGGAATTACAAATGCACCCTGGGAGTACAATTGAGTATTTTCTTCTGTCATTGTTCAAAACATTAATATCAGCACATCTGGTAAGCAGGCAAACAATTATCTCCAATTCTGATGGCAATGACACTTTTTAATTCCAACCACTTCTCTATATTTAGCATCAAATACTTACACAAACAGCCAGAAAGTCTGGAAAAACCTTCTACCATATTTTCATATGGATGGTGGTGTACATTTCTCACAAACCTCCACAGCACATGATGTACTTTCTGTGAAGAGTTCCTACTTGCAAATGATCAATCCAATATCTGACTTCCTGGCAGCTCCAGTGCTGTACGTACAGGTGCACATTCTTACTGGATCTGTTCAAACAGATAAGCAGCATGCACACAAATTGTACTCAAGTAGAAAGTTGCTTACGCATTAATGTAATATCAAGCTGCTACCTACAATGACATTCTGTCAAGCATTCTGGTTTTCCGTACATTATCTTATCTGACAATTCATCCTGAATTACTGTCTTTCCTATACAAGTTTAGTTCTGGCTATTACTTCCTGCACAGCTTGCATGTAACAGTCCAACATAAATTGAAAACATTCAATATACAATATAATTTTACATTAACCACACCAAAACACTGTTTGCACAATTTTTATTAAATCCACTAATACAAACATAAACTTTATATCGCAGTTTGTATGTATTTTAGTTAGCTTATAAGTGTGTACAGTATATTGTATTGTAATTTATTTTGAAGTTGTATTTGTAAATTTGTAATTATTTGTGTCTACTTCCTTAATTTGAATTTGTGTTTTAAATTTCTACCATTATCTTAATTATTCTAGATTACCTATCTTAGTGACAGGCTCTCTGTTACATGGAGCCAAATTACTTATTCTTTGACTGTTCTTATGTCCATTGGATGAACTCCTGTATGTGGATTTTGGAATACTATTAATGAATAAAGAAATAAATAATAAAATCAATAGAGGTGTCCACATGAACGCCATAAAGGCACAAGGGGGATTGAAGGTATAGCTCCACCCATTCTTAACTTCAGCACTACATAATGCAATGTTAATTAAAAGTACAGTTAGGTTACACTCTTTTAAATGTCGACCATTTATTGCTTGATTTATTTTTGCTTCAAAAGCACTTTCATTCCTCTCTGGCCCTTGTTCTAGACGACCTGGTTTTGCCAAGAATAGAGACACTTGCTGCGGACTGGCTGCAACTGACTTAACAAGGTGCAATGCTAATCCATTCACTGGGTTGTTCTGTGACTGAACACCCTCTAAAAGGGATAAATGTGCTTGTTTCTGTAATTCTGTTTATGAAGCATGAAATAACAAACACTACATTGCTTGCATTCTGTGTGACAAAACAACAACCTTTGATTATGTGAGTCATGAGGTTCTGTTGTCTAAATTGGAACTGCACAGGATGACAGGAACAGTCTTAAATTGGTTTAGGTCTTGCTTACATGACAGAAAACAGCGAGTGTCCTTAGACTGCACAGCGACCGATTGCTTTCAGTCAGACTGGGAGTCAATAAAGTGTGGAGTTCCTCAAGGTTCTGTTCTGGGCCCAAAGCTGTTCAATATATGTGTATAAATCATCTCCCAAAAATTATGGATAAACTCTCACACACCATATTGCACGCCGATGACATTAATATTATAGTAACATATACTGACTATAATGACTTACATAAAACAGTAAATGTAACTCTATAACTCATTTCTGAATGGTTTCAAATAAACCAGCTTGTATTGAATAAGAATAAAACATTTGCAATTAACTCTACATGGGCTAAAACTCCACCTCTCACCCTAAATGTAATACTTGACAATCAAAATCTTACTCTTACAGAATCAGCTAATTTCTTGGGTACACATTTAGATACAAATTTATCACGGACACTCCATGGAAAAATTATTGAAGAAACTGGGTGTAGCATGCAATCTGATGAGGAATTTATATTATTGTCTGGTTCTGCACTCACTAAAGACAGTTTATTTTGCACATATTCAGTCATTGTTGCAATTTGAAATAATTTTTTGGAGCTCCATTACAAACCTAAACAAGGCACTTATAAAACAAAAGAGAAAAATGAGAGTGAAGTTGGATTAATACAAATGACATCTTGTAGACAGAAATTTAAGAAATTACAAATAGTAACACTAACAAGGGTGTATATCCTTGAAACAGTGATGTTCGGCGTTAAAAATCCTGACAAGTATCAAACTCATATTTCAAATCACAACAGAGATATGGGACAAATAACTGACTTCATCTACAATCAGTAAGAATATCTTCAGTCCAAAAGGGTGTCTACTATTCCTCAATAAGGGTATTTAACCATTTGACGCCTAACGGCCACTATATGGGTCATACTGCACAGATGCTGCATTTTATATATTTATTCAACAAATATACATACTGAATATTTTAAACATGCTGCATAATCTTCGTTTTTTCCTCTTCAAAATGCCGTTTATTTCATAATGCTACCTTTTTTGGTTCCTGTATTATTCACATTTTAAATACAGGATTTGCTAAAATTTAAAAGGAAATTCCGGCGTCAAAGGGTTAATAAACTTCCTCCACACATTGTACAGCTACATGGAAATACAAAGGCCTTCAATAACCTTATAAAAAGTTTCTCATAAATAATATCTCTTATACGAGTACAATAAATGAATTTATGTCAGGTAATCACTATGAAGAACAGTACAAATTAAACATCACAAATAATGGTAAAAAAATAGTTGACTTCAAATTATGTACGTAAGTAAAATTTTAGACACAATAATTTGTAACAATGTGTAATACACAGATTGTAAACTGTACACAGCTGGTGGACTGTGATAAGATTGCACTGTGCAATGGAATTTTTATACAGTATTGTGTTATACTGACCAACTTCATATTCATTTTGATTTAGTTCCATTAATGGAACTATGAAATGTAAATTACGTAAATGTAAATTGGTTTGTTGGGTGCTGGTGTCTTGTGTAGCACTGGAACAGAGTGACACAACCCTTTATTTCAACTATGAATCTTCAGAGGATCATTGTAGCAGCTGGCATTTTCATCAATTGATGTTGACCCTGAACTATCCAACAGCTGATGGCTGATAAGATTTTGTTCACATGCATGAAATTTCTCAATGAAATGTAGTTTTATCCTATATATAAGACAAAGCATACCCCATTCAATCTCTGGTCTACCCCACATAGCAGCACCTAAGTTTAAAACAGCTCGTTTTGCTGCATTTAACTGAATATGTACCAGATAGCTTGCAAATTCAGTGTATTCATTCCTGCCACCTGATGAACAAATTCCTGCAGCAGCAGCATCTTTAATCGCTTTACGCACATGCATGCCCACACACCCACACCCACACACACACACACACACACACACACACACACACACACCTAATACCACCAGATCTACATTATA
>Ga0209628_10001093_pt1 | contig 17131 bp, 18 predicted proteins | sample TergutCu122P4_FD_187285 | JGI IMG/M metagenome (GOLD analysis project Ga0209628, IMG submission 187285) | Cubitermes ugandensis P4 segment gut microbial communities from Kakamega Forest, Kenya - Cu122 P4 (SPAdes) (version 2) | ecosystem: Host-associated > Arthropoda: Insects > Digestive system...
AGTCTATGTATACGTTTCAATCCTTGTTTTGGTGGATTTTCTTTTCGGACGCGAAACCATCAAACAAATGGTAGTCGACGTATGGTTTCAATCCTTGTTTTGGTGGATTTTCTTTTCGGACTCTGGTTAGATAGAGATATTACTGCTGAAGGTAACGGTTTCAATCCTTGTTTTGGTGGATTTTCTTTTCGGACTTCGGTGTCGTGAAAAATTTCGTTACAATCGTCACATTTAGTTTCAATCCAGAAATGATAACAATAAACAACCCTCCACAAAACAAAAACTCCAAACTTTCAAAAAACAAACCCAAAACCACTACCCCAAAGCCAATAAATACTGCACACACTAAAGTATGCTATCTAAGCATATACGGTGGTTATGTGGTTACCGTAACTCGCTGTTTTATCCCTAGGTTGGTTGGAAAAACAGTAAGCGTGGAACGTGTTTGCTTGTGAACCCATTTGATAGCAGTTTTTGCAGACTTTTTAGCTTCAATAACATATTCAATCATGATAACTCTGACAAAATATCTTTAAACTTGTGTTAAAGATTGTATTTTTAAACCTTAGAAAGATTTGACATATTTGTTTTTGGATAACTCGCAGGTTGACCTATGGGATAAATCTATGGGATATTTGTATTTAAAGGGTTTATTTTTGGGTTGTAAAAACGGGGTCGTTTTAAGGGTTTAAAATGTAAATTAGACCTATTTTAAGGTGATAAAGACAAGTTCTATGGGATAAAAATGGCGGAGTTACGGTGGTTACTGTGAAGAAAAAATTTGCTGTACTTTTGACGTACATTATATTTATTGGACTGCTTAGTTTTGTTACTTATGAAGTAGTGACTGCTATGCCAGTAGACAAAATTTCTGCCCCAGAAATCACTACAATAACTTATGCCAATAATTCATATGATGTCCCTGCAAGTATCACCATAGACCCGTTTACGGGTAAACCCATAGAGAACCCTGCATACGATGTAGATAACCGTACCCTGCAATTTGTTATTAATAAAAATACTATTTCTTATAACAGAGGGTACCTGAATTATCTTATTCGAATGAAAGGTTCTTTCACGGAGGATTGGATCGATATTGCCTATTTTAGAGCTGATGGTACATCTTCTTTAACGTCTATAACGTTTTCTTCTTCAAGAACAGAAGGGCATCTCTCTTACGATGGCAATAGTTTTTATCTTCCTTTAGAAGGCGAGGTGGATTTTCAAGTGCAAGCACAGGTATGGGGAGAAGTTATGGCAGATACGACACCTGATAACCCGTTTGGAGGTTCTGTATCTACTTTGTTTGCCAAAAGTGATTGGAGCAAAACACGACATCTGACCCTTGGGTCGATTTCAAGCGTTGAGCCATCAAATCAATCACCATCTAATTCAAATAACGTTTTGCCCAACCCAACAAATTCTCAAACTGATGAACCCATCATAGGATTCAACTTGATTATACTTGGTTTATTGGCTACTTTATGTTTGTTGGCAGTAGGCATTGTGTTTATCTATAAAAAAAGATTTTTATCCAAAAGGCAACATATAGATTGTAGTGAAATAATTTCTGGAAATGATACCTCTGATTTACCACTAAAACACTAATAAAGACTATGTCTACTTTATATTTTTAAGAAAATATTAGATTTTTGGCTTAGACGACTCTTACACGTTGTAGAGTCTTTCTTTGCCAATTATAGTGACGGAGAGTGGTAGTTGCGCCATAACCGCATGCGCCACAACGTTTCTTACGTACGTGATAAGCTCTTCTGCCACAACGTCTACATCTTATGTGGACAACACGACCTGCGCGTTTGCCCATTGATGGCGTTCCTTTACCCATTCAAATCACCGTGGTGGAGGAGAAATAAGGACTACATTGTCGCCACGGACAATTATTAATCCTAGTTTTAATTGATTTTCTACAGCGGTTGTATCTTCTGTTTCTTCTAGAACCAGATTTAAATGTTGATCGAACCCCTTCAGTTTCCCTCTGAGGCTTTTTCCACCTTTTAATCGCACAAGTACGATTTTATTGAGGTTCTGTTCAAGGATCTCGGTTGTCATTTCGCTCATATGGAATCCTCACGTATCTTTATCTCCCCTATACTTTAACTCTCTCAATTTAAACTTATCTCATTCACTCTGAAAGATAACTACTATTCCCAGACGTTTTATAACCAAACTTTATAAAACGAGACTTCATTGAAGTACAATAGAAAACTTTTCCATAGAAGACTCACTATCGGCAAACCGATACTGGAAGAACAACGAAAGCCGTTAAATACTTTCATGAAAGACTTCACCATCGGCTGGACTGACATAGAAAAACATGAAACCACCAATACTTTCATGGGATAATAACGTCTCATCGAAAGCACGTATTATGATATATCGCACAATTTTCTACCAAAGAAGTCTAAATGCAATACAATATAACATGATATAAGTCAATAAATTTTGTGAAAAATACCCAGGTTACTACGCATTCGCTTATAAATGACGTATATGTTTTCTTTTTAAGAAAGAGGATGTGAAAAATCAATGCTATCTCTGATTGAAGCTATAATCATTTTTACATTATCTTTCGGAATTAACATTATACCATTCTTTGGTCCCTCAAATGTGTTCATTGCCTCATTGGCTGCGATTAATATAGACAATACCAATTTTTCTGTTGTTTTAGTTATAGGGATTCTTGTTGCGTTAGGTGCAACTGTTGCGAGAATTATTCAGTATAAAGTTACGCCATTCATTAGTAGGCGTTTAAGTGAAGAAAAACGTGCAACTCTTGAGGCTAATGCGGCAAAAATAAATAAGCGTGCTTTTTTGTTGCTTTGTGCGACTGCTGCGACACCTTTTCCAGAGGAACCTATTGTTATTTCACTTGCCTCAATGAAGTATAACATTGCAAAGTTTTCCATGGCTTATTTTTTAGGTAAATTAGCTATTACTACTATGGGCGCATTTATGGGAAACACTATGGGTAATTTGTTCTCAGATTGGCTTGGTAACGTGTTTCCAAATTGGCTTACTCCAGAAATTATAATGACCGTTATGTCTACGATTTTAGCTATTATCGTCACGGTAATTTTGCTTAAAGTTGATTTAAGTAAACTTGCAAACCGTTTCAGAAAAAAGTCAGTTTAAAGTATGAAGAACTGGGGAAAAATTAATTTAAGCAATAAACGGTAGGTTAATTTATGTCATCTAAAAGACGGTATTCCTTAAAATCTAAAGAAGCAAAACAAATTCTAAGTGAAGCCTCCCAACGATTTAAAATGGATTTGGATGGTTTGTTTGGCAGTAAAGCAAATGTTGAAGTAGTTGAATCAGAAGGGGGACAGCTCTACATAGTTAACATGAGGCCGATAATGTTTAGAGATGAAGCTTTTTTGCCGCTTTTAGGTTTTACAGAATTTATAGAGATTGCCCCAAAAGTAACAGTTGATATGGGCGCTATACCGTTTGTATGTAAAGGGGCAAATGTGATGGCTCCGGGGATTCGACGTGTTGAAGGCGAATTTTCCAAAGGAGACTTGTTAGTTGTTGTTGATGAAAAACATAGTAAAGCGTTGGCTTTAGGGGAAAGCATGTTTGACGCTTTAGGGTTTAAGGAAATAAAGAAGGGCCCAGTGATAAAGACCCTGCACTATGTTAGTGACAAATACTGGAATAGCGCTAAAGAGTTATTGGAATAGTTTATTGTTTAGCCAAGATTTCTTCTCTTTGAAATATTTTTACACTCAAATAGTATATGGCGATATCAACAACGGCAAGTATACCAATTAGCGCAATTAACATCAAAGGTCCAAGTAAAATTATGCCCATCATTTGTGCAAATATTAAACCTAGCACAGGCAATATCAGTATGATGCTAATTTGTTGTGCTTCTTTGAATCCTTTAACTTTTGAGGATACCATAACAGTTAAGCCTATACCGCAAAGTGCAATCATAGGAGTCACACCAAACATCATTATAAGCCAACTTATGTTTGGAAGCAGTAATATGCCGCCAAACATGCTAAAAGTTATTGCATCGACTATTATTATATAAACACTGTAAGCAACAAGGGTTACTATCATTGCAGGTATAAAACAGACTAAAATTTTACCAAGCAACAATTCACCATCACTTATAGGGGTAGCTAAGAGGGCCTCAATTGTTTTTCGCTCATTTTCGCCAGCAAAACTATCAGAACCAATTACACTTGAAACCATTACGGGAATTATAAGTAACATCGGCGCGAATAAGTAAACCAGCATGATATACATCATCGAAAGGTTAGGCGGCATACCAGATAGCGTGTTCTGAACGTCTGGGGGTAAATTGGGTATTAATTCATTGAAGTCTTGATTATTGCTTGTATCGGTAACAGGCATGTTTCCAATTACGCCAATAATTGAGGGAAGGGCTACAGAGAAAATAAGGGGCATAATAATGATAGGAAGTAAAACTTGCCAATTTCTTTTTATTTCAAGCCAGTCTTTCTTGAAGATAAGCCAAGCATTGTGAAACTTCATTGTTTTTCTTCTCCTTTTATCAGTTTAAGATAAGCCTCTTCAAGGGAGGCACGAAAAGTGTTTACGCCAATGATTTGTCCATCAGCTTCAACAATGGTTTTTACGATTTCAGGGGTAGCTACACGGGCGTCATCAACACTAATCAGTAAGGATGCTTCATGAAGTTTTGTGTTAACTTCTTTAGCTTGAGGGTTAGTTTTTAGAGCCTGTATTATGTTATTTGTTACCTGTGTTAGATCTATTTGGATAATTGGACGGGAAGAGGTTTTTTCTCGCAACTCATCAGGCTTACCAATGAGAATACAATGGCCTTTATTCATCAACATAACACGACTACAAAGTTTTTCTGCATCTTCAAGATGATGAGTACAGAGCAGAATTGTACATTTTTCATGGATACTTAACTGTGCCATTAAGTCACGGATTTCTTTTGCAGACGCTGGATCCAAACCAGCAGTGGGTTCATCCAAAAACAATACCGGAGGTTTATGTACAGTTGCTCGGATTATTGCCAGCTTTTGTTTCATACCCTTACTAAACGTACCGGCTTTATCATTTCTACGATCCCACAAATTAAAAAACTCCAGCAACTCCCGAATTCTCTTCTGCCGCTCTATATGATCTGATATCCCATAAGCTTGGGCAAAAAAATCCATATTCTCATATGCAGTTAAACGCTCATATAAACTGGGGTTTTCAGTAAGTATACCTACAGATTGACGAACTTTTAGAGGATTTTTTTGAATATTATACCCTGCAACAGTTGCTGTACCATGAGTTGGCGAAATAAGACAGGCAAGCATACGAATAGTAGTAGTTTTTCCAGCACCATTTGGACCAAGAAAACCAAACACCTCACCTTGACCCACATTAAAGGTAACATTATCTACAGCTGTTAAACCACCATACTGCCGAGATAAATTTACTGTCTCAATCATCATCATCCCACAACCTTTCAATAGAAGAATAGAAGCTATTTAAAATTGTAGCTAAAAATTTTTAGTGCTGTATTATAGGAAAGTGTTGGAAGTACACTTTCGAATTATGACATCTGATAGCGCGTTTATTTTTGTTTTTTAGTTGTTATCTTGTTGAGAATCAGATTCGCGCAGTCGATTTGGTTTGGGATGTTACCTGTTTCGTCTTGTACGCGCCATATATCGGGTGTAATTTCGTCTGCAATGTATATTTTTCGGTTTTCGTCAAAACCGAATTCCATTTTAAAATCTATGAGGGTTAAGCCGAGTTCTTTTAATTCTTTCTGCAAAACATTACCTACTTTAACCAAAAAGTCCAATGCTTTAGTGTATTCGCCTTCTTTTAGCAGTCCTTTCATGAGACATAGTCTTTCACTGATAAGAGGATCACCCTGAGCGTCATCTTTGAGTGTGACCTCAAGATAAGGCGGATTAAAAGGGATACCTTTTTCAAGTGTAAATCTGCGGCACATGCTGCCTGCCGTGAAGTAGCGTAACACGAATTCAAGGGATGGTACTGTGACTTTGCGTACTTTCATCATACCCTGCTCAAGATCGGCATCTAAATAGTGGGTTGGAATACCGTTTACTTCCATTATCTCAAAAAAATATTTTGATATAGCAAGACCAATTTTGCCTTTACCAGAAACGCTACCACCTACCGTGTTAGCACCAGGATCAAAAACGCCGTTTTCACCAGTTGCATTGTCTTTGAAAAGTAAAAAATAATCACCAGTTGCATCGTCTAATAGAACGTTTTTTGTCTTACCTTCATAGACTATTTTCATAACTTTTTCAAACTCCTTACTAAAAGTTTGTATTATCAAAGTTTTTATGAAATGCCACTTATATAGATAATGTTATGTAAATGGTCTAAATAATCAATGGTATAATAATGTGTCAGATACATAGCTCAAGTTCGTTGTTTTTTATTTAACTAAACGAGCTTTAGTGGGCTATCGAATTTTCAAAGTTCATACAACAACAAGTTGGCGCCAACGATACATTCTCAAGAGGTTATTAGACACAATCGTTATTTATAGAAAACAAAAGGCATACCTTTCAGCTAATCATATCAAAAGAGCTGTAAAGACAACTGGTAGATTAATTGCGTTATGTGTTGGGATATTTTAAGTTCAACTTCAGATGAGTTATTTAGAAGACTGTTGTAGCTGAAGTGTATAATATTTGTATAAGCCAGCGTGTTTGGGTTCGATAAGTTTTTATTAGCGTTTGAAACTTAGTTGCCCGTATATCTAAAGGATGATTCAAGAATGACCTTTCAAAAGGGAGACTTCATACTAATTAATTATATTGGAAAAGTCAAGGAAACAAATGAAGTTTTTGACACAACATATGAAGAAGTATCAAAAAAAGAACACCTTCACAAAGAAGGAGAATTATATGAGCCTAAACTTGTCGTTATAGGCGAAGGCTGGGTTCTAAAAGCTTTAGATGATGCACTCTTAGATATGGAAATAGAAAAAACAGCAACCGTAGAAATTCCAGCAGACAAAGCATTTGGTCAAAGAGACCCCGAAAAAATTAAAAGAGTCCCTCTGCGACAATTATTATCAAGAGAGATCAATCCAATTATTGGGGCACGTATTGAATATCAGGGTAAAATGGCCACTGTACGTTCTATAGGTGCTGGAAGAGTCCTACTTGACTTCAACCCGCCTCTATCTGGGAGAACCCTTATTTATGAAGTAATAACTCAGAAAAAACTAGATAACAATGAAGAGAAAATTTTGGCTCTTGTGCACAGACGAGTTCCAGTAGTTGAGCAAGAGAAATTCAGAATCACCATTCAAGACAACAATTTAGCAATTGACATGCCCGAAGATACTTTCTATGTTGAAGGCATACAAATCGCAAAACGTGGCATAGCCATGGACATTCAGAAATACTTACCAGATTTGATACAAACACAATTCATAGAAACCTTCAAAGCAGAACCAAAACCAACAATCACATATGATCCAATCACAACACCAGAACCAGAAACTGCGTCTGTACCAGTATCAGCAGAATCAACTGAGCCAACGCCAGCAGTTGCGTCCGTAGAAGAAACAACCACCTAAACGCTTAAACAAGCGTATATTTTCTTTTTTAATTCAACATCAAATTTTTAGATGTCAAACATATTATTGTAACATAAAAATCATGTAGAAAATATTCTTAAATTAAATCATAAAGCAATAACATTAAATGTTGAAGATAACGTTGGGCAGTGAATTTTTGCATAAAAATTAATCAATAACTTTTGTTGCTTTTGCAATTGCTTGGCATTTTTCATAATTAAGCTGCTGTTTGTGTAGAATAGTATAACGTTCAGGTCGCATCGTTGGAGCAAGTTCTAGAGCCTTGATTACATCTTCATCTTTTATGCCTAACTCTTTAGCAGTTATAGGGGCACCAATTTGCTTAAGTGTATCTTTGATCTGTTGCCAATTTATGCCATGTATAAAAGCCGTTAGAATTGAACCAATACCTACCTGTTCACCATGCATAGCATGATTAGAGCTAATCATGTCTAAAGCGTGACTAAATAAGTGTTCAGAGCCACTGCATGGTCTGCTGCTTCCAGCAATACTCATAGCCACACCGCAACTAATCAAAGCTTCAATTAAAACATGTAAACCATCATCGTTTTCTGGCTGAATGGATGAAGCGTTATCAGTAATCACTTTTGCACTAAGCAGTGCCAAGCTTGCAGCGTATTCGCCATAATACTCTTTTTTTTCTATGTGAGCAAGTTCCCAGTCTTTTACAGCGGTGAACTTGGCAATTATGTCCCCGCAACCGCTTATAACTGAACGCCAAGGGGCTGATGAAATTACATCTATATCAGCGATTACTGCAAGAGGAGCTTGAGTCATTAAAGAGTGAGGTTTATCTACAGTTTTAATGGATGCTAAAGAGCTAGCTATACCGTCATGAGAAACTGTTGTGGGGATGCTAATATATGGAATATTTTGTTTGCTACTACTAACTTTGGCGATGTCAAGTATTGTTCCGCCTCCAATACCTAAAAGAATTTGGGGTTTGAGATTTGCTAGTTGCTCTTCAATTAAGGTAATACCTTTCATTGTTGTCGATTCAACAAGTACTCTATGAGGATTCATTCCTGCCTGTTCAAGGAGATCATAGACTTCTTTACCTGCTACTGCATAGCTTTTTGTGCCAGAAATTATCAGAGCATCACCAGTTAGATTTAAGCGGTGTATGATTTCGATAACTCTGTTTAGAACGCCATTTCCAACGATTATTTCTCTGGGAAGCTGCATATAGTGGTAGGGTAAGGTCAAGTTTGTTCACGTTATGTTTGAATAGGTACTGGTTTTTGGCGTTTAAACTTTTTTGATTTTAGAATCATAAGAGAGCCTTTCAGTCTAAATGTGTGCACCATAATATTAATTAGTCTGCTAGAAAGATATCATCATGCTACTTCCTACGGAATAATATCCATCATAAATCAATTTTAGGGAGAAAGATAAGATACATGTCATCACAAAATAATGTTGCTAGCGAATTAGTCCTCAAAGGAACAACAACTATAGGTGTCGTTTGCACTGATGGTGTAATTCTTGCATCAGACACTAGAGTAACCATGGGGTATTATATCGCCCATAAATTTGGAAAGAAAGTGTACAAAGTTGACGAGCACTTAGGAATGACCATTGCAGGAACCGTTGCTGATGCACAAAAAGTTGTTGATATATTAACGGCAAACGCGAAACTTTACAAGATAAACATGAACCGCCCAATGCCTGTTGTTTCAGCAGCTAGGCTGGTTGCAAATATTCTATTTAACAATCGATATGTTCCCCTGTCAACTCAAGTTTTAGTTGGTGGCATTGATGAAACTGGACCTCACGTTTTCAACTTGGATCCTTATGGCAGTTTAATGGAAGAAAAATCTGTTTCAACTGGTTCAGGGTCACCAGTAGCTTATGGCATACTGGAGGATAAATATCGGGAAGGTTTAACGATTAAAGAAATGTTACCTACAATTGCTAAAGCAGTTAACGCTGCCATGAAACGTGATGTTGCAAGTGGCAACAGTTACAATATTACGGTAATTGACACTAATGGATACAAGGAACTCACAGAGCAAGAGAAAAGTGAGCTCCTTTTAAATAGGGGAAATTAAAAGTTGGCAAGAACCCAAGATAAAGACAAGATAGAAATAACTCATTATATTCTGCAACATGTTCCAAGAGAAGCAGAAGTCACTCGAATTGAATATGAGGGGCCTATGCTGGCAATTTACACAAAAAAACCAGAACTGTTAGTTGATCAAAGCAGTGTAATTGCAGAAATAGTAAGTGTTATCCGCAAAAGGATTGTTATAAGACCAGATCCTTCAGTAAGGTTACCTGAGGGAGAAGCAGAAAAAATTACGCGCGAATTAATCGCCCCCGAAGCAGAAATTTCTGACATCAATTTTGACCCAAGTCTAGGCGAAATTATTATCGAAACCAAAAAACCAGGTTTAGTTATAGGCAGAAATGGTGCTGTATTACAAGAGATTATAAAGAAAACAAAATGGCGTCCACACGTTTTACGAAGCCCGCCTATTAAATCGAAAATTGTCACACACATGCGCCATTACTTGCACTCAGAGAGTAAAGAACGTGAAAGAATTCTTCGTACGGTTGGTGAACGCATTTTCCGACCAAAAACCTATGATGTGGGTGACATCCGCATAACTGCGTTAGGTGGTGCACAAGAAGTTGGTCGTTCAGCGTTTTTAGTTAAAACTCGAGAGAGCAGTGTGCTTTTAGACTGTGGCATTAACCCAGGTTCCAATAGACCCTTTGAGTCTTTTCCAAGGTTTGACTCACCAGAATTCCAAATCGACAACCTTGACGCAGTAGTTATTAGCCATGCTCATCTTGACCATTGTGGACTTGTACCGTTTCTTTACAAATACGGGTACGATGGTCCACTATACTGTTCAGCACCAACATCAAATCTTATGACTATGTTACAAATGGACTATTTAGATGTAGCCAGTAAACAAGGAATCACCCCGTTCTATGATCAAAAAGATGTACGTGAATGCGTTCTTCATACTATACCACTGCGTTTTGGTGTTGTTACAGATATTGCACCAGATATCCGTTTAACATTACACAATTCAGGTCACATTTTAGGCTCTTCAATGATTCATTTACACATTGGCGAAGGCTTACATAACATTGTTTATACAGGGGATTATAAATTTGGCAGAACGATGCTTTTAGAAGCTGCAATAACAGAGTTTCCACGTATAGAAACCGTTATAACTGAATCCACTTATGGTGGCGCAGACGATTTTATGCCCTCACGTATGGAAGCAGAAGAGCACTTAACAAACATAATTAATCAAACATTAGAACGTAAAGGTAAAGTGCTAATTCCAGTTCCCGCTGTGGGTCGGGCACAAGAAATTATGTTAATCATTGATGGTTACATGAAAAGAGGTCTCATGAAAGAAGCGCCCGTTTTCATCGAAGGTATGATTAGTGAAGCAACAGCCATACACACTGCTTATCCGGAATATCTTGGCAGAGAAGTACGCCACAGCATTTTGCATGAAGAAGTTAACCCATTCCAATCGGATTACTTTACAATAGTGGAGCATCCAAGTGTGCGTCAAAGCATTATAGAAGGGGAACCATGTATTGTTCTTGCAACATCAGGTATGCTTGAAGGCGGACCAGTGATTGAATACTTCAAAAATTGGGTAAATGATGAACGTAACACAATCATTTTTGTGAGCTATCAAATTGAAGGAACTATGGGTAAGCGTGTTCAAAAAGGCGTTAACGAAGTTACAATGATAGATAACGAAGGTAGAATGGCGGCATTACAAGTAAAGATGCAGACAGAAACAATTAATGGTTTTTCAGGCCACTCTGATAGACGGCAGCTAGTGAATTATATAACGCATCTAAAGCCAAAACCAGAACGGGTATTTGTTGTTCATGGCGAAAAACAAAAAACCATGAACTTGGCAAACTATTTGGTAGGTAAAGCAGACGTTAACACTATAGTTCCAGGTGTACTGGAAACCTTTAGGCTACTGTAGTAGGTAGCAACTCAGTTTTTGCTGGCGTTTTTTCTCGCCAGATTTTAATATTTTTTGGACAAATAACAACACGTTCTTCGCCTAATCGTGCAATGTCACCCCCAATAGATTCTGTGAAAGCATAAAGTTCGTTTACTGCACTTTTTACAGATTCAACGCTTTTGCTTGCAAGGGGGGTGATGCGTAAAATCAAAATGTTGCCGTTTTGGATTTCAGTTTTTATATCATTTAGGTCTGATAATTCACGAAGGGGTATAGCTTTAAGATATGTTTTGCAGGTAACTGTTTGAGTGGGAATTTTAGGTTCAGTTTGTTCAAGCATTGTTGTTTCAGACGGGTTAGGCATTGTTGTTATATTTTGTTTATCTGGGGGGTTTATTGGGATTTTTTCGGTTTGGGCCTCTGGGGTTATTGTTTTATCGGTTTGGTTAGGTAAGGTTTTTTGAATATTTTCTGCTGTTTGTTCTGGCTGGTTGGGCTTTTTTTGTTTGGGAAATAGTCCAAAGGCGGGCATATCTTGTATCATCTAAAGAGTATAAAGTTGCTACAGTTAAGTATTTCTTAATTTCAAAATTGAAAAACCTGCATTAACATGGATTAAATGATTAAATATTGCATAAATGTTAAGGAAGTTACAAGTATATAGTTCAAAAATTGAATTTGACTTGTTTAGAAAAACATGTAAAAAACAAAAAAGTAGTTCTTCGTCAAACAGATGGGTCGCATCAACCAGTTTCATTGTAGTATAATCGTGTATAGAAATATGTGGAAGAATATATAGACACATTTAGAGAAGAACAGAAGGATACCCTTAAAATAGCGAACCTAAAAATACAAACAGACATGTAAAAGGAACGTAAATGTTTTATTTTTTGAGCATTGAAAGAAGTTCAGTGTAATTTTTAACGAACACAGCACCACCTTCTCTGAGTTGACACATAAGATTAACTGCTATTTTTTCACAAGTAAAATCTCGATTTTCTATAGGATCTTCCTCTATAACATAGGTTGGAATACCAATCTTTACTGCTTCTATGGCGGCTTCTATGTTTTTGATGTTACCCAAACCAAAGGGAACATCAGTTAAAATTACTATGTTCGCGTTTTTTATCATTGCCAAGTTAGCTTCATGTGCTTTATCAGTTATAGCTGAAAAGGGCGGGTCAGAAACTGAGAGTATTTTTAATAATTCGCAGGTTTCAAAGTCAGAGTCTGCGACATTTAAAACGCCAACGGAAATGTTGTAACCTTCATCACGGAATATTTTAAGTAAGGTAGTTCCTGTTCCAGCGCCACAGATTACATGTATAGAGCAGTGTTTTTCTTCAGAGAATTTTTTGGGTGAGAGGGGAATAATGTATGGAGAGTTTGTCACGGGGTTTTTGCGGACAATTGAATCCACGCCAAAGACATTTAAGATGTTTTCTGTTGTCACAACTTTTTCAACGGACCCAAGGGCAAAAACTTTTCCAGCTTTAAGCAGAAGGATCATATCGCAATATCGACTGGCCATGTTGAGGTCATGTATAACTGCGAGAACAGCTAAATCGTTTTTAATACACAGACTTTTGACTAGATCCATAAGTTCTATCTGATTAATTATATCAAGATGACTCATAGGTTCGTCTAGGAGGAGAATTTTTGGTTCCTGTGCTAAAGCGCGTGCGATAATTACTCGTTGTGCTTCGCCGCCACTTAGCTCATTGATTGGTCTGCTTGCAAGACTCCAAGTGTTAGTTAACTCCATTGCTTTTCGAGCTATCTCCACATCCTTTGAACTTTCCATCTGAAAATCGCTCAAGTGTGGATTACGTCCCATTAAGACAACCTCCATTGCTGAAAAGTTAAAACCCACATCGTTATATTGTGGAACGACAGCCATTTTTTGGGCTACTTGTTTGGGTTTTAGTGCGTAAATATCCTCTTTATCAATTAATATGGAGCCGCCATGGGGTTTGAGTACTCGACTTATGCTTCTTAAGAGAGTAGTTTTTCCAGATCCATTTGGTCCTAAAATGCCTATGAAGCAGCCAGGTTTGACGTCTAAGCTGATGTTAGAGAGAATTGGGATAGAGCCATAACGACATTCTATTCCGTTTACGGTTAGTGTGACCATGTTTTCTACATCCTATATTTTTGTCTGCTTCTGCGGAGGAGGAAAATTAAGAAAGGTCCTCCAGCGAGGGCGGTTATTATTCCAACAGGTATTTCTGTTGTACCCCCAATAGATCTGGCAAGATTATCACATAAAATCAGGTAAATAGAGCCTAAAATTGCTGATGTTGGTATAAGTAATCGATGATCTGGACCAATTATGAGTCGTGTTATGTGGGGAATCATAAGTCCCACAAAACCAATTAATCCACTGATTGAAACGGCTGCTGCGGCCATAATAGAACCAAGGGCTAAGAGGATTTTTTTTGTGCGGTTAGTATTTACACCTAGATGTTGTGCTGTGTCTTCGCCCAGAGAAATCATATTTAGGTCTCGGGCATAAAAATAAGACAAAACCAGACCTACTGCAACAAAGGGTAGAACAGACCACCAATTAATCCAGCCAATGTTTGTTATGCTGCCAATTTGCCAGTTAACTAATAAGTTAAGTCGGTGACCTGTGGTCATAAATTGCATAGCCTGAAAGATAGCTGCTAAGAAAATGCTTACAGCAACACCAGTAAGCAAGAGAGACATTTCAGGAGCTCGGGTACCTACTCGTGAAATGTTGTATACAAAGAAAATGGTCACAAGGGCTGTTAGAAATGCTGCTAAAGGGACAATAGGGAACCCAAAAAAGTTTAGACCTGCTCCCCAGAGTAGAGCAACGCCTGCGCCCACTGAAGCTCCGGCAGATACACCTAAAACATATGGGTCGGCCATGGGGTTTCTAAAAACGCCTTGAAAAATGGTACCTGAAGCAGAGAGGGCAGTGCCTATAAGTAATGCAGAAAGTATGCGGGGTAAACGGACGTCAAGAATTATTGTTTGGTTGGCTAATTGTTCTTGTGTAAAAGAGGTTGTGTCAATAAAATTGTTTATGCCAGGCATTCTGGTACCAAGATATGTTAGAATGTCTGAATAGGATATGAAGGCATAGCCAATATTTAGAGAAAAGATAATTGTGATAACCAGAGCAAGGATAAGTCCAGTTACAATTAGTTTCCAACGTTTTGCACGTCGGCTGTAAACGTTCTCTACATGATTTGGACCGGTTTTGGTTATCTCATTCAAGTTTATCACTTAGAAGTAAATGTTAGGGAAAAAGGTCAGGATATAAACAGGCTGCAATAGTTTGAACTTGGTCTGCAACTCGGATTCCGGGTTGATTAAGTAGCACTGAGTCAAGGACATAAATGTGATCGTTTTTAACTGCGTTAATTGTGCTCCAACCGGGTCTATTTTTGACTTGGTTAACACTTCCATAGGCTGGTGCACCACCCATGTCTGTTGGTAGCAGTATAACGTCAGGGTTTTTTGTTATGATAACTTCAGCATTAGTTGTTGGATAATTTTGGGCTACATTACTAAAGAGGTTAGTTCCCCCTGCTTTATCGATAACATCATTCATCCATGAGCTTGAGCCTATGGTCATAAAACCTGCATTAGAATACCAAACCTCATAGTACACTGTAGGTTTTTTTGTGATGCCGGCAGCATTTATTGTAGCTATAACAGTATTAATTTGGTTAGTTAACTTGTTTACTAACACATCAGCATTATTTTCAGTGCCAGTTGCTTTTCCGATTAATTTAATGGTTTGATAGATTTCGTCAATGTTTTTTGGGCCTATAACTATAACGTTTAACCCAAGTTCGCGCATGTTTGGAATCATTGCATCGTTAATATCTGTTGTAAATATGACATCTGGTTGTAGTGAAAGAATGGTTTCTATGTTTGGTGTTGAAAATCCGCCAACACTTGTCATGTTACCAGCTGCAAACCATGCTGAGAAGTCATAAGGTGAGTCATCGTAATCAGTTAAACCAACCACTTTTTCGCCTACACCAATTTCAAAAAGAATCGGCGTAACACTTGGCGCGATAGATATTATTCTATTAGGAACAGTTTTCAAGGTTGTTTTATACCCTTGACTATCAGTTATTGTTATACCTTCATGAGATTGTTGAAACCCTTGAGTTGAATAGACAATAAAAATTACAGATAGAGCAATTATTGCAATCAGAACACCGGTTAGTATAATTTTAGTCTGCTTCAATTTTTCGTTTCTCCCCTATTTTTGTTCTTTTCCTTGTAACCTTTTGATAATCACACTTACATATTAGGTTTAATTAATCAGGGTTAAATAAATGTTGAACTCATATATCAGCAAAATTTCATAACATTCCCATAAATGTTCTACATCAAACTTTGTGGAATTAAACATTTTCTGTAGAGTTTATGGTCTATCAAACTATGTTTTGTAGCAATAATTCTTTAGATAAAGGCAATTTTTATGTTAGGGTAGAGAAAGGGTTAGAAAATGTTTTTGGGTAAGCTTCAATATAGAAGTTGTTGTATAGTTCAAGTGCAGGATAACAATGAGAAACGAGTTATTGTCAATATTTAAAGAAAAAAAGATACCTCTTGAATTGGACAATTTAGAGATAAGAATTGTATATCACACATACGCTAGCGTTGAGACTAACACTTTGCTTGTTGCTTTTCCAGAAAAAAGAAGAGCCCTCTCAACCGTAGATGGTTATAGAAAAGTCAGATATGTAGGTAACAGTTACATTTCGCCAGAAATTGAAAAACATGTAATGACCATTAAAGATTACAAAAGGTATGAAAAACAGTTACCCTTAGCTTTGGGGATCAAACCAAGTCAGATTACCTTTATGAGCACAGGCGTAAACATGGATAAACATGCCGTATGTCAAAAAACCTACAAACATCTAAAAGTCTGCTGTATAGCCACTGGTGGTGCTAAAAACAACGCTTTACGTATGGGCACAGATTCAGGAGACTGGATGGAAACTAAAACAGGCTTTGAGTTAGCAACAGGCACTATAAACATACTGCTTCTCACAAACGCAGTTTTAACCACCGGCGCCATGGCCAGAGCAATAATAACCGCTACAGAAGCAAAAACTGCGGCACTACAAGATCTCAAATACATGAGCACCCCCACCCCACAAGTTCAAGCAACAGGCACCGGAACAGACACCATAACCATACTCTCAGGCATAGATAAACAAAACATAATACGCTACACTGGTGGTCATACAAAAATAGGCGAATTAATAGCAAAAGCAACAAAAACGGCTGTAATGCAAGGGTTAAAGAATTACGATGGAAAAATTACAGAAAATACGAATAACCATAGTACCGGAACTTTATTGTGTTAACCCACAGGTTTTTGGTACTAGGTCTTTGAACACCTCAAGAATTTCTTCTGTCTTCTTTGGCAAAGCACACAAATACTCCCGACCACCCACCTCAACAACCATACGCATCTTAGAAAGCAACAACAAAACCTCCCTAACAGACACCACCCCAACCAAATCATACTCCCTAAGACGCCTCAAAATCTTAAAATAACGCCTCATAG
>Ga0209628_10001094_pt1 | contig 17125 bp, 12 predicted proteins | sample TergutCu122P4_FD_187285 | JGI IMG/M metagenome (GOLD analysis project Ga0209628, IMG submission 187285) | Cubitermes ugandensis P4 segment gut microbial communities from Kakamega Forest, Kenya - Cu122 P4 (SPAdes) (version 2) | ecosystem: Host-associated > Arthropoda: Insects > Digestive system...
TTCCTTCCACAAATATATCGGGACGTTGTGTGGTATCTACCGCTGCAAGTACCGCTCTTGCTGTAAAAGGTGTTCCTCGTACCACAGTTTTAGAATTGGGGATTACAAATGCTCTAATATCATTCACACGGAAATCGCTCACATCAATTTTCCTCAATATAGTATTCAAAGCCTCTCCTTCGGCATTGCGAATATCATTTTGTAACTTTGTCAGAATAGTAATCGTAGCCGTCAAAGGCATTCTCCGGAACAATGATTCTTCCCACGATTGATTGTTTTTTATTGCATTGGCAGAGGGCGTCGTGCTTAAATTGTTTGCAATAATCCTTTGTTGAGTCGTATCGCCATCTAAAATTCCGATAATAAACTCTCGATAATCTTCCAATTTTGATCTCAATTGAGCACCAACTGTTTCGCCTTTGCCGGATGCTAACATTATATCTTCAGTCGCGTTCAAATCATCAGGTTGTTTTAAAACTATCAAATTACCCGTTTTATCGGTTTTTTTGACAATTTCCAATTTCCTATCTTCGATGAAATTAAATAAAAAATCAGACTTATTTCTCACGTCTTCTGCCGAAACAAACGCTGTTTCTGTTTTATCGGGACTATCTATATTATATTGTTCTAATTGACCGAAAATGATTTTATTTCGCGTTGTTGCCGATTCGGTAGAACGTGTTAAACTTTCTCTCACTAACTCAAACCCATCCAATACTTCTGCCGAAATATTGATGGCGAGCATGGCAATGAAAACCAGATACATCAGGTTTATCATTTTTTGCCGTGGAGAATTAGGACTGTTTACTGCCATTTTTTATTTAGTTGAAAGTTGAAAGTTGAAAATTGAAAGTGTATTCATTTTCCACTTTCAATTTTCCATTTTCAACTAATTAAACGTTTGGGTTATAGTTTCCTGCATTCGGGTTGTAATTTCCTTGATTGTGGTTATATCCACCCGGGTTCGGATTATACATGCCTTGTTGCATATTCATATTCATTGTCATTGCATTCAGCAAGCGAGTATAAACCGCATTCAGAGATGCAATTTGGTGCGTCATTTTTTCGGTTTCACTGCGGAATACCGTGCTGTCCATTACGGAGCCTTCGTACATTTCCCTCATGCGGATGAAACCGGCATTAATCCGGCTGATAGCTTCCATTTGTGAATTGATGCTTTGAATTTGCATTTCATAAAAATGATTCAATTTGGCTACATTTTGATTCAATGCGTCCATTTGATGAACATAGCCGGTAGAATTTTCGGAAAGACCATCCGAGTTATCCGTAATCGTTTTATACGAACTTAACAACATATCAGAAACATTGGTCAAGTCGTTGGTAACGCTACTGAAACGTTCCATATTTTCGGCCATGCCGGATATTTTGTCTAAATATTGTTGTGTAGCATCGGTCATTTCGGCCATCTTAGAAAGTTGGTCGGCAGCCGCTGCCATTTTCTTGATACTTGCAGTCAGTGCATTGGTATCTTCTTCCGAAATATCGACATGAGAAGGAATACCGAAAGATTGTTTAGCTGCCGCCGGACTAATATTTTCACTATCGAAATGGCCTCCACCTCCACCGAAGGAACCGCCACCGAAGGAACCTCCTCCGAAAACGCCACCGCCAATGATTACAGGACCTCCGCTGCCACCGCCTCCGGAGAAACCTCCACCACCAGTGCCACTGCCTTCTGCGCCTTCGCCACCGACAAAAACCCCGCCGCCGCCGTTTCCACCGGACGCAAAATCAGGACGATCTTCAGGGTCTTTGGAACCCAATACAGGGAAAACGTCCTCCCAACTGTAATCTTTAACCGGACGGTCGAAAGCAGAAATGAGAAATACCAAAAACTCCGTCCCCAATCCTATCGCCAAAATAAGTGATCCCCCCGGCCAGTGATTCAGTTTTGCCAAAGCTCCGATAATTACAACCGCAGCTCCAAGGCTGTAAAAAACATGAAAAAAGCGCTTGCCTTTATCTCCCGACAAGAATTTTTCAACTATATTTTTATATCTTCTCCTAAAACCCATTTCCTTAATTATTAATTATCAATTATTAATTATTTTTTCCCAACTCCTACTTGTGTTCTTACGCAACGAAAACCGATGAAAGAACGTTGTTCATTTTGAAATTCAAATGATCTGATATCAGAGCGAATCAAATGCGCCACATCTTTCCAAGAACCTCCTCTTACTACTTTTCTCTTCAATGCGTAAGGATCTTCTTTCGCTGCAATATAACGATATTCAGGGTTCATATCGCTCATGATTTCCGGGCCTGATTCCAGGAATGCAGTGGAAGTCCATTCTGCTACGTTTCCTGCCATGTCGTATAATCCGAATTCATTGGGCGAAAAAGATGCCACTTTATTCGTAATCAAATGACCGTCTGCTACATAATTTCCTCTATCCGGTTTGAAGTTGGCGAGGAAACAGCCTTTATTTCCGGTTACACCATCCTGACTCCAAGGATATTTATTTTCATTTCTACCGCTACGGGCGGCATATTCCCATTCTGCCTCTGTCGGTAACCGGTAAGGCTCGATAGTGCGACCTCGTAAATTGGCCGACATCATTAAATAATTGGTTCGCCATGCACAGAATGCAGTCGCCTGTTCCCAAGATATACCAACTACAGGATAATCATTAAATCCGGGATGATTGAAGTATAAACGAACATAAGGCTCGTTGTAAGCATTATTGAAATCATTTAACCAAGTTGTTTCATCCGGATAAACATTTACAATATATGTATTCAGAAAATCAAAATACGAACTCAACGGACGGGTAATTGTTTCTCTGATGATAACACCTTCTTCATTGATATAAGCAGTATCTTTTGAAATCATAACGATTTCATTCGGGTTCACTTGAATATCCGTATTTCTAACTCTTTCTGCCGGATCTAAACGGTATCTGCGAAGAGATGCCGATGTGTGGTCATACCAATGATAGCGATAAACCATTTGTCTCGCATCTAATTTTTTCTCTTTAGTAACGGGATGTATGGCATATACACTGTTAATAGCAGCTAATTCGTCTTCATTAGCGCGTCTTTCTGTCGGAATCGGGCGATTCCAGTTTAAAATAGGAGGATCGATAGGTTCTCCATACCTGTCTTCTTCAATTTTAAAACGGTCGTCTATTTCATACAGGCGTTCACGGACGATAGAATCCCTCACAAAGTAGAGAAACTGCCTGTATTGCGCATTGGTAATTTCGGTGGCATCCATCCAAAACGCATCGATTGAAACACCTTTAACGTTCTGATGTATGCCCCATAAAGAATCGGTTTCTGCCGGCCCCATATTAAAAGCCCCTCGTTTTATCAAAACCATTCCATGAGGAGAAGGCTCATTCCAAGCCGCAGCACTTGCACCCGTAAGTTCACCACCTACTCCTTGAAACGAATTGCCGCAGGCTGTAAGTATTGCTGCAATTGCAATGATGAATATCGCTTTTTTCATCATAATATTCTAACGCTTTTATATTTATTCTTTATTCCTTTATTCAGGTTTACGTCAATTGAATACTTCAAAAATATCTCATGACTGCCTGTTGTTCCTTTTCTAATTGCTGATATTGGAAAATCGTAAGCATAACCGGCTTGAATGTTTTTTATTTTTGCCCCGAGCATCGCGATTCCCGCATCCCCATATCGCCAGCCAAGACCTGCATAAAACATTTTGTTATAAAAAAGCCGGGCCGAAAGATCCAATTGCGTCATCTGTATGGTTGATTTAACAAATACAGACGGGCGTAATTCTAATAACGGATTACTTAATTGAATATTGCATCCACCCATTAAATAATACCCTCTTGGAATATACATTATATTTGTTGCGCCCTCTTTTTCCTTCACCTCGGGCTCTAAGAGGTGTGTGACGGAAAGTCCCACATGCCACGATTTACGCGAATAAAAAAATCCAAGCGAAAAATCAATTGCCGATGATTGTATATCCGACATTGGAATTCCATCATCGTTTCCTTCGTGTACTTCGGTTTCTTCCGGAGGAGTTAACTCGACTTTACTGCCCAACCAAGATTCATCTATTTTTGAACCCTGAAAACCAATACTGAAATCTCCTTTAAACAACTTTTTTTTGTATGCGTATTGCCCCGCCATGATAGAATGTTTGAATAATCCCAAACTTTGAGTAAACACGATGGCTCCAACCCCGTGCGTTCTTCCCAGAAAGGCAAACGGCATATCGGCCGAAATCAGCATCGTGCGGGGTGCATTGCTAAATCCTAACCATTGCTGACGGTTCAAAGCGGTCATTTCCAACTTTCCTGTTTCTCCCGCATATCCCGGATTATAATAGCTGGTTGCCGCCCAGTAGTTACTGATTTGAGCATCGTATTGTGCTGCTGTTTGAAAACAATTAACAAAAAGCAATACGTTAATTATGTATAAAAGCCTTTTCACCGTATAATTAACGCAATCTATTAAAAATAATTGTATTACTTACACAAAACATCAGCATATTAACCGGAATATTCTTCAACCACCATTCTTACAACTGTTAATTTTTGTTCACAGGTAAATTTCATAAAAATGCCCCCTAAAAGTTTTTGTCTAACTTTTGGGGGGCGTTTCATTTTGAGATAGCCTTTTTTATAGTATATTTCAAATTAGAATTTATATCTTACGGCTAATCTGAGACCTTCGGTTGCGTAAAAAGCATCTCCGTATTCCTTACCGGAAGGAATAAGCCTGAATGCCGGAGTCACATCAAGCGCTAATTGTAATGGTATATTGCTGAAGTTATATTCAATACCAACATTACCGATAACCCATGTGTATAATTTAGAAACGCTTGAGTAGTTGAAAAAACCTACCTGTGCACCTACACCTGCATACCATTTAAAACCGGGAGATAATTGAGATAAATCCCATACCCATTGATAAATACCGGAAACAGTATAAAGGTGACTGTCAAAACCATACAACCCCAAGTTCAATTCCAAACGATTGGAACTACCTAACATTTGTTGATAAGATATGTCCGTACCATCACCAAATTTAAGACCGATTGCTCTGTCTTGTGCATTTGCGAGGCTCAATGCGCCTAACACTAATACTAACGATAAAAAAATTCTCTTCATAATTTTAATCCTTTTGTTTTAAAATGAATAATTTCGTGCACAAAGGTATAATAAATCTTGAAAAAAAACACAATGTGGCAAATTGATGTATATTTGCATGAAATTTATTTATGGATATAAACAATTTCGCTTGTATATTGTTTATAGTAATATGTAATATTTAACATCAAAAAACACTTTACAAGAGATTATTTACTGAATCTCCCTGGTTATATATTAATGATATAAGAACAATTGATTTATGAAAAAGATGTTATTCCTCTGTTTTTGTGTGTTATTGACAACAGGAGTTTTTGCTCAAAATTCGCAAATGCCGGATTATATTTATTGTCAATTAATAAAAAATACCCCAAAAGTTTGGGTGACTTTTGGCAATATGGCTGAACTTTTGGAAGATGAATTATTTTATGATGAAAAAGGGAAAATAAAGTCTTTTGAAAGTGATATAGACGGTGCGAACTATTTAGGAGCCAAAGGCTGGGAAGTGTTTCAAGTATTACAAGATGATTATCTAACAGCTACCGGAACCTATTCTCAAACAACTATATGGATATTAAGAAAGCCGTTTGCGAAATTTTCAAAAGAGCAACAAGAAGCTATTCAAGAATTTTTGCAGGCAGGGCCGCTCACTGATGAACAAAAGAAAGCAAGACCACCTAAACGAACTGTTCGCAGGCAATAGGAGAAATCTTTGTTGTCGTCCAAACATTATTTCAATCTATATCTAACTGTCAAATTAATTGCAAAAGTATTTACTGATATTTTTTCGGCTCCTCTGTTATTTTCAGCAGGCCAATTTGCAACTTTCATGAAGTCTAAATAGTAATCTACCCGCAACCCATATTGAAGATTTGAAACATTGCATCAGGAAAATCGTGAGATTTACGACAAACTTTTGGCCTCAAAAGATGAACAAATTGTTTTTTTGAAAAAATTATTAGATAAACAATAATTTAGTGATGTTTTATAATCGTTTCGAAAAAATCAGGATTGGTAAATACTGAAAATGGAGGAGGATTCTTTTTAGCACCCAATGTTTCGGGAGTTAAAAAGAATTTGTTTTTTAAGATGAGGAATATAAGTTCGGAACAATACAAAGAAGTGGTATCGTTGTCGTTAAAGTCATAATCGAAAGGTACTTTTCGTGCGGCATAAGTCAAGGCTTTTTGAGCAATTTGATTTGCGTTGTTTCTTTTTAACCGGGTAATAATAATGCTGTTGTCGTAGGCATCGTCAATGAAATCGGATAAACTTGTAACCTTTACTCCATCATCTTTGGATAGTGAAAAATTACCCGGTATCGAATGAACAACCGACCAAACGGAATCAACTTTTACAATAATTCCACAATGCGAAATATTTAAAGTGTCTTTTAGTGTTTCTACAATCCGTGCACTTATAAATCCATAACCTCTTCGCAAAATAATATCTCCATCTTGCAAAAGGCTTTTTTCTTCTTCGCTTAAATGATAACTTGCATTATCGTATGCTTTTTCTAATTTATCGCTAAGAATAAAAACATACAATAATGCAAATATCACAATAAGTAATGAAATTCCTATAATTAAACGGACTTTCACAGAGTTATCGGAATTTATTTGAGATCCATTCCGCTAACAGCCCATTTCCCGTCTTCTTTTATCACTTTAATTTTCACAACATCGGCCTTTCCGTCTTTCGAAACTTCTACTTTTACAGTGCCGGAATTGCCATCTTCGCTCAATTTTGTTTCGATAGCTTTGGCCGATGTACCTTTGTTTTCTGCTTTCATGGCTTCAAAAAAGTTTTTCGTTTTTTCGTCCATTTCGCCCGACAATTCCTCTCTTGGCTCTTTAGCCGAATATTTCTTCATTCCGTCCAAATCACCCTTGAAAAAAGCCTCCACAAATTTTTCTGCTACTTTTTCAGGAGTGTTTCCACCGCCACCACTACCTCCACAGGAGATCATTAATCCCATGACACATAAAATCATGAGTGTTTTTTGTAAATTTTTCATGATAAATAAAATTAAACAGTTAATAAAATTACCCCCAACCCCTAAAAGGGGAGTTAGGGTAGTTATTTGTATATTGTACTACAACAAAGTCCCCTTTAGAGGAAACAGAGGTTGTATCGTTATTAAATTCCTGTCGCCAAAAGCGTTATCAACCCTCGCTACATTTATCCAAAACTTGTTTTCTTTCAGCCATTCCAAAGGATAAGCAGCTTTACTTCTCGGATATGAATGTTTCCACTCATCTGCGGCAACTTCATATTCGGGATGAGGTGCGTTGATCAATACATTATCTTCTTTTGATGCCTCGCCTGTGATTACTTCTTCGATTTCCTGACGGATGGTCAACATGGTTTCGACAAAACGGTCTAACTCTGCCAAACTTTCACTTTCGGTCGGCTCTATCATCAACGTACCGTGTACAGGGAAAGACAGGGTTGGAGCATGGAATCCGTAATCCATCAATCGTTTGGCGACATCTGTTTCCGTGATTCCCGACTGGTTCTTGAAATCTCGACAATCTAAAATTAACTCGTGTCCAACCCTGCCGTTTGCACCTTTGTACACAATTCCGTAAGCATCTTCCAAACATGATGCGATATAATTGGCGTTTAATATGGCAATTTTGGTGGCTTGTTTCAAACCTTCGGTTCCCATCATGCGGATATATCCGTAAGTGATCGGCAAAATTCCTGCGCTTCCGAAAGGAGAAGAAGAAACTTGAATGCCTGAATTTGCAGAATCCTCCCCCTGCCCCCTCCGAAGGGGGATAGGTAAAAATGGAATCAAATGGGGTGAAACGCAAATAGGGCCTTCTCCGGGGCCACCGCCACCGTGAGGACTGGCAAATGTTTTATGCAAATTTAAATGGCAAACATCGACTCCGATAAATCCGGGATTGGTTAATCCCACTTGAGCGTTCATGTTGGCGCCATCCATGTAAACTTGTCCTCCGTGTTGATGAATAATATTGCAAATATCAATGATTTGAGTTTCAAAAATCCCGTGAGTAGAAGGATAAGTTATCATCAATGCTGCCAAATTATCTTGGTATTGTTCGGCTTTTGATTTCAAATCTTCAATGTCTGTATTGCCCGATTCGTTGCATTTAACGATGATGATTTCAAATCCTGCGCGAGCGGCACTGGCAGGATTGGTGCCGTGTGCCGATTCGGGAATCAAAGCCACATTCCGTTGCGATTGGCCGATAGATTTCAGATATTCTCTGATGACCATTAATCCGGCATATTCTCCGGCGGCTCCGGAATTGGGTTGGAAACTTACACCCGGTAAACCTGTGATTTCGCCTAAATAGTCTGATAAATTTTCAATCAATTCCTGATACCCTTCGGTTTGGTCTTCAGGTGCATAAGGATGAATATTCGCGAATTGCGGAAAGTTAAGCGGCAACATTTCGGAGGCGGCATTTAATTTCATGGTACAAGAGCCCAAAGAAATCATCGAGTGCGTCAAAGAAATATCGCGTTTTCCCAACCGGTGAATATATCGCATCAATTCTGTTTCAGTATGATACGAATTGAACACTTTGTGTGTTAGATACGAACTTGTACGAAGGAATTTATCTTCAAAATATATTTTTTCGTGAATGTCTTTATTCAATAAATATTCCGTATCGTTGGCTTGAGAAAAAATATACAATAAAACGCCCAAATCATCTACTAAGGTAGTTTCATCAATACTGATGCCTATTTCTCCTGTATCAAAATAGCGCAGATTGACTTTACATTCGAGGGCTGTTTCCTGCAACGCTTTCATCGAGGCATCGGAAGACAAAGAGATTTTCAATGTATCGAAGAAGTTTTTGTTTTCTTGCGTATATCCCATACGGGTTAATTCTTCGGCCAAAAATCCGGTATATGAATGTATGCGGGATGCAATATTTTTTAATCCTTGCGGGCCATGATATACGGCATAAAATCCCGACATACTTGCTAATAAAGCTTGAGCAGTGCAGATGTTAGAAGTTGCTTTTTCGCGTTTGATGTGCTGTTCGCGGGTTTGCAGTGCCATGCGCAATGCCTGTTTGCCGTAAGCATCTTTCGAAATGCCGATAATTCTTCCGGGAATAATCCGTTTGTAATCATCTTTAGCAGCCAAGTATGCGGCAGAAGGGCCGCCATAAAACATGGGAATACCTAATCGTTGGGCACTTCCGAAAACAATATCCGCACCCCATTCTCCCGGAGGAGTTAACAAACATAAACTCAAAATATCGGCAGCAACAGCAACTTTAATTCCGGCAGCAGCTGCATTTTTTACGAAACCGGAATAATCTTCAATATTTCCATCGGCATTCGGGTATTGAACGATAGCGCCGAATATATTTTTACCGAGTTCAACGGTTTTGTAATCGCCTTTCAGCAGTTGGATGCCCAAAGGTTTTGTTACGGTTTGAAGTACGGCATAAGTAGAATTGAAAACCATTTCATCGACAAAGAGCGTATTTACTTCTGCTTTCATTTGTTCTCTGTTTCGAGCATTGAACATCATGATTGCAGTTTCGGCAGCAGCAGTGGCCTCGTCTAATAAAGAACAGTTCGATAGCGGCAGACCGGTTAAATCGCTAATCACGGTTTGAAAATTCAATAAAGCCTCCAATCTTCCCTGTGAAATTTCGGCCTGATAAGGCGTGTAGGAAGTATACCATTCGGGATTTTCAAAAACATTGCGAAGAATAGGTGCGGGAGTAACCGTATCATACCATCCCATGCCGATATAAGATGTGAAAATCTCATTTTTGGAGGCCAATTCTGCAATGTGTTCGGCATATTCCCGTTCGGTCATGGCATCCGGTAATTCCAAATCATCTTTTAACCGAATAGACTGGGGAATGGTTTGGTTTATCAATTCGTCCAAATTCGTAACTCCGATTTTTTTCAGCATGAGCTGTAAATCTTTTTCTTCAATGCCGATATGTCGATTGGCAAACAATTCTGTATTCATATTATGTTTCTATATATTTTTCTTCAAAATCAATTTTTATATTTTCAAATTGCAACAAAAAATCCATGCCAATCAAAACCGAGAGAAGTAGCGACACTTTCGTCAATTATGCTTTTTGATGCACCTGTGTCAAGAATGAATTTGAATGGTTTTTCTGTTCCAATACCTTTGATTGTGGCAAAAACAATAATTTTTCTTTTGTTTTACAAAAATAAGACTTTTTTCCCTACAAAAGCAATAAAACAAAAAAATACCACACCTTCATGCATGAGTTTTTTGGAGTACAGTTTCCGAATTACAAAAAAGGATTGTATCGTTTTTCTTTTTTTATGGTGGTTTCAGAACCGTGTCCCGAATAAACCACCGTATCTTCCGGCAATGTTAGTAATTTATTTTTAATTCCGGAAATAAGTTGCTGATGATTTCCTCCCCATAAGTCCGAACGTCCGATACTTCCTTCAAATAAAACATCTCCGGAAAACAAAACTTTGTCTTTTTCAGAATAAAAACAAAGGCTTGCGGGAGAATGTCCGGGAATTACAATGACTTTTAGTTCGGAGTTCCCGAAAGAAACAGTATCTCCTTCTTCGAGGTATCTTGCCGCTTTCAAAACGCCTTCGTCAACTTTTATTCCGAATGCGGAGGCTTGTTTTTGCATATCCGGCATTTGTTCTTCCAATTGATGATATTCTGGAGCAATGCCGTAAGTGTCGTATATAAATTTGTTGCCGAAAGCATGATCCAAATGCAAATGCGTATTCAATAAATGCTTTAACGACAACTGATTTTGAGAGATGAAATTTTTTAATAATGCTTTTTCTTCCGGAAAGTACGCGCCACAATCAATGATTACCGCCTCTTTTGTTTCATCAAAAACGACATAAGTGTTTTCGCCTATCAGATTGAATTCGAATTTCTTTATTTGTAACATAATCATTATTTTAACCCCTAAATCCCCTAAAGGGGACTTTGGCGCAGTTATACTGTCTTTTGTTTTACACACTCAAGTCCCCTTTAGGGGATTTAGGGGTGTAAATAAACTACTTTTTTTGTTTGAAAATATTCTTCTTTGAAATAATCGCTTAAATCATACAATACAATTTTGTTTTTGTATGGTTGAAGTTCGTGTTGAAGTTCGCCTCCTTTCAAACAAAGAAATCCATTCGGAAGTGCATTTTGTTGTTCTTTGATGATATTTTTTTTGGCGATTTTTACCAAATCGGGTAGGGGCATAACTGCCCTGCTTACCACAAAATCGAATTCTCGCTTTTCATCTTCAACCCGGCAATGACGGCATTCTACATTTTTCAAACCAATGGATGCCGCGATGTTTTCGGCTACTTTCACTTTTTTTCCGATACTGTCGACCAACAAAAACCAAGCCTTGGGAAACATAATTGCCAACGGAATTCCCGGAAAACCTCCACCGGTTCCGACATCTAAAATGGCAGAATTATCCGTGAAACGAATTACTTTGGCAATGCCCAACGAATGCAAAATATGTTTTTCATACAAATTTTCGATGTCTTTACGCGAAATCAAATTGATTTTACTGTTCCAATCAATGTATAAATCGTATAAAGACTCAAATTGCTTGAATTGCTTATCCGATAAATCGGGAAAATATTTCTTTATTAATTCCATTTACAATTGTGTTTGGCACGCATGGCACGGCGCACGGTAGAGACGTTGCGCGCAACGTCTCTACGTTACGTTATGTTACGTTATGCGTGTTTTTATATATCCTTCTTTTTGTAAAAGTTCCAACAATTTTTTTCTGAAATCTCCCTGAATAATAATTTCTCCGTCTTTGGCAGAGCCTCCTACGCCACATTTCACTTTAAGCATTTTCCCCAATGCTTGTAAATCTTCATCTTTTCCTATAAATCCGGTGATCAAAGAAACCATTTTTCCCCCGCGATTCCGTTTATCCAAAGAGATTCTTAACTGTTGTTTTTCTTTGGGTAAAGTATCGGGTTCTTCCTCGTTCGTGGTTTCGTATCGGAAATCAGGATTTGTCGAATATACCACATTCAAGCGATCTTTCCAGTCATTGCTTTTCATAAGTTTTACAATTTCGATTCAAAAATAGTGTATTTTACACAACTTTTACATAATTCTATGTGATATTTTAATTAATGAGATATTAGATAATCTAATAACCAAGCGAACATTGTTAATTTTGGTTAAATTCCATGCGGGAGAGTTGTGTATGTCAGAATTGTGTATTACATTTGCTGAGTTTTACTAAACAAACACACACGAGTTTATAAAACACACACGAATACGAATTTTTTTAAGCACACTATTTTATAACAATTAAATTACATTGAGACAAATGAGATTAAGAATTACTGAGTACAGATGCGTCATGTACGCATTTTTATCTTTGTTTTTGCTAATGGCAAGTTCTTCGCTTTTTGCCCAAGAAAGTAAAACTTACTATTGGGTAGGAAAAAGTGAGATGAGTAAAGATTGGACAGAAATTGACAACTGGTCGGATTCTCCGGATGGCCCCGGTGGTAAAGCCGGCAATATTGAAGATGCGCCTACACGTGGAAACACGGTAATATTTGATGAACTCTCACACTCGGACACAATCGTTATCTCAAGTCTGGTCGCTTGCGATGATTTGATAGTAGAAAACGTGGGAGGAGCAGGGGAAGCGCCCACATTTCAATTTGAAAATTCACAAGCAAGAATTGAAATAAACGGATCGCTTCTTTTTCATAAAAAAGTCTATCTTTTGTTCCCTAAAGATATTAATGTAGAGTGTCGTTTTTTAAGATTTGTCAATGCCGATAAAGACAAAATTGGAAAGATTAAAACAAGTGGAACGGTTATGGGTAGAAAAATCTATTATAGTGTTATTAATTATAGTAATGACATAAGAGATATAATGGATAATCACCCACATGGTGCTCGCCCTATGCAAGGTACTATGGTATTTAATGCCGGTCATGAAGATGTAAGATGGGAATTGGAAGATGCACTCTCAACACCTGTATTACTGGTGCGAAATGGTACATTGAACTTGAAAACACACGCTTTGACCACTATGGCTGTCGAAGTAACAGGTGGAAAATTAGAATTTTCTAACAACAAGAATATTACCTGTTCTATACTTTGGAAATACAATGCCGAAAGCGAAACGTTAAAATCTCCCGCAGCCAACAATTCAAAGATTCGCATACATGGGGGTAGATTTTACGGAAGAAAAGATGATGTGTATCATGATGTGGAATTTTATGGAAATAGCAGTCCTCATTTTATCGACAAGGGTCAATTCAATACGATTACTTTTAAAGCAGGAAGTGCTCATCAAATAGGAATGCCTAAGATATATGAAGATTTAACAACTGATTTAACAACTGAAAATTTAATAATTGAATCAGGCAGTGAATTTCGATTTTATTATATAACCATCAAAAATGAGTTTAGAGCAAAACCATCCGTAAATGGCGGACAGGTATGGTTGCGCGCTTGCGATAGATCACCATACGATTTACTTCCAGCCAGAATCATCATGAAATCAAACAACAAGGTCAATGTTGAGCGAGCTGTGATTAACGATATAAATATTGAAGGTGGCACACCGTATGAAGCAAAAAACTCCTACAACTGGGGTAATAACAACGGATGGACATACACTGCCCCTGCTGCTAAAAAAGAGTTGTATTGGCTCGGAGGTAGCGGAGGATGGACTGATAGCAACGGTTTGTGGAACGATCCCATGAACTGGTCGCTTACTAATGGTGGTGCTCCTGCTAATTGCGTACCTTCTTTGGCCGATGATGTGTTTTTTAATGATTTAACAGGGATTGGCAACAAGAACGGTCATAGAGTATATGGTGATAACATAGACTCTCTTGGAGTTGTGATAGATAATGGAATGGCTTGGTGTAACAACATGAAGTGGGCTAATAGTCCGGCAGACACTTCTCCAAGTTTTGTTTTGTGGGGAGGAGATAATGAAAAGGAAGGTGGACTGCATTTTCCTGCTATGTTAGTAGTCGGAGGTTCATTGACTTTCGGAAAGGGTATGAGCGTTCTTGGAACTGACCGGAATATTTTTTATTTTGTCAGCAATAAAACCGAAAATATTATTACAAATGATCTTGTTGATATTGCAACAAACTTTCGATTCCACAGTATATCTAATGATGGAAAATGCGGAACAGGGAAGTGGAAAGTGACGGGTTTTTTGAGATGTAGAAATATATATTTTAACTCAGGCCGTTTGGATTTATCAGGAAATGAAATAAAACTTGGTACTTCTTTCTATCTTGATGTTGACAATAGAGTTAACGCTGATGGTAGTGGTAAGATTGACGGTTTTTCCGGGACTTCTCCTTTGCGTGAATTAAATATTTCAAATTCAACTATTTATGGTTGGAACTGGATTAACTTTGGAGGAACGAATTTAACAGAACTTCAATCTGAGAATTCGCTTATTGTATCTAATGGAGAGGTCGGAACAAAACCTAATGACATATATAGCCATATCAGACTGAGCGGTCATTCTATTTACCTCGGTGTAGGCGAACCGGGTGGCAGCAGTTATACTTTCTTTAAGAATATCACATTGACAGGGCGGGAAACAACTCTAAATAATCGTTTAGGTTCTATCTGCACCGATTCTCTGATTTTTGCAGGTAATGGTATTTATAAAATTGATAAAGAATATCCGGTCGAGCACAATTTAAGGATACGAAAACATTTAGCGACTACTAATTGTGGAGGAAATACTACTTTCGAATCGTCCGTTCCAAGAGCAATCACTTTGGGTGAAAGTGCTTTAGATAAGACTAATGCTGAACGTGTGGATGTTAGTAATACAATAATTACCAATATCAGTGTTAATACTATCGCCGGTGATTATCCTGTAGCCGACTGTCGTGTGCCGAGTAATTCCGGATGGGTCAATGTTGCCGGAGCAAATAAAAGAGTCCTCTATTGGATAGGAGGAAAAAGAGAAGGCGAAATAGAGACAGACGGGAAATCTGCAGATGAAATAACTGCCGAAAAAAACAGCACGATGCAATGGGGAAATCCGGAGAACTGGTCGGAAAGCAGTGGAGGTCCTTCATTAGGAGAAAACGGTTGTATACCGAGATTAAAAGACGATGTTATTTTCGATGAAGGTTCGTTTATCAAAGAAGGCCAGCATGTAATAACAAACGTGGTTGCTTATTGCGACAATATGACATGGAAAGATGTAGAGGTAAAGCAAAAACCGGTTTTAAATATTGATGCTCATGGACTTCCTCTTTATATCAATGGTTCCCTTGAATTACAAAAGGAAATGTGGCTTTCTCAATTTTGGACTTCTATATACTTTATTTCGGATGATAATGTTGTAAAGACTATAAAGACTAATGATGTTCAGATTGTTAGAGCATACTTTAATGGCGAAAAAGGGAAATGGAAATTAGATTCGGATTCAACATCTTTTGGTTTTCTCTTTTTTGAGAAAGGACAATTGGATTTTGCAGGCAAAAAAGTGAGAATAGGTCGTTTCGATGGAGATACAGGTGATCGTAAGTATAGAAATTTAATTATTAAGAATGCATCTATCTATCTGAAAGGTGGTCACGTTGATGAAATCTATAAATACACAGGTAACTTAGATGCATCTAACTCTGAAATCTATTTTAGCGGTGGCGAAATCGATTATGGAACAGATACTAATCATAACTATTTTATTGCTGAAAAAGGTGCGAAATATCACAATCTGACTTTGCTTAACGACGGACCCGCATATCTCTTGCCTACAGGTATTAAAGGTGGTGGTATTTTTAATAAAATAACAGTAAACAGGAATGCTATTCTCGGCAATCTCGAAACTAATACGTTGAAATTAGCAAACGATGATAACTGGGAATATCAGTTTATTTCAGGAGAGACTATTACTGTTAAGAACGTTTTAGAAGCCACCGGTACACCTTGTAAAAACTTGGTTACTTTGCGCTCGACAAAGGAAACCGTTCCCGCGATATTTGACATCAAACTTGCGGCGGCCAATAATAGACAAAGTGGTATATATGTCTTTAACTTCGTTAAAATCCATGGAATTGAAGCTGTTACCGGTTCGGGTAATGCTAAACTTCATAAGGGCAATAAATGTCCTGATGGACCCGGTGACGTCAAAGGATTTAGTGGAGCATGGCATTTTGGCTATCCGGCCGGAAGCAGCTACAACGTAAATTGGTTGCCGATGGAAGAATATGATGAAGGTGGAGGTGAAGGTTTTAAAGATGTTGCAGTGGATGTATGTGGTTCTTTTCCTGTAGTTATTGAATCTTCAAATTTCGGAAAACCAATATTTTATGATTGGGTGAAAATTGACTCTGAAGATAACGAGACCGAATTACTGACAGGAAAAGGAGATGCTTACAAAGAGTTGATAATCCATACGGGAGGAACGTATGGTCTTCATGCCTATTACGCAGAAGGTGAAGACGGAGAGAAATTATGTCATTCTTTCGGAAAGTTTATAGTATCCGGAAGTGGAGTAGATTCGTTAATATGGACTGGTAACGTGGATAAAGACTGGAACAATCCTGACAACTGGCGTCTTCCCGATTCGGAAGAAGTTTCTCCTTCTGCTCCTGACAAGTGTGTAGATGTATTAATACCTGCCGGAATAGACAAGTATCCTGATTTGACACCATTTAATGGCGTTTCCGGTACCAAATATGACGGATTGAATAAAACAGCGGCTTGTCGCCATATTCATTTTGAACATGGTGGAGAAGTAGTCCGCACCGACTCTTTGCATTACAATAGAGCCTTTGTCGAATTAACCCTCGCAGCCAACCGTTGGAATATGATTTCCGCCCCGTTGCGTTACATGTATACAGGTGACTTTTACAAAAACGATCCTTGTCCTCACGCAGATAAGTTGCGCATTTATCAACAACTTTTTGCGATGAAAAATCCTCAAACCGATGCAACAGTTAATCCTACAGGTGGATGGACAGGCCCGTTCAACAATCCTGAGGTAGCTATACCTGCCGGATTCGGTTATGCAGTACACTTGCTTGATGACGGT
>Ga0209628_10001095_pt1 | contig 17119 bp, 18 predicted proteins | sample TergutCu122P4_FD_187285 | JGI IMG/M metagenome (GOLD analysis project Ga0209628, IMG submission 187285) | Cubitermes ugandensis P4 segment gut microbial communities from Kakamega Forest, Kenya - Cu122 P4 (SPAdes) (version 2) | ecosystem: Host-associated > Arthropoda: Insects > Digestive system...
GCGGGAATCCAGCAGAGGGTGGTTTCGAGGTGACGTTCCTGGATTCCCGCCTGCGCGGGAATGACGAGGTTTATATCGAAGTTGTTATAAACAACCTGTTCTTCGGAGAGGTTCCTGGGTAGGGAAATACCAGCCCGGTAAAATTGCCGCCATGGCCGACGCCGCCCAGCCGATCAATCTGACCAACCACTTTCTCATCGCCATGCCGCAGATGGTGGATGGCACGTTTGCCCGCAGCGTGGTTTATGTATGCGAGCACAGCGAGCGCGGGGCGCTGGGGCTGATCATCAACAAGCCGGGCCAGATCAATCTGGCCGATCTGTTCGAGCGCGTGGCGCTGCCGCTGGATCGCAAGGAGCTGGGCGGGCAGCCCGTGTTTCAAGGCGGCCCGCTGCAAACCGAGCGCGGCTTTGTGCTGCACGACCCGGTGGTGGCCGAGGGGCTGGCACCCGATCAGACCATTTACGCATCGACGCTGGCGGTGCCCGGCGGGCTGGAGATGACCACATCGCGGGACGTGCTGGAGGCGCTGTCGGCCGGCGGCGGGCCGCGCCGGGTGCTGGTGACGCTGGGCTATTCGTCCTGGGGCCAGGGGCAGCTTGAGTCTGAGATCGCGCGCAATAGCTGGCTGACGGTGAACGCCAATGCCGATCTGGTGTTTGACACGCCGGTGGCCGAGCGCTATGACCTGGCGCTGCGCCTGCTGGGCTTGCAGGCGTGGATGCTGTCGCCGCAGGCGGGGCACGCATGAGCGCCGCCGCGCGCGTGCATGACGTTCCGGCCCGCTTCGGCAGTTTTCTGGCTTTTGATTTTGGGCTAAAGCGCACCGGCGTGGCGGCGGGCAACCGCATCACGCGCAGCGCCACGCCGCAAGGGGCGATCACCGCCGCGGGCGATGCGCGCTGGCCGCCGCTGGCCGCGCGCATTGCCCAGTGGCAGCCCGACGCGCTGGTGGTAGGCGTGCCCTGGCACCCGGATGGCAACGCGCACGACAATACGCGCCGCGCCCAGCGCTTTGCGCGCCAGTTGCGCGCGCGCTTTGGGCTGCCGGTGTACGAGGTGGACGAGCGCTACAGCACCACCGAGGCGCGCGCCGCCGGTGCGCGCGATCTCGACGCGGCGGCGGCGGCCATCATCCTGGAGCAGTTTTTGAGGGATCTTCCATGAGTTCTCTGACACTTGACGCCCAGGCGCTGTACGCCGACTTGCTGCGCGGCGTGCGCCAGTTGCTGACGGGCGATACGCGGCTGGTGGGCATCGTCTCGGGCGGCCAGTGGCTGGCCGAGCGCTTGCAGGCCGATCTGGGGCTGGCCGGGCAGGCGGGGGCGATTTCGTCGGTCATGCACCGCGACGACTACGCCCGGCGCGGCCTGTCGGCCAGCGGGCAGACAGCGCTGCCGTTTGACATCGACGGCGCGGACATCCTGCTGCTAGATGACGTGCTGTACACCGGCCGCACGGTGCGCGCGGTGGTCAACGAGCTGTTTGACTACGGCCGCCCGGCGCGCGTGCGGCTGGCGGTGCTGGTCGATCGCGGCGGCCGCCAGCTGCCGGTGGCCGCCGAATACGCGGCCGCGCGCGTGGCGCTGCCCGCCGCGCAGTCGCTGCGGCTGGCGCGCGGCGCGGATGGTGGTTTCAGCTTCAGCATTACCCAAGGCGGCAAGGAGTGAACATGCTGGACAAACGCAACCCGCAACTAAACCAAAACGGCGAGCTGATTCACCTGCTGTCCACCGAGGGGCTGCCGCGTGAAATGCTCACGCACATTCTGGACACGGCGGCGCAGTTTGTCAGCGTGAGCGACCGCGAGGTGAAAAAGGTGCCGCTGCTGCGCGGCAAGAGCGTGTTTAACCTGTTTTTTGAAAACTCCACGCGCACCCGCACCACGTTTGACATCGCGGCCACGCGGCTGTCGGCGGATGTGTATACGCTGGACATCGCGCGCTCGTCCACCGCCAAGGGCGAGTCGCTGCTGGACACGGTGGCCAACCTGAGCGCGATGGCGGCCGACATTTTTGTCGTGCGCCACGGCGAAAGCGGCGCGCCCTACCTGCTGGCGCGGCACGTGGCGCCGCACGTGCACGTGGTCAACGCGGGCGACGGGCGGCACGCGCACCCGACCCAGGGGCTGCTGGACATGTACACCATCCGCCACTACAAAAAGGACTTTTCTGGTCTGGTGGTGGCGATCGTCGGCGACGTGCTGCACTCGCGCGTGGCGCGCTCGGACATCCACGCGCTCAAGACGCTGGGCGCGGCCGAGGTGCGCGTGGTCGGCCCGCGCACGCTGGCGCCGGGCGACATGGCGCCGATGGGCGTGCGCGTGTGCCACACGCTGCAAGAAGGCATTCAGGGCGCCGACGTGGTGATCATGCTGCGGCTGCAAAACGAGCGCATGAGCGGCGCGCTGCTGCCGTCGCGGCAAGAGTTTTTCAAGCACTTTGGCCTCACGCCCGAAAAGCTGCGCTGGGCCAAGCCGGACGCCATCGTGATGCACCCCGGCCCGATCAACCGCGGGGTGGAGATCGACTCGCAAGTAGTCGATGGCCGTCAAAGCGTGATCTTGCCGCAAGTAACCTTTGGCATCGCCGTGCGCATGGCGGTTTTGAGCATCGTGGCTGGCAATGAGGCGTAGCGCTTATGCCAACGCTGCCTGCCCCCACCCTAACCCTCCCCCAAAGGGGGAGGGGATCTGGCCCCTTCCCCCTTTGTGGGAAGGCTGGGATGGGGGCAAGCAGCGCCACCTTCAGATATGAAAATCATAGCTGCCAGCGCTCATTCAGCAAGGATTTGAAAGCATTTCATACCGCAAACCACCGCACAACAAGCGCCACCAGCTATCATTAGTGCAGTAAAAAATGAAACTCCTGATCGAACAAGGCCGCGTGATCGACCCCGCCACGGGACGCGACGAAGTTGCCGACGTGGCGATTGCCGCTGGCCGCGTGCTGCGCATCGGCCAGCTGCCAGCCGACTTTGCGCCCAGCCGCCGCATCGACGCGCGCGGCTGCTGGGTGCTGCCAGGTCTGGTGGACTTGTGCGCGCGGCTGGGCGAGCCGGGCCACGAACACGCCCGCATGCTGGAAAGCGAAATGGCCGCCGCCGTGGCAGGCGGCGTCACCAGCCTGGTATGCCCGCCCGGCACCACCCCGGCGCTGGACGAGCCGGGGCTGGTCGAAATGCTCAAAACCCGCGCCGCGCGGCTGCATCAGGCGCGCGTGTTTCCGCAAGGCGCGCTCACGCGCGGCCTCAAGGGCGAAGTGCTGACCGAAATGGGCCAGCTCACCGACGCCGGCTGCATCGCCTTCGGGCAGGACGACGCGCCGCTGGTCAACACCCAGGTCTTGCAACGCGCCCTGCAATACGCTGGCACCTTTGGCTACGCCGTCTGGCTGCGCCCGCAAGACGCCTGGCTGGGCGCGGGCGTGGCCGCCAGCGGCCCGCTGGCCATGCGCATGGGGCTGGCCGGGGTGCCAGTCACGGCTGAAACCATCGCCCTGCACACCCTGTTCGAGCTGCTGCGCGCGCTGGGCAGCGGCGCCGCGCGCGTGCACGTGTGCCGCCTGTCCAGCGCCGCCGGCGTGGCGCTGCTGCGCCAGGCCAAGGATGATGGATTGAACGTCACGGCAGATGTAAGCATCAACTCACTTCACCTGACCGACAGCGACATCGGCCACTACGACAGCAGCGCGCGCCTGACCCCCCCGCTGCGCCAGGAGCGCGACCGCGCCGCGCTGCAAGCCGCGCTGGCCGATGGCGCCATCGACGCGCTGGTATCCGACCACACCCCGGTACAAGCCGACGCCAAACAACTGCCCTTTGCCGAAGCCGACCCCGGCGCCACCGGGCTGGAGCTGCTGCTGCCGCTGGCGCTGCAATGGGGCCTGCGCGACGGCGGCCCGGGTTTGCGGCGCGCGCTGCAAGTGGTCACCAACTCACCGGCCAGCGTGCTGGGCGCCGCCATCGGCACCCTGCAAGACAATTGCGGGCGGCTGGCCGAGGGCGCGTTGGCCGACCTGTGCATCTTCGACCCCAACGCGCGCTGGCAAATCACCCCCGGCGCGCTGCGCAGCCAGGGCAAACACACCCCGTTTGCCGGGCAAGAGCTGACCGGCCGCGTGCGCTGCACGCTGGTAGGCGGCCAAGTGGCGCACGGCGGATGACGGCGCCATGATCCAGCTCGGCCGCGCTCCTTTCTTTCGTCATTCCCGCGCAGGCGGGAATCCAGGAACATTTCCTCAATCCGGCGTTTGTATTGTGCTTAACCGCCAATGGATTCCCGCCTGCGCTGGAATGACGAGTCCGAGGCATGTCGCCAATCAGGCATCCGTGACGTAAGTTCGCTCCATGATCCAGCTCGACCGCGCCCTGTTCCTGTGGCTCAACCTCGACCCCAACACGCCGCCAGTCTGGCTTGAGCTGGCGCGCTTTGCCAGCCTGACGCTGCCGCAGTGGCTGATGGTAGCCACGGTCACACTGGCGCTGGCAGGCAGCGGCAACACCCGGCTGGCGGCCTGGCGCGCGCTGCCCAGCGTGGCGCTGGCGGCGGCAATGGCGCTGGCGCTAAAACCCCTGTTTCACCTGCAACGGCCCTTTGTCATGGGCCTGGGCACGCGCTGGATAGAGCACGCCGCCGACGGCAGCTTTCCAAGCTCGCACGCCGCCGTAATGGCCGCGCTGGCCGCCACCGCCCTGCTGGCGCCCTGCCGCTGGCCGCCCAAAGCGCTGGCGCTGACCGCCGCCCTGCTGGTCAGTTGGAGCCGCCCGGCGCTGGGCCTGCACTTCCCGTCCGACATACTGGCCGGCTGGCTACTGGGCCTGCTGGCCGCGCTGGCGGTGCGGCTGGTGTGGGTGCGGGTTGCGCGCAACCGGCGCTGACCAGGGCCGCCCCGCGCGGCCCATGTCATCAACTTGTGTCTGACCGCCGCACTGGCCAAGAGCCAGCTCCAGGCCAAGCGCCGCGCACCAGGCCAGCAGTTGCGCCACGCTCAGTTGCCCGGCGTTCGATTCAAGGTGCGATATCCGCGACTGGCTTAAACCCAGGCGGCCCGCCAGCACCGTCTGCGACATCTTCCCGGCCTTGCGCGCAGCCATCAGCAACGCGCCAAGCTGCGCTGGCGTGAGCAGAATTTGGGGCGAAGGCGGCATAATAAATTATCTGTTACCCAGATAACAGCATATTATCTGTACTACAGATAAACACCGCATATTATAGACGTGACTGCTGGTGAATAAGAGTAAGTGTATTGATAAAAACAGCAAATTCGTTAAAAAATTCACGCGTTGCGCAGAAAAACTTGAAACAACCACTTGTAATCTTCTTGTGCATTGTTACGATGCACACCTGCTCTTGCCGCGTCAACTGACACCACATAAGTGCAGCCGCTTGGCATTTTTCAACCCTAAACACAGCCCAAAGCCAAAGGAGATCCATCGTGGATGCTACAATACAAAAGCTTTTCAAAAAATTAATACCGTTCAAAAAAACACCCATCCTAATGTAATACAAAGTAATCATCTTTTAGCTCAGACGGCCTTTTTTAAACGCTTTTTTGCTTCTGCTTCTCTGGCTCTTCTCGGCGCTCTTGGGCTGGCTTGCCCAGCGCTGGCGTCATCAAGCGCGTCGCTTGGTTTCAGTCCGGCGTCGTTCGTCAAGGGCGCCACCAGCACGCTCACCATCACGCTGACCAACGACGCTCTGACGTCCGTCCCGGTTTCGGCGGCATCCGCGCTCAACCTGCCTGCCGGGCTGACCTTTGCCGCTACCCCTGCGGCCAGCACCACCTGCACGGGCTTGAGCGTCAGCGCCCCAGCTGGCAGCGGCGCCTTGACAATTACCGGCCCCGGCTCAATTCCGGCAGCCACCGCCAGCGCGCTTGGTACCTGCAACATCAAGGCCACCGTCACATCGGCCGCGCAGAATGTTTACAACGTCACGCTGCCAGCCGGTTTCTTCACCACCGGCGATGGCAGCAACCCGCCCGGCGCCGCGCTGAAACCCACGGTAACGGCGACCGACTATCAGCCGGTCACCATCGCCCTGCGCTCGACGCGCGGCACGGCCACCGCCGGCTGGCAGCAAAGTATTTTCAGCAGCCTGTATTCCAATCAGCTTGCCGATTTCGACCCGGATCAGCTGGTGCGGATGCGGTTCGTGCTTACCAATCCCAACCCCATAGCATTGACCAGCGTCACGCTGCCGCTTCCGGCGATCACACCTATCTACGCCATCCCCAACAGTTTCATCGCCGGTTCCACCAACACGGGCGACACCGGGTTGAGCACCGGCATCACCTCCGGCTGCGGCGGCTCGCTTGCCGTGGCAAATTACAACGTCGATTTCGCGGGGCACACCATTACTTTCACCGATCCCCCGCCCGTCACGCCGGTAACGCTTTCCGGCGCGACGATTCCGGCCGGTGGCAGTTGCGAGTTTTCGTTTCTGGCGCGCGCGGATGTATATCCCGCTGGCGGCAACAGTGCCAACGTATCAGTGGCTTTCGGCAACGGGCAGTTGACTTCTGCGCAAGGCGTGACCAACACGACGGCCAATCTTTCGCAAAGCTACACTTGGAGCAATTACCTTAGAACCCAATCCACCGACAGCAGCGGTTTTCGCGGCGACACCGGCACGGCGCAACTGTTATTTGCCAACAGCGCTCAAACCTCGACCCAAAAGCCCGGCTCGGCGGTGTACTGGACGGTTGACGACGGCCTTACCCCGAATCAGCCGTCATACGACGCAACCAACCCAGCCTGCCCGCCGATCTACTGGAACGGCAGCGCAACGCCGCGGCGGCTTGAATTTGCCGCCGGGGCTGTCATACCCATCGCCAGTTGCACCTACAACGTCACTTTCACGGCGGATTACACCGGCCCCGACCCATACACGGACGCCAAGATTTGTGCGGTTCCAGGCGACGTGACACTGCCCAGCGGCAGCACCGTGTCCAAGGGCATTGCCGCGCCCGGTTGTATGACCTACCGCGCGGTGGCCACCACGCAGGCGCAAAACGCGAACGGCGTGGTGGTGACTGCGACCCTGATCAACCCGCGAACCGGCGCGCAAACCGACACCTTCCCGGGCAACAGACTCAGCGTTTCACTGCTGCAACTGACCTTGACGGCCCCAAGCGGGGTGAGCGGCTACAAACTGGAATCATCCTTCCTTGGCGGCGACAAAGGCAACCTCATCAATTACGACGACAGCCTTTCCTACGTGCCGAAAGCCGCCACCACATGCAGCGGCGGCAGCGTGGACGCCACGCCGAACACCAAGGGTTTCACTGCGTATGGCATCACCATCCCAGCAGGCGGCAGTTGCACCGTGACGGTGCCAGTCATCAATGAAAACAACACCTTTCTCCCCAATTTCATGCTCAAGACTTGCGATGCCATCGGCACCGTGGGCGCAGTGCAGCAGTGCAGCCAGGGCGTGGACAAGGACTTCAGCCGAGGCAGCGTCAACTACTCTTTGAGCCACGCGCTGACGCCCGCCAAATCGTCGATGACGTTCGCGGACAAGAGCACCGTTTACCGGCTCACGCTGAACAAACCAGCGGGCATACAGCCGATGGAAGTGGGCGGGGCTTTGACGGTCAATTTCGCCAAATTTGCTGGCCCCGAGATGGGCTTGCAGGCCACGGAAATCATCTCCAACAGTTGCAAGGCCCAGATCAACGGGGTGTCGGCCATCGGCGCTATCCCCGCCGCAACCAGCGTCAGCATCACCCAGCTATCGACACCCGATTCCGATGCACAAGGTTTGAACAGCTACAGCAGCACCAGCGGGTTCGACCCGGCAGCTTTCGCGGCCAGCTCGTGCTCGATCGAGTTGCGGCTGACGCCTTCGTCGGCCACGGCCGGAACCGATACGTTCACCGGCTTGCCCGTCAGCGTATGGAGCATTCCCATCAGCACCGGAACGTCCACGGCGGTCAGCACGGTTCATACCTTGAGCGGCATTGCCCGCATCTCCTACACGCTGATTCCCGACCCGCCCAAACCGGTGACGGTGGTCAAGACCTTCTCGCCGACGAACATTCCAGCCGGCGGGTCATCGACGATGACGATAACGCTGCGCAACAGCATCACCGGCGACACCATCGACCTGAGCAACGTCAGCCTGACCGACAACTACCCGGCGGGGCTGATCAATGATTCGCCGCTGACGATCACGCAGCTTGCCAGAACCGCTGGCAGCGGCACTTGCAGCGGCAATCTTGTGGCGACAGCCGGCGGCAATTCCATTACCCTGAACAACGGCGTGATCAGCGCGGATACCGATTGCACCTTTACCGTGAAAGTAGTGGCGCAGGATCCGAACGGGATTACCAACACCATTCCATCCGGCAGCTTTACCTCAACCCCCACCGTGGGCGACGAGGGACCGGCGGGAGCGTCGATCACGCTTTCGGCTTCACTTGGCGCGGTGTTGCACTTTGACCCGGCGACGCTGAACTTTGACCCGGTGACGGCCAGCAACAACACCACCACGCTGGAGGTGAGCGTACTCAATGCCTTCGGCGACCCGGCCACCGGGGTGAACCTGACCGGCGCTCTGGACGCCGGGATGGTGTTTAACGGCGCGCCCGTACCCAACCCGGCCAACGATCCGGCCTGCAATCTGGGCACGATCACGGCCAGCGGCGGCAGCTTCACGGTGACGGGCGCAAGCATCCCGCCCGGCAAGGCTTGCTTGTTTACGGTGGATGTGAAAGTGCCCGCCGCACCCGCCACGCCCAGCGTGGTGCTGAATGCAAAGATTGCCGCCGGTGGCGTCAGTGGCATGGTGGGCGGCGTTGCGCGCAGCAACGCGGCGCAAATTGCGTCTGGCTTGACGGTGAACGCGCCGGGCACGATTGTGATCACCAAGAACGTGACCGGAGCAACTGGCGGCGCGCCAGCAAACGCCAACTACCCGGTAACGCTGACTTGCACCAACACCAACACTGGAGTACTGCCATTGACCGTGACCACAACCACACCGGCCAGCCAGGCCGTGCAAGCTGGCGACAGCTGCAAGGTGACAGAAGGAACCAAGCCAACCGCCGTGAGCGGCTACCAGTGGGGCACGGAGACGATCACACCCAATGACGGCGTGACCACTACCGCTGGTGTTGTAGCCTCGGTAACAGCTGGCGGCACCCATAACCTGACGATCGACAACCCACTGCTGACCAATGCTCTGGTGACCCTGAGCGGCACGGTGTCTTTCAGCCCGAATATCAGTGGCGGCACGCTGCCTGACATGACGCTGGATTGCGGGCCGGACACGACCAAAATCGCGCCCAACAAATGGACCGCGCCTGAAGGCGCCAGTTGCACGCTGGGCGTGACTGGCGGCACGCCGCCAGCCGGGTACACGCTGGGCGGCATTACCGGTTTTGGCGGATCGGCTGGCGGCGTAAATATCGCCTTTACCGCAACGGGCGGATTCACCGCTCCGGTAACGCCGACGCGCACCGTCAACAACCTGAGCGTGACGGTGGCGCTGCTGGGCAGCAGCGCTTCCACCACGGCAATTCCCACGCTCGATGCGAGGATGCTGGCGCTGCTGGCACTGCTGATCGGCGGCGCTGGACTAATGCTGGCGCGCAAATACCGCAGGTAAGCGCGTGGTTTGATCCCACGCCTTGATGCACGGCCCCGGTTGGGGCCGTGTTTTTTTATGGGAGCGGCATCACCCCCGCGCCAGCCGCTCGCTTTTCCAGTACACGTCGCCGCTGGCCTGATGGTTGAGCACGCGCGCCAGCACGAACAGCAGATCGCTCAGGCGGTTTAGGTACTGGCGCGGAGCGGGACGCAAGTCTGGCAGGGCTACTGTGGCGCGCTCTGCGCGGCGCGCCACGGTGCGGCACACGTGCGCTTGCGCGGCGGCGCGCGTGCCGGCGGGCAAGACGAATTCCTGCAATTTGGGCAGATGCGCGTTGTGGTGCGCCAGCGCCGCGTCCAGTTGCGCCAGCGCATCGTCCTTGAGCAGTTCAAAACCGGGAATCGACAGCTCGCCGCCGAGGTTGAACAACTGGTGCTGAATGTCGATCAGCAGTTCGCGCACCTGCGCCGGCAGTTCCTCGCACAGCAGCAGGCCGATGTGCGAGTTGAGCTCGTCCACCTCGCCCAGCGCATGCGGCCGCGCGCTGGCCTTGGACACGCGCGTGTTGTCGCCCAGCCCGGTGGTGCCGTCATCGCCCGTGCGGGTGGCGATTTGCGTGAGGCGTTTTCCCATGAGAGCCTGCTTTTCAAAGATAGTAGGGGCGAAAAATTTTTCGCCCCTACTGCGCCTGCCCCACCAGCGCCCGCAAGCCCAGCAGGTACGAATCCACGCCGAACCCGCAAATCTGCCCGCGCGCGATCGGCGCGATAAACGACTGGTGGCGAAACGGCTCGCGCGCGTGGATGTTGGACATGTGCACTTCGACGATGGGGCACTTGAGAATCGCCAGCGCGTCGCGGATGGCCACGCTGGTATGCGTCCACGCCCCCGCGTTGATGAGCACGCCCGCCACGCCGCCCTGGTGCGCCTGGTGGATGCGCTCGCACAGCGCGCCTTCGTGGTTGGTCTGAAAGCATTCCAGGGTGACTTGCAACTCGGCGGCCAGTTGCTGCAAGGCCGCGTCGATGTCGGCCAGCGTGGCCGTGCCGTACTGCGCCGGATCGCGCTGGCCGAACATGTTGAGGTTGATGCCGTGCAGGACGAGGAGGTTCATGATGCGTCAAGGATACAGGTTTGGTGTCGAAGGTGAGTGCCGCCAGATTCTCACGCCAAACGCTCAACGCTCAACGCTCAACCTCTGAATCACCGGCGCGGTCTCGGGCCGCAGGCCGCGCCACCAGGCAAAGGCTTCGGCGGCCTGCTCGACCAGCATCCCGATGCCGTCGGCCAGCCGCCGCGCACCCGCGGCTTGCGCCTGCCGCAGAAACGGCGTCAGGCCCTTGCCGTACACCATGTCGTAGGCCAGATGCGCGAGCGCGAAAGCGCCATCGGGAACCAGCAAATCCGCGCCCGACAGGCTGGCGGACGTGGCGTTGATGACGATGTCGAACGCCTCGCCTTCCAAGCCATCCAGCCCCGCGCCCGCGATGGCGCAGCCGCCCGCGTGCGGGGCAAAGTCGGCAGCCAGTTGCCGCGCCTTGTCCGCCGTGCGGTTGGCGATGACGATGCGAGCCGCCCCGGCGCGCGCCAGCGGCAAGATCGCCCCGCGCGCCGCGCCGCCCGCGCCCAGCAGCAGCACGCGCGCGGCGTGCAGCGGCACGACCAAATTGACCGCGATGTCGCGCACCAGCCCCGCGCCGTCGAAGTTGCGCGCTTCGATACGTCCGCCGTCAAAGCGCAGCGCATTGGCCGCGCCCGCCAGCAGCGCCGCCTCATCGGACTCATCGGCGCAGGCCAGCGCTTCCAGCTTGAAAGGCAGCGTCACGTTCACGCCCCGCCCGCCTGCCGCGCGAAACGCCGCCAGCGTTCGCGTAAACCCGCCCCGCTCGCTGCCGCCGTCGATGGCCTCATATGTCAAGTTCTGACCCGTGGCTTGCGCGAACAAGCTGTGAATCAGCGGCGACTGGCTGTGGGCGATGGGGTGGCCGATGACGGCGTAGCGGTCGGGCATGGCGTGGTTAGGTCGGCGCAAGTCAATCCGCGCATGGTAGCTGGATAAAAAAAGGCCGCTGCAAGCGGCCTTTTTGAATGCGCCCATGCGCTTTTACCTGCGCCTCTTGGGCGTGGTGGTTTGGCTGGGCGGGGGTGCGCCGTCCACGCTCAGGCGGCCGCCGCCACCCAGGCCCTGGCCGGGCACGCTTTGGGCGCGGTAGGCGCGCAGGCTGACGACCATCTGGTTGAAGGCGTCCATGAAGGCAGCGGCAATCACCTTGCCTTGCGGCGTGTTGGTGTAGCCACCCACGCTGCCGCCGCCGTGCCTGCCAGCGATGCCGCCAAACAGGTTGAGGTCGGTCTTGGACGCGCTGCCTTCGGATGCGGCCACTTGCACGCCAGAGCGGTTATCCACCAGCGTGAGCATGGCGCTGGCTTCGCGGGTTTGCACGCTGGCGCCAAGTGAGGCGATGGCGCGCCCGCGCCCGCCGCCGATCAGCCCGCCAAGAAGGGCGCCGCCGCCACCGGCATCGCTGGCGCTGAAGACGATTTCAGGCGAGAGCGCGTAGTCGGACGCCACCACCTGGCCCTTGCCGAAGTTGCTGCCGCCGCGCGTTTCGCCCGAGGCCATCAGGTCGCGCTCGCGGCTCATGGCGCGCATGCCGGCGGCGCTGCGCTCGACAACCACGAAGCAATTGGACTGCTGCACCAGCAGGCGCAGCAGGTTGGCGGTGGGCGGCAGTTTGTATTCGCCAGTCAGGATGGTGTACCAGCCGGCTTCCTGATTTTCGACCAGTGATACGGTGCCCAGCGGCGCGTCGCAGTGCTGCAACGCGTCGGACGCGCCAGCGGTGGTGCTGCCCGCGGCGCTGCCGGTGGCCACGGTCTTGGCCTCCTGGCTGCCCATCTTCATCTCGGTGGTTTCACAACCGGCCAGCAGCAGTGCGGCACCGGCGGCGGTGGCCAAAACGGCCAGTTTCTTCTTGAACATCCCAATTACCTCAAAGTGGTGCCTGCTATGGCACGTGCTGACGACATACGGCCACCGCAGGGACGACTGCGCCCACTGGCGGTGGCCACGAAAAGGACAAATCATACGCGCTTGCACGCATGTTTGTTGTTTGAAGCTTGTTGTTTGACCTTCCTCAACCCATGACACATGGTTTGGGTTGCCCCTGCGCACGTGGCCGATGCGGAGCGTGTTCGAAAAGTCAAGCACGCAGCCGCTCGATCAGCCCGTTCAGCTCGTCCAGCGAGCCGAACTGGATCGCCACTTCGCCGCTTTGATCGGGCTGGCCCGCGCGTCTGGTTTTTTTCTTTATGCGCACTTCTACCGCGGCCAGCAGCAGGTCGGACAGTTCTTCTTCCACCCGCAGCACATCGCCTGTTTTGCCGGGCGGGCGGGCGGGTTTGCGCGGCGCTGTCAGGTTGAACTCGGCGCTCAGGCGCTTGACCAGCGCCTCGGCCTCGCGCACCGACAGCTTGCGCGCACTGACCTGATTGGCGGCGGTGATCTGCGCCGCGCCGTCCAGCGCCAGCAGCGCGCGGGCGTGACCCATGTCGATGTCGCCTGCCATCAGCATGGTCTGCACCGGCGCGGCCAGGTTCAGCAAGCGCAGCAGGTTGCTGGCGGCGCTGCGGCTTTTGCCAACGGCTTGCGCGGTTTGCTCGTGCGTCAGGCCAAAGTCGTCGATCAGGCGTTGCAGCCCTTGCGCCTCTTCCAGCGGGTTGAGGTTTTCACGCTGGATGTTTTCGATCAGCGCCATCGCGGCGGCGGCCTCGTCGGGCACTTCGCGCACCAGCGCCGGCACTTCGGCCAGGCCCGCCAGCCGCGCGGCGCGAAAGCGGCGCTCGCCCGCGATGATTTCGTACTGCGCTACTGTATTTGTAGCCGCCAGCGCTTGTCCAGCAAGCGCTGGCGGCCTTTTTTGCTCTGAAATGCGGCGCACCAGAATGGGCTGCATGATGCCTTGCGCCTTGATGCTTTCGGCCAGCTCGTACAGCGCGCCCTCGTCCATTTGGGTGCGCGGCTGGTAGGGGCCGGGCACCAAGTCGTCCAGCGCCAGCAGCATCGGCGTGCCCGCCGGTGTGGCCGCGCCGGCGCCACCGCCTGCAACGGGACCCAGCAGCGCGTCAAGGCCGCGGCCCAGTCCCTTGGGTTTTTTGGTGACCATGTGCGTTCAAATCCTGTCGTTGTTTATGTCAGGCGCTCAGCCCGCGCGTCACCAGCTCGCGCGCAAAGTCGATAAACGCCTTGCTGCCCTTGGCCGCCGGATCAAACACCACGCCCGGCAGCCCGTAGCTGGGCGCTTCGGCCAGCCGCACGTTGCGCGGGATGATGGTGTCAAACACCTTGGGGCCGTAGTGCGCCTTGAGCTGCTCGCTGACTTGCTGCTGCAAGGTAATGCGCGGGTCAAACATCACGCGCAGCAGGCCAATCAGGCGCAAATCGCGGTTCAGGTTGGCGTGCACCTGCTTGATGGTGTTGGTCAGATCGGCCAGCCCTTCGAGCGCGAAGTATTCGCACTGCATGGGCACGATCACGCCCTGCGCGGCGCACAGGCCGTTGAGGGTCAACATGCTCAGGGACGGCGGGCAATCGATCAGGACAAAGTCGTAATCGTCCTTGACCGCGGCCAGCGCCTGCTTGAGCCGCCGCTCGCGGCGCTCTTCGCCCACCAGCTCCACCTCGGCGCCCGCCAGCTCGCGGTTGGCGCCCAGCACGGTGTAGCCCGCGCCAGCTTCCTTGAGCTTTTCGGGCGCCAGCGCGGCCTCGGCAATGGTGCTTGATTCCAGCAGCACGTCGTACACCGACAGTGCCATGGCCCGCTTATCCACGCCCGACCCCATGGTGGCATTGCCCTGCGGATCCAGATCGACCAGCAGCACACGCTGCCCTATTTTTGCCAGCCCAGCGGCAAGATTGACCGTGGTGGTCGTCTTGCCGACGCCGCCTTTTTGGTTGGCTATGCAGAAGATTTGGGACATGGCGCAAGAGTAAGTAGTAACTTTATTGCTGGCGTATCAGTGCCGGTACACATCGCTGCGATGGCCGATTCTGACGACGAGGACGCGCAAAACGCGATCCTCGATTCTGGCGATCACGCGCCAGTCGCCGACGCGGTATTTCCAGTAGTCTCCGAGCGCGTCGCCCTTGAGAGAGCTTCCGATGCCGCGCGGATCATCAAGCTTGGCCACGCGCTTGTGCAAGAAGTCCAGGATACGTTTGGAAGTTTGCCGGTCAAGCTGGGCAAGGTTTTTTTGCGCCAGCGACGAAAGCTCAATTGTCCACGGCCATGCCATAGCTCTTCATCACTTCTTCAAGCGGCATGGTTTGCGACTTGCCAGCCTTGACGGCGGCGTACTCGCGCTCGGCAAGGTACAAATCTTCCAAGTCCTCAAGGTGCTCGCAAATGGCCTCGGTCACGTAGTACGTCTTGCTGCGCCCGGTGAGCGCGGCCAGACTGTTCAACCGGGTTTCAACGTCTGCTGGCAGTCGAATGGAAAGTGGCATGGTGGTCTCCCGCAGGGCGGGTGCGATACGATTATCGCACGAAACGGCCCTTATTCAGAAACATCGCTTGAAGCGCCTGCCGCGACTTCCCAAGGTCTGATCCAACCCAGACGGCTGACAACGTGATACAGCACCTGAATCAGCAAGACGTAGGCGTAGCCGAAGAGCAGGGCGTAGCCAAGAATACGGAGAATAAAAAGAATCAGCGTCCAATCATTGTCAAGAATTCCGAGGATTGCCATCGGCAAGAGTCCAGTGAAAAACCCGCCCACGATGAACACCGCCAGCAAAAACAACAGCGGCGCTTTATAGATCACTCTGTGCAGACTGGAGGGGGTTTCTGCCATGTTCACCGCGATCCAGATAAACAACAGAAAGATCAGGTACGGAAAAACGATGCCACCGAAAAAAAATCCCATCCCGATCGCCCATCCCGTCGGCCCGGTAATTCCGGTGAAGAGCGGCCTAACAACAGCCAGCACTGGCACCACCAACGGCAACAGCAGCGCCCCTTTGTAGAACTGCTTGGCCGTTATCATCGTCATCCCCTCCGCCGCATCCACACCAAGCACCGCTCCGCATCCAGCCCCGGAACGGCGAGTTGTTCCACGTGAAACACTTCGACGGCGGGGGGCAGGGCGGCGATTTCATCCGCTGGGTGTTTGCCTTTCATCGCCATCCACACCCCACCCGCCGCCAGCGCTCCGGCGGACCAATCGGTGAAGTCGGCCAAGGTGGCAAAGGCACGGCTGGTGATGAGGTCGAAAGGGTCGCGCAACGTTTCCACCCGCCCGTGCAGGCTGCGCAGATTGGACAAACCCAGCGTGCCGGCGGCCTGCTGGATGAAGGCTGTTTTCTTTGCCACGGCGTCGATGCAGGTGACGCCGATTTCGGGGCAGCAGATGGCGATGACCGCGCCCGGCAAGCCGCCGCCCGACCCCACGTCGAGCAGGCGCACAGGCTGCCCTTGGGTGTGACGGCGCAGCGGGGCGATGGCGGCGAGGCTGTCCAGCAGATGGTGCGTGAGCATTTCGGCAGGATCGCGCACCGCCGTCAGGTTATAGACCTTGTTCCATTGGGCGAGCAGGTTCAGGTAGGCGAGCAGCCTGGCGGTCTGCTCCTGCGTCAGCGCCAAGCCCAGCGCCTGCGCGCCCGCGGCCAGTTCGTCAGCCAGCGGCGCGGTCATGGCGCGGTCCCGCCAAAGCCCCTGACGCCATTTTTTTTCAAATAAATCAGCAACAGCGAAATCGCCACCGGCGTGACGCCGGAGATGCGCGAGGCTTGCCCCAATGTTTCGGGCCGGTGCTGTTGCAGCTTTTGCCGTACCTCGATGGACAGCGCCGTGATCTCCGTGTAATCCAACTCCGGCGGCAGGCGCAGGTTTTCGTAATGTGCGGCGCGGGCGACTTCGTCGCGCTGCCGGTCGATGTAGCCTGCGTATTTGGCGGCGATTTCGATCTGCTCGACGATGGCATCGTGCGCCTCCGCCAGTGTTTCACGTGAAACATCGGCGCTCGCATGGCGGCCGCCGTCCATTTCCATCAGCGCGGAATACGCCACACCGGGGCGGCGCAGCAAGTCGAACAGGTTGTGCTCGTGTTCCAGCGGTTTGCCCAGCACCCGCTCGGCCTCGCTGGCGGGCAGGTTGCGCGGGCTGACCCAGGTGGTTTTGAGGCGCTCTGTTTCACGTGAAACAGCGTCGCGCTTGCGGCAGAAGGCCGACCAGCGCGCGTCATCGACCAGCCCCAGCCGCCGCCCGATTTCGGTCAGGCGCATGTCGGCGTTGTCTTCGCGCAGTTGCAGGCGGTATTCGGCGCGGCTGGTGAACATGCGGTAGGGCTCGGTCACGCCCTTGGTCATCAGGTCGTCGATCAGCACGCCCAGATACGCCTCGTCGCGGCGCAGCGTCCACGGCGCTTGGCCCTTGGCTTGCAGCGCCGCGTTCACGCCCGCGTAAAGCCCCTGCGCCGCCGCTTCTTCGTAGCCGGTGGTGCCGTTGATCTGGCCGGCGCAAAACA
>Ga0209628_10001096_pt1 | contig 17117 bp, 18 predicted proteins | sample TergutCu122P4_FD_187285 | JGI IMG/M metagenome (GOLD analysis project Ga0209628, IMG submission 187285) | Cubitermes ugandensis P4 segment gut microbial communities from Kakamega Forest, Kenya - Cu122 P4 (SPAdes) (version 2) | ecosystem: Host-associated > Arthropoda: Insects > Digestive system...
TCGGAGGTTAAGAAAAATCTATTACGGAACATAAAGAGCGAGAACGGAGTTCTCTATGACGGCGAAAATGTTACATTTCAAACAAAAGATGTAAAATTGAATTGTCTTATGATGGCTGGTAATTTAGTGGAGTTTTGGCGTAATTACAATGCCTTGCTTTACGACCTTGTAAGACCAAAAGAACGAGTATTGTATGCAAATGGAAAAGAGTATTCCTGTTATTATAAAAGTTGCAATGTTGTTGATTTTTCGCCTGTTGGCAAGATATGGTTTCATTTTTCATTGGTATTGGTTTTTACTAATTTTAGAGTTTAACTTAAAAAAAATATAGGTATGAACGAGAAAGGTTATATTGGAGAGTTTATGTCCGTTGGCAGAATTGTTTCTCACGGACAGATTACAGATTTGACGGATGGCTTTTCGCTATCCGGAAATGTTCCGTTTTCTGTGTATGTCAGACCAAAGGCATCAATATCAAACGCAGATATTTTATTAAACGTGCGATGCTATCAAGATGATGACTTTTCGCCCGTTCCAATTGGATTGAACGATTGGACGCCATTATCTATCATCGAAATAGCACCAAATCCACTCATTTTAGACGATTGCGAAATTTATTGGGGTAGCGGCTGCGAAATACATCCATAAAACTTGAAATTAAGATGATTATCCACTTCAACAGCACAGATATTGTTTTAGCGGTAAACGATAACAGTTACCGGTACAGGGCAATCAAAGGCGAACACAGTTTGACTTTGTATTACTCGCTGCCGGAGCATATCGAGATACCGCTTGGCGCTTACTGTGTTTTTGAAGGCGAAACATACACGCTTGAAACGCCAGAAAACTTTAAAAAGCACAACACTCGAAATTTTGAGTACACGCTTATTATGGATTCAGCACAGGCGAAACTCAAAAAATACAAATTCAAAGACACCACAAGCCGCCGACTTAAATTTTCTTTGACAGCCAAGCCGCACGAACATTTGAAGATGCTTGTCGATAACATGAACCAACGCGACACAGGATGGGTTGCTGGCGAGTGTGTTGATGCTGTTGAAAAGGTTATATCTTACAATCACGCTCTTTGTAGCGATGCACTATCGCAGATGGCTGATGAGTTTGAAACCGAGTGGGAAATCGTTGAAAAAACAATCAATCTGCGCAAAGTTGAATATAATAAAGACAACCCGCTACCACTATCATACGGACGTGGCAACGGATTCAGGTCAGGCGTTGGAAGAACGAGCGGAGACAAAAAGCCCATTGAAGTTCTTTTTGTACAAGGCGGCGAGCGCAATATCGACTCAAGCAAATATGGAAGTTCCGAGTTGTTATTGCCGAAAAATCAAGAAATCGGTTACGATGGCGAATATTTTTCAGACCAAGAAGGATTTGATTCCGAAAAAGCCCGTTGGTATATTACTGATTCAGACGGTTTCTCGCTTCGGAGGTCAGATAAACCTCTATCGTCGCATGTGGAAGATAGTTTAGATTGTTCACACATCTATCCGTCCCGCATCGGGACTATCGACGATGTAATCGTCGTTAATGCCTACAAAAATTTTTATGATATTGTCGATAATTCTATTCCGTCCGGTTTGAATTTTGATGATTATCTAATTGCTGGAGAAATGATGACAATCATATTTCAATCAGGGATGCTTGCCGGAAAAGAGTTTGATGTTAAGTACAAGCATAACGGCAGACGTTTTGAGATTGTGCCACAGGAATTAGACGGACGGACGATGCCTGACGATGTTTTCAAACCGCAAATTGGTCAGCAATACGCTGTCTTCGGAATGATGTTGCCGGAAGCCTACATTTGCGACAACGACACCAAAACAGGTGCAAGTTGGAATATGTTTCGCGAAGCAGTAAAATACAAATACGAAAATGAGGGACAAAAATTTACGTTTACCGGCGAACTTGACGGAATTTGGGCAAAAAAGGATTGGTTGAATATAGGCGGACGTATAAAACTTGGCGGATATGTCTTATTTAGCGATAATCAATTTGAACCTTCCGGCGTTTCTATACGAATTGTCGGAATAAAAGACTTTATCAACGACCCATACAAGCCATCTATCGAACTTTCAAATGAAATCGTTGGCAGTTCAATTCGCAGCAGTTTGCGTAAGATTGAAACCAATGAAATTGTTATGGATGAAACGACGCGGAATGCTGTACAATTTACAAAAAGACGTTTTCGCGATTCACAAGAAACGCTATCGATGCTCGAAGACGCTTTGCTTGATAAATTTACCAATTCTATCAGTCCGATAACGGTGCAAACAATGGCGATGCTCGTAGGCGACGAAAGTCTGCAATTCAGGTTCGTAAATAACAAAACGATTCCTGTTACTGTATCGCACGCCGTTACGTTTAATTCTTCTACAAAAAAACTCACATCTGCGGCAGGTGTTATTCAACACATGACACTTGGAATAACAGCAATAACGTCGCAGAGACCCGTCAGCGAATATCGTTTTTGGGATATACAAGCGTTTGAATCTCCGCCTCTTACCGATGGGAGTAAAAAATATTACCTATATGCAAAAGTAGAGAAAGAAGGAACGGCAGGTACGTTTTATTTGAGCGAAACTGCTATAGCTATGGAAAGTGTCGCTGGCTACTATCATTTACTTACCGGCATCCTTAACAGTGAATTTGACGGCGAACGCAATTATGTCGATTTGTACGGATTTTCGGAAGTGCTTCCCGGAAGAATTACCACCGAGAAAGTAGTTTCTGCTGATGGAAAAAATTTTATTGATTTTTTGAATAATGCTTTTCGTGTTGGGAATAGTGCTACATCAATAGACTTTAACACGCAAGGAGATGGCAAACTTCGACTGAAAGGAACGCTCGTTCAATCAACGGCAGGCGAGCAGCCAATTGGATTTTTCAGAGGCGCATATAACAGCGCATACACTTATTACGAAGGCGACCAAGTAACGTACAATGGTGCAACATTTCGATATATTTATTCAACTCCAATAACCGGCATCGCACCAACCAATTCAACCTATTGGATAGCAATTGCCGAAAGGGGCGAAGACGGAGCGGCTCCTGATTGGAAGTCATTTGTATACATAAAAAGCCCAACAGTTCCAGCAAAGCCAAATAGTTCATACATTATCCCTGAGGGTTGGCAGGATTATCCTGACAGCGAAGCAACCGGCAATGATAAATGGTGGATGGCTGTTGCAACAATTCATTGGAACGGTGAAGAATGGCTTGCAGGCACATTTATTGCTGGCGATTTTTATGTCGGCTCTTGGTCTCAACCTATACAAGTTACCGGCGAACAAGGTACTGATGGGCAGTTTGTTGATTTCAAATTCCGCTCTACTTCCGATATGAATCCGCCGACTTGGAACAGCACATTAGCGGCAATGCTTAACCCAACAGGCTGGTTGGACAATCCACCACAATTACCTGCTAACGGTGCTGTATGGATGATTACCGCGTGGAAGCAAGCGGGAGGCACACAATTAATATCAAATTGGGACGCTCCGGCACGAATTTCTGGCGACAAAGGAGAAAATCCGGCACTTGTATATCGCGGAGAGTACAATAAGGATGCGAGCGGAAAAACTGTCGTACAGACCTATTACGGAACAAATACCCGCGTTGATTGCGTAAAATACAACAACGCGTATTATGTCGCTCGTATAGATGCCGGTAATGGATTTTCTGGAATTTTGCCAACAGATACAAATAAATGGAATCCATTTGGCGCATCATTCGATAGCATAGCAACAGGACTGCTTTTGGCTGAAATGGCAAACATAGGCGACTGGATAATCAAAGACGGAAAAATAACGAGCCGAAAACAATATGATGGAACAGATACGCCAAGCGTAGCAACGTCATATATACCAAAAGCACAATTGGATGGAAATAACGGAGGATTAATTCTTGCGTCGAGTGTTGAAGATATTATTGCAGGGAATGGAGTCCAAAAAATCACATTAAATAGCGATATTGCATCGATAAGAGCCGAAATGAATGTATCCGGAGGTGGCAGTTATGGCGGATATGGGAGTTCCGAAATTAGTTCGCAAGGAATAATTGCAAATCGTGCTGGGAAGCAATCTGTATCTGCCGTTACAGGTATGAATAAAAAAGGAGCTATCGTTGGACTTGGATATGGCAATGTAGAAAAAAGTATTATTGAAGGTTTTAATTTTATTTGCGGAGTGTATGGTATTGCGAAAAATTCTAATTCAAATCCAGCACCGGCATATGGCGGATATTTTGAACAACTCATGGCAAAAGGTTTAAATTTAGGCACAAAAATATTTAGTGACACGGAATTCAATGTAGATTATCATCAGTATTTGGCGATTGATGATACGGTAGTTTTAGCAATAAACAACAGTATTTCTGGAACTATTTTAGTTCCCAATAATCCATATAACGGAATGATATTATTTATATCGGCAGCTGGAGATGCAACACTTAACGTAAGAGCACTTAAAGATACTATGAAATTATTCTCCAATGTTTGGCTTGGAATGTCAAACTATTATGTGATAGGAAAAGGAAATACAGTCACTCTCACTTTCTATAGTCAAAGTACGACGCAAAGCGCAAATGGTTTTTGGAAGCTAAATAAAATAGGGTATTAATAATTAAAATTTTATAGAATGGGACTTTTAATAGGAACACAAGGAAAAAGCGGAGGCGTAGGCGCAAACCCACCAACACCGGCAGAAATTAAACCTATTTCCGTTAGATTCATCGACCACGAAGGATTGATTGCTACGCAATATTTCAACAAGGGTGAAAGTGCAACTGCTTATCCAACACCGAAAGTGTACTCCGATATTACTTTTGATGAATGGACGCATAATTTATCGGAATTAAGTAATTTAGAACATGACATAGACGTTGGGGCTATTTATAAAAGTACCGATGGTTCGACGATTGCCGACATAACTCTCACCCCGACAACGGGATTAACTCCGCCGCTCTATTATTTTATTTATGAACCGGCAACTTTTCGCATTGATTGGGGAGATGGCTCGTACACAGATGTATCAACATCAGGTGATATTTCGCACAATTATTTAAATTATGGAAATTATAGAATAAAGATTAATCGGATAAGTGGTACTGGTACTATTGTTCTGGGTGGCGGAAATATAAATGTTGGGTTTATAGGGGCGGGTTATTCATCGCTATATACACGTATACTTAGGAGCATTATTATAGGAGAATATACATCTATCAATGCTTATGCTTTTTATTGGAATAATTCTTTAAGTCGGATTGTTATTCCTATTACTGATGATTTAACTTATATCCCGACTAACACATTCGTTAATTGTGTATCTCTAACTTCAATTGTCATACCACATAATGTATCATACGTTATGGAGGCAGCATTCATGCAATGTTATTCGCTAAAATACATTGTTATTAATAACAGTGTCACGTATTTTGGAAATTTTACATTCAATAATTGCGTTTCTCTTCCGTCAATCGTGCTACCAACAGGATTAAATAATACAGGAAATAGTACATTTAGTTATTGTAGGGCGTTATCAAAAATCATAATACCAAATGGTTTAATGACAATTGGGACTAAGTGGTTAGATTTTTGTTCCTCTCTATTAGAAATAATAATACCAAAAAGCATATCGTCTATCGGGGATAGCGCACTTACAAATATAGAAGGAAATAGGACATATATATTTAACAGTTTAGTTCCTCCATCTATTGGGGCTTATACTTTTGATGGATTGAACCCGATAACAAAGATATATGTACCTGACACTTCTGTAGCGGCATATAAAAGCGCCACCAATTGGATTAAGGTATCTAATTATATACATCCAATATCAAATAAATAGTGATGAAAACAGAAGTAAAAATCATTGACGGCAGTGAATACAAGGTAATCGTAGCCGAAGAAGGTAAAGTTTTTAAGCGTATACACGATGGTCTCGAAATTGGTAGCGAGATAATTCTCGGAATTGACTATTCGACCGGCAAAGCGAGGGAAGATTTTCCGGAATATTACGAAGAGGTAGAAATTTTAATAACAGAAGATAGTGGAAATTTTTTGTGATTTTTTCAAGTTGTGGAGCGGAATAAGAAAAGCGAAAGACAATGAGCAAAATAGCATCATAATAATTGAGCAGTAGTTGTTATTTAAAATAATAAATTAATGGACGAAAAATTAACAGACCAGCAAGTAACATCCGAGAGTAATAAGTTTGGATTATTTACAACAATTCCGGAATTAGTTTCGAGATACGGAAAAACTAATATTTTGTTTTCAGTGATTATTCTTTTATTAATAGTTAATCTTGTGTCTAACCCGATTTCCTTTTCATCTATCATAGAAAGATGGAATGATAAGCAAGTAATAATTCACAAGCAAGGAATAATCAAGCGTCAAATGGCTGACCTTGCAATTCCATCAATACTAAAAGACATATTACACAAAGTTGACGCGGATAGAGTTATGTTGATGGAATTTCATAACTCAGGAAATAATGTAGCAGGATTGCCTTTCTATCATTTTACGGCAACTTATGAAGAAATTAGAGAAGGAGTTCCTAATCTTGATTATGTAGGAGAACAATATCACAATCAATCAACCGGAGATTATGTTTTGCTTATAAATAAAATGATAAATGAAGGTAGTTATTTTTTTAGTGATATTGACAATCCTTCTAATTTGCAATCTAAGGCATTAAAAAGAATGCGGGCAAATGGGACTATGTGTGGTGGATTTTATCCTGTATATGCTCCTGAGGGTAATATATGCGGTGCGATAATTATTTCTTCTCTAACGGCTAACGGTTTATCGGACATACAATGCTCGTCCGTAATGTCTATTTATTCGTTGCGATTCTTGACAATTTTAGATGGTGTTTCAAAAAAAGATGGTAAGTTATGAATAGAAATGAAATAATCATAGAGATAAAAAAATACTTCCGAATAGAGGAATTAGTGTGTGAGCATACTTTTAATAAATTCGGTCAAAATTCGTGGCAATTTCTTTCAACGGAAATACTACATTCATTATTAATAGTTAGGCGTGATATTTTAAAAGTTGGCATGGTAATTAATGATTACGCATTTGGAGGAAAAAATACCCAAAGAGGGTTACGCTGTAACATTTGTCCACTTGTCAAAGAAAAAACGGCATTGAATAAAATCTATCTTTCGGCGCACAATACCGGAAATGGTTTTGACGCTGTAAGTGGAAAAATAACCGCATCGGAAATGCGTAAAAAAATCGATGAAAAGGCGGGTTTATTGCCTTATCCAATAAGATTAGAAAATGATGCAACTTGGTTACATTTAGATACTTATGACTATCTAAATGGGGATAAAATAAACTATTTCAACGGTTAATCTAAAAAATAGGCATAAAATTATAATAGTGATGAAAACAATTTTGGAGCATTTGAAAGCCTTTTGGCATATAATCTTTCTTGGCAAAGAATGGGTAGTTAATGACAGAAAAAAGACCATCCATCACTTTACTTGCGAGTATTGCGATAATATTTTTGAACCTCGCAGGGCTACATCGAGAGAAATTACCGCATTGGGTTTTATTTCCGGTTATCGAAAATGTAAAAATTGCTGCAAATGAAATTAAAATTTGGACTATTTTTTATCCTGACAATTTTTGTCTTTTTTGGATGCAAAACACCATATCCGCTTGTTAATGAAAGCAAAATAGAAACTGTTATCAAAGAGCGGATAATAACCGTTATGGACACTATTAAAATTCCAGAAGCGACAGCATCAGGCGAGGCGTTATTCTACTGTGATAGCCTTAACCGTGTTCGGCTATCTTATATTGGCATTTTGGAATCGGATAAATTACGTCTACAAATGCTATATGATGAGGTTCGTCAATCTTTGAAAGTAAAGGCTAATACTCCGGCAGATACAATTTTCATCAAAATACCGGTGCAAATTTCCGATACTTTGATAATAAAAGCAGATACAAAATACGTTTACAAAGTTCCGGATGGCTATTACAAAAAGAAATGGTATAACATACTTTTTGAGTGGTTTGGCATTATACCGATTGCCGGATTGGTGTTATGGATAGTGGTAGCATTTATTGTTGGAAAAATTAAACTTCCTAAAAAATAATGGACGATGAATTGATATGCGGCGAATGCGAGGACTTTCTGTACGAAGATTTAGACGGGTTTGGATATTGCGGCATCGACAACGAAGAATGCCATTGCTGGGATAAATGTCATTGTGTAGTATGAAAAGGGGAAGCACAATCATTAGAAATAATCAAGTGCATATTTTGTACGAAAAAATTAAATCACAGTATAAAAAAGACGTTTTCAATAGCCTTTCAAAGTCATTTATTTATGGAGAAATCTCGAATGAAACAGGGCTTTGTATCAAGACTATTGCTAATATTTTAAATAAAACTAAAAAGGAAAATTAGTTCAAAAAATCAGAATAATTTTCTAATTTATAAGAAAATATTATGGTTAATTATTTGTGCATGATTTGTAATTTTACCGCCGAACGTTCAAGCGAATTTCGGCGGCTTTGACGGCCGAAAATTAATAAGCAAATAACAAAAAAATGACTGAAAATGTAAATTTATCAAACGTAGATTTCGTGAATTACGGACATGATGTTCATAGATTGCATGAAACAAAAGCTACCGGTAGAAATATTTCTACTTGGTTGGGAATTATCGCAGCCGTTCTGCTTGTTGTCGCTCTGTGGGCAATTTTTATGAGAAACAGAACAAGTGAAAAAACAACCGAAAAAGAAACCAATGTAAATCTTGGTGGAAATGGCGAAGCGATTGAGGGATTGAAAGCCCAAGTTCGTATGCTGCAAGGCTATGAGCGTGCCGATTATGGCAAAATCATGTTCAACGACGGAGTGCTTTACGGCAAACCGTGTTACAGCGAAGAGCACGAACATGGAAGATGCGGACACGGACGCAAAGGCAATTGTGATTCGAGATTCCAAAATGTGAAAACATTTAATGTGGCATCTGAGGTTGTAACGCAAACCAATACATGCGATTGCGGTTAATTGTTAAAATGGAGAGGGCATAATGCCCTCTCCTATTTGATTTTTCAATATGTTAGATTTTCTCAAAAATAAAAACGAGTTAAGCGAAACGCAAGTGCAGGCGGAAGTAAAAGCAAGAATTGATTCCGAGCAAATACGAATGCGTTCTTTTGCTCTTAAAAATGGCGTGTTTAACTCTAAAAAATCTGCTTTTGATTATTATTACATTTTTGAAGGAAAATCAGTAGAAGAAGCCGACCGTTTAGCAACTGCTATTACTGCTGCTCGCGGAGTTCCTGAAATTACAGAAACCCCTGCAAGCACGTTGGATAAAATAAAAGGCTGGATTAAACAAGGGAATGACCTTTATTCTGAATATCCTAAAATAGGCGATTTTATATTTGGTCTTATTTCCGGAGCAGTAACATCGCTTGGTGGAGTTGCTGTTGGAAGTAGTATCGCAGAAAACAAAGCGGTTGAACAGAGATACGAATTTAATAACGATGTGCCAAAAGAAATAGAAAATGAAGTTAACGCCGTATAATGTAAAGATTAAAGTTTATTGCAAAGACGAAAACGAGGCTCGTAGTGTGCAAAACGCTATACTCAATGCAAGTTCCGACTTTAACATAATTGGTGAAGAATTGTTGCACTTTTATACAAAATACAAGCAAAACGAAGGCATGATAAAGCCCATTTTGCTTGATGTTATAAGAAATGGTATTGCTTCTATCGCTAAACACATTCCTAAACTTTTAAAACTTAAGTAATATGGATAATCTGACTTGTCAAATGAATTGCCACGCTTGCACACTTCAAGAAGGAGCAACGACAAAAAGCACTTGTGCATCATTATTAATGCCGTCAATGTTTGTTCGCGTCTTAAACGACATACAGGAATTGAGCAATCAAGTTCAAGAACTAAAAGGCTTGTCGAACAAAAAAGATGCCATTGTTGAAGAAATAACAGAAATTAAATTGCCAAAAAAATAAATCAAAAAAAGAAGAACAAAATGATACAGACAACTAATCAAACAGTTTTAACGCTTTTGGCCGAAATGAAAGCCAAAGCAGGAATGGGTAGTGCCTCGATTACGGCGGTAAGCACGGCGGATGCACAAACCCTTGTTGATTTTGTAAACAATACAGCAAGTTCTCCAGAAAGTGGACTTGCCGCATTGACTATTGCGATGCAAAATGCAGGCGGATTAACGCCAATCAAAGACATTATATCGGCTGCAACTGCATTTGATACTTTTATTTACACAGCGGACACAACGCCAATTGCTTAAAGTTATGTGGAAGTGTCCTATTTGTAACAAGCGAATGATAAACGGTAAGTGTTATCATTGTGGATACTGCGAAAAGTGCAATTAACTTTTAAAACGGAAAAATATGTCAATAGAAGATAAAATGCAGGAAATTAAAGCAATTCTCGAATCCAACAAAGAAGACGAAATTGTCTTCGAGAAATGCCTCGAACTTATTGAATCGCTTACAAAAATAGCGATTGCCAACAATCCAAACGAAGTTTGTATTGTAATCGATGATTTTATTAATTGCAAAACAATGAACTATTTGAGCGATGAAAAATTGTCTAAAATTTCATTGGAGAAATGGAGCAAGGAAGATATAGTTGGATGGCTTACCAAGTATGGACTAAAATATTCTTTGCAGGGGGTTTATAATATTAATGCGCTTGTTCTCGGCATGAATTACGAGTATATGGTTCATAAAACGTTTATCGAATCTACCGGAGATGCCCCTATGACGGCGTACAAACTTGCAGAAGGAGCACTTAATCAAGAAGGTTATATTGATAATATAATAGATTGATTTTTTCGTACCTTTGCAGCAGAAATTATCTGAATTTGGTTAAGCGCTCCGTTCGTAATGACGGGGCGTTTTTTTTTTTGTTAAGTTTTGCATAAATGGCAAACTTCTGGCAAACCGAAAAACAAAAAAGACCTACAAATAAATGCAACTCATTGTATTTCTGTGTGTCCCCGCAGGGACTCGAACCCTGGCCCCAATGATTAAGAGTCATTTGCTCTACCAACTGAGCTACGGAGACTTTTTTAACCGGCTGCAAAGGTATGCATTATCATCAAAAAAACAAACGACCGGAGAAAAAATCACACATCGAAAAGATTAATATAAAAATTTATTTGTGAAATATCCCAAAAAAGACTATATTTGCGGGCTGAAAAAAACGGCTGTTTTTGCCGTTGCAATTAAGAATGAGAATTAACATAAAAGAACAAAATTAAAATAAAACTCAAAATGCAAAAAGGATTTATAAAGTTTCTTGCTATTGCGCTTACCTTGGTAAGCATTTTCTACTTATCGTTTACTGTAGTATCCAATAAATACTACAAACAGGCAAAAGAGTATTCCGGCGGTGTTCCGGTATTGGAAAATCAGTATCTTGATTCGTTGGCAAAACAACAGGTATGGTTATGGTACACGCTCGATCAGGTTCGTGCTATGGAGATTAATTTAGGTCTCGACCTGAAAGGCGGGATGAACGTAATTATGGAAATCGCTGCAGCCGATGTTCTGAAAGCACTTGCCGACAACAATCCCGATCCGATTTTCAATCAAGCCCTCGCTAAGGCTACTGAGGCACAAAACAGAGGTCAGAACGATTTTATGTCCAGTTTTGCCGCCGCTTACCGCGAATTGGATCCGAATGCAAAATTATCCGCCATCTTCGGCACGTATGAATTACGCGACAAAATCCGTCCGCAAAGCACCAATGAAGAGGTAATTGCCGTGTTGCGGAGTGAATTGACCAGCGCTTACGATAATTCGTTCAACGTTCTCCGTAATCGTATCGATAAATTTGGAGTAGTGGCACCCAACATTCAACGCATGCCGGGTAGAGACGGTCAGATATCCATTGAACTTCCGGGCGTGAAAGACCCCGACCGTGTACGCGATTTATTACAGGGAACTGCTAATCTTGAATTTTGGGAAACTCATCTTGGTACGGAAATCCATCAAACATTAACTACGGCAAATATTATCATCCGCGATTCGATTCAACTTGCCCATCAAAATGCAAGCGTACCAGAAACTCCCGCTAAGGAAACGGTGCAAATGGATGTTACCACCGATGAATTGACGGCGCAGGAAGAAGAAACCATATCCGACGAAGCAGCCATCGAAAATTCCCAATATCCCTTGTTTGCTTTAATGGGGATAAATCCTTCGCAAGCGAATCCGTCTCCTGTGATAGCAAGAGTGCCAAAAAGCGAGATGGCAAAAATCAACGCTTATTTGTCCAATACAAAAGTAAAAAGTTTACTGGATGCTAACCGTATCAGTCTCAAATGGACGGTCAAACCCGAAATGGTGAAAAGTGTTGGCGATAAGAACATAGAGGTATTTGACTTGGTCGCCTTGAAAGTGAATTATATCGATGGCAAACCGAAACCCGTATTGAGCGGAGATGTTATTCAGGATGCTACCGACCATTTCGGACAATACAGCCGTTATGCGGAAGTAAGCATGACCATGAAAAGTGAAGCGGCTAAAACATGGGCGCGCTTAACAAAAGACAACATCGGCCGATCGGTCGCTATCGTATTGGACGATGTAGTGTATTCGTATCCTACGGTGCAAACAGAAATCACCGGCGGACAATCGCAAATTACCGGTCATTTTACTGCCGAGCAGGCAAAAGACTTGGCAAACGTCTTGAAATCGGGACGGATGTCGGCTCGTGCACAAATCGTACAGGAAGATATTGTTGGACCTTCGTTAGGACAACAGGCTATTAATCAAGGATTCGTGTCCTTTATTATCGCATTAATCGTCCTTGTGCTTTATTTAATGGTCGTGTACGGTTGGCGACCGGGGTTGATTGCCAGTGGTGCTTTGGTCTTAAACCTTTTCTTCTCATTGGGAGTAATGGCATCGTTCCATGTGGTGTTGACACTGTCGGGTATCGCCGGTATTGTGTTGGCTTTGGCTATGGCGGTGGATGCCAATGTGATTATCTACGAACGGATTAAAGAAGAACTCCGAGGGGGTAAAGTATTGAAAAAAGCAGTGGTGGAAGGATATGGGAAAGCCTTTTCCGCTATTTTCGACGCCAACTTGACCTCCATTATTACCGGAGTCATTCTATTGATATTTGGAACCGGCCCGATTCGCGGCTTTGCCTTTACTTTGGTTATCGGTATTTCCGTATCGTTCTTTACCGCTGTATTCCTCACTCGTTTGACGTACGAAACGCTGTTGGAAAAAGGTAAAATGCAAAATATGACCTTTACCACATCGCTCTCGAAAAATTTCTTAGTGGATACGGCTTTCAATTTTCTGAAAAATGTGAAATTACTCTTTTTGATTGGAGGCGCTATCACGATTATCTGTGTGGGAGCATTCTTTACGAGAGGCTTGAATCAAGGCATCGACTACACCGGAGGACGGAATTATATTATTAAATTTGACCAACCCGTCAATACGGTACAAGCGCAGGAATTACTCAGTCCGGAATTTGAAAATCATACACCGAGTGTTATTACTATTGGGAAATCCAATCAGGTACGCATTTCAACCAACTATATGATTGAGTCTAACGACCTGGGTACAGACAGTATCATCCAATTAAAATTATTTGAAGGATTAAAAACCTTGCTGCCAGAAGGGACTGCTTATGAACAATTTATGAAGGGCGGTTATATTCAAAGTCAAACCAAAGTGGGTCCGAGCATTGCCGACGATTTGAAACAGAAAGCCGTTTGGGCTATCAGTTTAGCGGTATTGGCTATTGGATTGTATATCTTACTACGATTCCGCGATGTTTCTTACTCGATAGGAATGATTGTTGCTTTGACTTACGATGCCTTGTTTATTATCGGTGCTTACTGCTTACTGTGGGGACTCGTTCCTTTCTCATTGGAAGTCGATCAAACATTTATCGGAGCTATCCTGACGGCGATTGGATATTCTGTTAACGATAAAGTGATAATCTTCGACCGTGTGCGTGAATATTCGCACCTGTATCCGAAAAGAAGCCGGTTCGAAGTGTTTAATGGCGCCCTCAACTCCACATTAGACAGGACATTTAATACCTCATTCAGCACATTACTCGTGTTGTTAGTTATCTTCTTCTTAGGAGGAGAATCGATTCGCAGCTTCTCTTTCGCTATGATTTTGGGTGTTATCAGCGGTACGCTTTCTTCCTTGTTTGTTGCTTCTCCGGTAGCCTATATTATTCAGAACAACAAAGTAAAGAAAGCGCTTAAAAAGCAATAATAATAATGAGACGCCGTGATTTTTTAAAAACAACACTGGCAGCCGGAGCAACGGCACTGACATTCAATTCCCTATGGGCTAATTCCGGTGAATTGATGGTTGCCTCGACTCCCGATTTGGTTGCGGTAAAGGGTGGGGAACCGGCACAACTGCTTCGGGAAGCGTTAAAGACATTGGGTGGTATTGAGAAATACGTAAAAAAAGGGCAAAACGTAGTGATCAAACCCAATATTGGTTGGGATAGGAAACCGGAATTTGCAGCCAATACGAATCCTGAGGTGGTGGGCGAATTGATCAAACAATGCCTTCAGGCAGGTGCTAAAAAGGTAGTTGTCTTCGATCATACCTGCGATAATTGGCAGCGGTGTTATACTAATTCCGGCATCAAACAAGCGGTGGAAAGCGCCGGCGGCGTGATGCTTCCCGGGAATGACTCCAGTCATTACAAAGAAGTAAAATTACCCGAAGGAGTGAAACTAAAATCGGCGAAAATCCATCGAGCCCTGTTAGAGGCCGATGTTTGGTTTAATGTTCCAATATTGAAACATCACGACGGCGCAAAGATGTCGATTGCCATGAAAAATTACATGGGTATTGTCTCTAACCGGCTGTATTTTCATTCAAACGATTTGCAGCAATGTATCGCCGATATTTGTACCTGGACTAAAAAACCGGTACTGAATATCATCGATGCCTATCGCGTTTTGACCCGTAACGGACCGCAAAGCCGATCAGTGAACGATGCGTTCCTCATGAAAGCGTTGATTATTTCTCCTGATATTGTGGCCGCTGATACGGCTGCTATCGGACTTTTTAATCAGGTGGTAAAGATAGACATCGATGATGTGAAGCATATTAGTCATGGTGAGAAATTAAAGTTGGGCACAAAAGATCTCGATAAATTAGATATTAAACGCATCACATTATAAGTGTTTCCGTCGTTGCGAGGGCAACGCCCGAAGCAAACCGGTATCTACCTTTTGATGTATGGATTGCTTCACTATGCCCGCAATGACAGAGAAAAGACAAAATCATGAAATCCCTTAAAATAATCCGAGTTGTTCTTGCATTTGTGATTTTCACTCTAATCACTGCTTATTTTTGCGACTTCGGCAACCGATTGCCAAGGGCTTTTCACGCATTGATGCACATCCAGGTTGTACCGGCCGTTTTAGCGGGAAGCGTTGGCCTCTTGGCAGTATTGTTTCTATTGACTTTTCTGTTTGGACGGATATATTGTTCTGTCGTCTGTCCATTGGGGGTTTTTCAGGATATTGTTGCATGGTTTACACGAAGAGGAAAAGAAAAAAACAAACGCAAGCGCTGGTATCATTATAGTAAGCCGTATAACATTGTCCGTTATACATTATTGATCGTTTGTGCTGTTTTTTTAATCTTCGGAAATATTATTCCGTTAGTGTATTTGGATCCATACAGTAATTTCGGACGGATTGCCGTTAATATTTTTCGCCCGATAATGGTTGAGGGGAACAATTTATTGAGTTTTATTGCCTTACAACTCAACCATTACGGTTTTTACAATGTTACTATTCACACCATAACGACTGCTTCTTTCCTTATTGCACTGGCGGCTTTACTGTTGGTCGGAATATTGGCTTTGTTGCGGGGAAGATTTTATTGCAACACCATCTGTCCGGTAGGTTCTTTGTTGGGTTTGATTTCCCGTTTTTCCATTTTTAGAATTATGTTGAATGAATCCAAATGTACCCAATGCGGATTGTGCGAAAAAGCCTGCAAAGCGGAATGTATTGACAGTAAAGAAAGAAATGTTGATTTGTCTCGCTGTGTGACTTGTTTTAATTGTTTAGACCGATGCAACAAGGGTGCGATTAAATATAAGGCCGGATTGCTTCGCTTCGCCCGCAAGGATGAATCCTTAAAAGAGTTGGCTGTAGTCTATGACGAAAAGAGAAAGAGTCGCCGGAAATTTTTAATAACTTCTACCGCTATTGCAGCCACAGTCCCTTTGATTCCGGCATGGGCACAGGAGAATAAACCAGTGGATGTTACCAAATTGGTACCGATTACTCCTCCGGGGTCAAGAAGTTTGGAACGTTTCAAGCAAAAATGTACGGCTTGTCATTTATGTATAACCCATTGCCCAATGCAGGTTTTGAAGCCGGCAGGATTCAATTTCGGATTGGAATACGCCTTCAAACCGCATTTAGTATTTAGAGAAAAAGCCTACTGTAATTACAATTGTACCCTGTGTGGTCGGATTTGCCCTACCGGAGCCATTCAATCCTTGGAATTGGAGAAAAAACGAATTACCCAAATCGGCGTTGCTCAATTTGATAAAAACCGATGCATCGTTTACACCGATGAATATTCGTGTGGAGCCTGTGCCGAACATTGTCCTGTAAAAGCCGTGCGAATGGAACCCTACAAAGATGGACTGACCATACCTACTATGTATCCTGAATTGTGTATGGGCTGCGGCGGATGCGAATCCATTTGTCCCATGCGACCCAAAGCCATCAATGTAATGCCGAATGCCGTACATGGAACAGCCAAACATCCTCACGACGAAGAAATTGATATTGATGCGGCAGATTTAGGATTTGGGTTTTAATTTTTGAGTGCCACGAGGATTTGTATTGGCTACGCCGATTTTCAATTCTATGTTTTGTTGTTCGGGCATAATATCTTTTTTTGATTCGGAAATTGTCATTTTTCTCTCTGTCATTTTTGGCTCAGTAGCAAAACCCTGTGTCTGACTCTCCTCCTCTACACTAAAAAACTATCCGTAAAGTTTGGCAAGTCTGTATAAGAAAAACTTCTTGTCTTGTATACCTCTG
>Ga0209628_10001097_pt1 | contig 17106 bp, 17 predicted proteins | sample TergutCu122P4_FD_187285 | JGI IMG/M metagenome (GOLD analysis project Ga0209628, IMG submission 187285) | Cubitermes ugandensis P4 segment gut microbial communities from Kakamega Forest, Kenya - Cu122 P4 (SPAdes) (version 2) | ecosystem: Host-associated > Arthropoda: Insects > Digestive system...
TACTGAAACACAAGTATCAACAAAAAGATTTTGTTTTATGTCAAGTTGGCTATTATGCAGGAAAATATGCCGATTCATTAATAGAACAGGCAAAAACACTGAATATAGAAGATGTTGTAATTTGGCTGGGTTTGCAAGATAATGTGCCTGAAATTTTAAAGACATTTGATGTCTATTGTCAGCCGTCAAGGAGTGAAGGGTTGCCGCTTAGCGTTATGGAATCTTTGGCTGCAAAACTCCCAACAGTTGCTACAAACGTGGGCGGAACACCCGAAATAATAGAAGATAATGTTACAGGGTTACTTGTAGAAAGTGAAAACTCTAAACAAATGGCTGAAAAAATATTATTATTAAAAAATGATATTGAACTTTGTGAAAAATTAAAAAAACAGGGCTACGAAAAAGTAACAAAAGAGTACAACAAAACTATTCAAGTAGAAAAATTAATTGACAAATATTTATGCTAACATTTTAAAAAATAAAAAAAATGAAGGAGTTAATCAACATAATCAAATGCGATTTATTGAGAAGAGACCACACTTTAAAATCAAAACCATTTCGTTTTTTTCTTTTATCGTATGTGGTTTGACAATGGCTTCAAGGCATTGTTCTGGTACAGGGTTACAAAAAAATATGGACGCAACATTTTTTTGAAAATTTTGTTGCCCCAATTTTCCGCCGCTACACATACAAAAGAGGCATATCTCTTGCTTTGACTAAAAAAATCGGCAAGGGTTTTTATATCGCACACGGACAATTTCCGATTATGATTAACGGTGAAATTGGGGAAAATTGCACTGTACATCAATTTGTTACCGTTGGTGCGAATTGGGGTAAAGGTGCGCCTGTGGTCGGCAATAATGTTACGATAGGTTCAAGCGCACAGGTAATTGGAAATGTTACCATTGGCGACAATGTGATAATTGGTGCTGGTGCTGTGGTAACCAAAAGCGTACCGCCAAATTGCACTGTTGTTGGCGTTCCTGCCTACATTATTGAACGCAACGGAATAAAAGTAAAAGAATTTTTATAGATTCAAATAATCGAGAAAAATGTAAAAAAACTTGCAAATTAGTCGAGAAAAGTGTATATTTGCAGCGTTTTTTAGTCGAGAAAAATGTATTTTTATAGTTATTTTTAGTCAATAAAAATGTATTTTTAAAGTGATTTTTGGTTAAGAAAAATGTATAAATATAGTGATTTTTAGTCGAGAAAAATGTATAGACATAGAATTAACAAACTGATACAGTGGAAATTAAGCGATAATAAAAAACCGCTTATATTTTTAGGTGCAAGACAAGTGGGTAAAACTTGGCTTATTCAGGAGTTTGGCAAACAGGAGTACAAACAAACGGTCTATATTAATTTTGAAAAAATGAAAGTTATGCAAAATCTTTTTGAAGAAGATTTTGATGTACAACGAATATTGTCTGCATTGTCTGTTTTTGCACGTACCACAATCAACCCGAACGATACGCTGATAGTTTTTGATGAAATTCAATCGGCTGTCGGCGGACTTACTGCCTTGAAGTATTTTTATGAAGATGCGCCGCAATATCACGTTATTGCTGCGGGTTCGCTGCTGGGAATGAATTTGCATCAAAACGTTTCATTTCCTGTTGGAAAAGTTGATTTTTTGTATTTGAAACCGATGTCGTTTTTGGAATTTCTAAAAGCATTTGACGAAGAACGTTTGGCGGACTTGCTCGAAAATCCCGATTGGAAAATTATCAATGTTTTTAAGGAAAAACTTGTAAATTATTTGCGTTATTATCTGTTTCTCGGAGGAATGCCAGAAGTGGTAGCCCATTTTGTTGAACATCGTGATTTTCGTGCTGCTCGACTTTTGCAACGAAAAATTCTGACTTCATACCAAAACGATTTTTCAAAACACGCACCAAAAGAGATTGTGCCTCGTATCAATATGGTCTGGAAATCAATACCTTCGCAGTTGTCAAAAGAGAACAAAAAATTTATTTACGGCGTGCTCAAAGCAGGGGCAAGAGCAAAAGAGTTTGAGTTGGCAATTCAGTGGTTGCTTGATTGCGGACTGTTGCACCAATGTTTTCGCATTTCAAAACCCGATATGCCGCTTTCGGCTTATCAAGATTTATCAGCATTTAAACTCTATCATAACGATGTCGGCTTGCTCGGCGCAATGACAAAACTTCCACTACAAACCATTTTAGACGGCAACGCCATTTTTACCGAATTTAAAGGCGCATTAACAGAAAATTTTGTAATTCAGCAACTTTTGCTCAATGATGATAACGATATTTACTATTGGGCAAATGAAAACAGTACATCAGAGGTTGATTTTGTGATACAAAACGAAGAAGAGATTATTCCAATAGAGGTAAAATCGGGTACAAATATTAAATCGGTAAGTTTCAAATTTTTCTGTGAAAAATACAGACCGGCAAAAGCAATTCGCACTTCACTTGCCGATTACAAACAAGAAGATTGGACGGTTGGTGAGCATAGTCGAACTATGATAAATATACCATTATATGCAGTAAATTTAATCTAAAAAAATTATGAAAACAGCATACCTGCTTGGCACTTTACATCGCGGCGGCAAAGATTATCAAATAATGTTTGATATTTAAAACAAAATTAGTACCTTTGTCCAATATTTTAAACATTATAAAACAAAATGAAAAATCAACTATTGCCAACATTAACAAAAACACTCAAAGTTTTGGGCGATAATATAAAACTTGCTCGCTTACGCCGAAAACTCACAGCAGAGCAAGTAGCGGAACGTGCAGGTATTTCGCGCTCCACGCTTTGGCAAATAGAAAAAGGTATGCCAAATGTTTCCATTGGTTTTTATGCTCAAACACTTTTTGTGTTGGGGCTGGAAAAGGATTTACAGAATATTGCAAAAGACGATGAATTAGGTAGAAAATTGCAGGATGCCGAAATTTTAACAAAAAAACGTGCGCCAAAAAGAATATGAACAACGAAAAAAAAATATTGGTTTATGCCGATTGGAAAGAGTTGGAAAGTCCGCAAATAATGGGATTTTTGCATTGCGTTTATTTGCGCGGCAAAGAGATTTTTTCGTTTGAATATGATAAAAATTGGTTAAAATCTGACTTATCACGAAAAATAGACCCTGATTTAGAACTTTTTTCCGGCTACCAATACATTAAAGATGATAAAAAAAATTTTGGTATTTTTCTTGACTCATCGCCAGACCGCTGGGGACGGGTTTTAATGGAACGGAGAGAAACAATTTTAGCAAAAATTGAAAATCGTCCGCGAAAAAATTTAACAGAATCTGACTTCCTTTTGGGCGTTTTTGACGAACATCGTACAGGAGCATTAAGATTTAAAACTTCTGAAAATGACGTTTTTTTGAATAATAACAGCAATTTTGCTACTCCGCCGCTGGCTTCAATCAAAGAATTGGAACAGGCAAGTTATAATCTTGAAAATGAATTGATTAACAATGATTCTGAAATTTTAAAATGGCTTAATATGTTGCTCGCTCCCGGCTCTTCTTTGGGTGGCGCACGTCCAAAAGCGAGTGTAGCGGACAGTAACAATAATCTTTTTATAGCAAAATTTCCAAGTAAAAATGATATTTTTGATGTTGGTGCGTGGGAGATTATCGTTAATGAACTTGCAAAAAATGCAGGAATAAACGTTGTGCAGGCAACTGCTGAAAAATTTTATGGCAAACATCATACTTTTCTCACAAAACGTTTTGACAGAACAATAGACAATCGGCGAATACATTTTGCTTCGGCGATGACTTTACTCGGTTACAACGATGGCGTTAATTTTCACGAAGGGGTTAGTTATCTTGAAATCGTGGAGTTTATAATAAAAAATGGTGCAAACATAAATACTGATTTGGAAGAATTATTCCGAAGAATTGTGTTTTCTATTTGTGTAAAAAACACTGATGACCATTTACGAAATCACGGTTTTTTATTAACAAAAAATGGTTGGACGCTATCGCCTGCATTTGATATAAACCCCAATCCGAAAGGTACGGGCTTAAAACTCAATATTTCAGAATTTGACAATTCTCTTGACCTGAATTTAGCAAAAGAGATGTCGCCGCATTTCAGAATAAATAAAGAAAAAGTTGAAAATATAATTGAAAATATAAAAAACGCTGTTTCTCAATGGCAAAAATTGGCAAATAAATATAACATTTCAAAGGAAGAACAAAATTTTATGAGTTCTGCATTTTTAAATTAAAAAATTATGAAAATTATTCAAGTAGGGATATTTCCGTTAGATACTTCTTACATAAAAGGAGGAGTAGAGGCATCTGTTTATGGTTTGGTTAGAGAGCAGGCAAAAACAGATAAAGTTTATGTAATAGACCTGCCTCGTCAAATATTTTCAGAAGATAAAACTGAGTTAATAGAAGAAATTGAGGTTTTCCGCTACGCAAACAAGCGAAAAAAAAATAGCGGAATTATTATGAGAATTTATTCAATATTTAAAAAAATTAAACAGATAAAACCTGATATATGTCATATTCACGGAACTTCACCATTTAATTTTCTACTTTTATCTCTTTTGAAACTCAATAAAATAAAGACAATAATAACAGTACACGGCTTATCGCATATAGAAAAAAGAAATCAATTTAAAAACAATAAAACACTCTATTTATTTGCAAAGTATTTTTTTCATAGTTTTTTTGAATTTTTGATTTTGTTCTTTGTAAAAAGAGTAATAGTTGATACAAAATATGTTGAAAATGAAATAGAAAATTACAGGCGGCAATGGAAAATTTGGCGAAAACCCGACTGTTTAATAATCCCACAAGGAATAGACAAAAGATATTTTGACATACAAAATAATCATAATACAGAAAACAATATTTTAAGTGTTGGTGCATTAAATAAGCGAAAAGGACGTTTATTGCTGCTTGATACCATGAAAATTGTTAATGAAAAAGTACCAGAAGCAAAACTTACCATTATTGGAATAAAAAGTGATGAAGAATATTATAAAGAAATGTTAGAAAAAATAAATACATTGCATTTAAAAGATGTTGTTACCATAAAAACAGATGTATATTTTGATGAACTATTTGAATATTATTTAAAATCTACTATTTTTGCACTTCATAGCGAAGAGGAGTCGCAAGGTATTGTTTTTTGTGAAGCAATGGCAGCAGGACTGCCAATAGTTGCCACCAATGTTGGTGGAATACCCTATGTTGTTAATCACAATGTAAATGGTTTGTTATCAACTTATTTAGACGTTGATTCATTTGCGAATAACATAATAATTTTGTTGCAAAATAAAGAGAAACGAGAAAATATCTCTTCTCAAAATAAAATTGATGCTCATAAGTATAGTTGGGAGACAATTAAAAATGCAGTAATGATAGAATATAAAAAATGTTAAACTATTTTCCAAAATATTTTTCAAACCGAGCCATACAACTTTATTTGATAGGGTTGGTTGCCTGTTTTCTTGTCTATTTTCAATACTCAATGGTTTGGTTTTTTTATTTAACGGGAATAATTGCGGTTGTCGGCTTTTTTTATTTTTCAAATTTTTTAACAATAAAATGGAAAAATATTTCTGAAAAATTATTTACAAAAAAATTAATTACAACTGCTTTAATACTTCGGTTAGTATGGGTTATTTTCAGTTACTTTTATTATATTTCACAAACAGGTACCCCTTTTGACTGGGGCGGCGGAGATGCATTAGGATATGAAAGTTCTGCAATAGATATTGCGAGTCATTTACGTGCCGGTAATTTTAACATATTTCAAATATATTTAGATATAATGGGTCCGTCAGATACCGGATATTTAAGTTATCTTGGCGTAGTATATTTTCTGACCGGCAACTCAATTTTTATAGCACGTGTCTTAAAAGCAATATACAGTGTTCTTACCTGCCTTATGATATATAAATTAACAAAGAGAAATTTTGGAGAAAGTACAGGGCGGATAGCGGGAATTTTGGCAATGTTAATGCCGCATTTTATCTATTACTGCGGCTCTCACCTGAAAGAAACAGAGATGGTTTTTCTAACGGTTGCTTTTGTAGAGCGAGCAGATTATGTACTGCGAAACCGAAAATTTAACTTTTTAAATGTTGCCGTTCCAATACTATTGGCTACCTCATTATTCTTTTTTAGAACTGTTTTGGGTGCAACTGCATTAATGGCTTTTTTTACAACAATCGTTTTCTCTTCAACAAAAACAGTTGGATGGGGAAAAAGATTTTTGGTAGGAATTTGGATAATAGTTGCTGTTGGATATTTTATGGGAGGAAAAATAGCAGCAGAGTTTGAACAGACATGGGAAAATAGAGAAGGACACGCAGAAACGGGCATTGAATTTAGAGCAACAAGAGCAGGAGGAAACGCATTTGCAAAGTACGCAGGGAGAACAGTAATTGCACCAATGATTTTTACAATACCTTTTCCAACGATGATAAAAATTGATTTTCAGCCCGTCCAACAAATGCTAAATGGAACTAACTTTGTAAAAAATATCACTTCATTTTTTACAATGTTAGGCATTTTTTTACTGTTTTACAGAAAAAAATGGCGAGAACACATACTTATATTGTCATTTTTGATTGGATATTTATTTATTATTGCAAACAGCGGTTTTGCTCAATCAGAAAGGTTTCACCTCCCAAGCGTACCTTTTGCAATTATTATTGCTGCCTACAGCATTTCTCAAATGGATAATAAAAAGAAAAAATATTTTAATGCCTTTCTGTTTATAATTTTTGCCGCTATTATGGTTTGGAATTGGTATAAATTAGCAGGAAGAGGAATGATATAAATAAATTTTATCTTATAACAAACTTGGAAAAATCACTATCAGCATTGACTATTAAAAAACATTAAATAATAATAAAAAGAAATAATTAATTAAAATTTTATGAAAAATATTTTTAAATTGGCTTGGCGTAATATGTGGCGTAATCGCCGCCGTACTCTTATTGTAATATCATCTGTCTTTTTTTCTGCCTTTTTTTGCATTATAATGGTGTCTATGGTAGATGGTTCAAATAGTTACATTCTGGATGCGATGCTAAAACAACAGATTGGACATATACAAATTATGGATCCCACCTACAAAAACGACAAAGCAGTTGATAATTTTATGGTTGTTACACCAGAAGAGTTAAAAACGTGGGAAAACGTTGAAAATGTAGAACGTATCGCTCCGCGTGTGCAGACATACGCAATGGCGTGGAACGGAAAACGTACCAAAGGAATCGCCTTTTTGGGCATCGACCCTCAAAAAGAGGCAGAATTTTCTAAACTTAATACTCGAATTGTTGAAGGTGAGTATTTAAGTCAAAATGACAACGAGGTCTTAATTGGCAAAAAATGTGCTGAAATACTCAGATTAAATATTGGCGACACAATTGCTCTTGTTGGGCAGGGCTATCACGGTCAAAGTGCTTCGGGGTTGTTTGTAGTAAAAGGAATTATACAGGCATTTGACCCGCTTTTAGATGCACAAATTGCCTATACAAGTTTGACAAATATTAATGATTTTATTAACCTGCCGGATGGTTTAAGCACTGTTTCTGTATGTTTGAAAAACAGCAATAATGTTGCCAAAACTATTGAAATGTTAAAAGAGCATACAAAAAATAATACAATCGGTTTTTATTCATGGCACGATTTAATTGAAGGAACAATGGCAGGTGCTGTTGAAAATAAAAAACAGATGGTTACTTATTTTTATTTTCTATATATTATTGTTGGTTTTGGATTATTAAGTACTGTTATTATGCTTACAAACGAAAGAAGAAAAGAGTTTGGCGTTATGACTGCCATTGGTACCAAAAAATCAACTATCACATGGAGTTTAATTACTGAAATGATTATGGTTTCTTTACTGGGACTGTTGTTATGTATTATAATAACTGTTCCGCTGCTATATTATTATAATATATATCCAATAAAACTGACTGGTGATATGGCAAAAGCGATGACCGACTTTGGCGCAGAGCCGATTATGCCTATGGATTTATCTGTAAATCTGTTTACTACACAAATTGGTATTATTTTAATAATGATATTTATTGTATGTTTATACCCAATTTTTTCTATTAGAAAAATGAAAACCATAGATGCTTTACGTTCTCAATAGTTTATAATAAAAATTTATCATTATGTTATTAAATCTTGCTTGGAAAAATATTTGGCGCAATAAATTGCGCAGCAGCGTTATTCTCGCCGCAATAATTATCGGATTAACCATTGCCGTTTTTATAGTAGCGTTTGCTAATGGAATGGCATCGCAGGTTGTTAGAGATACTTTAAACACAGAACTTGCTCTTTTAGAAGTAAATCGCCAGCCATTTTTAGATTTTGGCGATTTGGAATATGCCTTTAACCAAGATTCTCTTGAAAGCAAAGTTAGAGCAATTCAAGGGGTAACGGGGGTAAGTCCTCAAATCATAATCAGCGCCACTGCATCAAGTCCCCATAATATCGGAGGAGTGCAAATTATCGGCATTGACCCTGAAAAAGATAAAACCGTTTTTGGAATATACCATTATATTCCTGATAGTTTAGGAAACTTTTTTGAAGATAATATCAAAAATTCTGTTGTTATTGGTAGAAAATTTGCAGAAAAATATCATATTAAACTCCGTAATAAGTTAATTTTAACTTTTGCAGATAAAGATGGCGAACAGGTTTCAGGTGCCTTCCGCGTTGGCGGCATCTTTTGTACAAGCAGTCCTTCTTTTGAAGAGACAAAGGTTTTTGTTAAGATGTCGGATTTGAGGCAAATTGCCTCGCTGCCAAAAGATAGCATCAACATGTTGGCAATAAACTTAAACAACAATCATGACCCAATTTTGCTGAATAATGTAGAAAACCAAGTTAGAGCATTGCTCAGCGGCGACCAAGTAGTGCGAAACTGGCGGGAAATAAACCCGATGATGAATATGTACGACAGTTTTATGGGAACAATGCTAACTATCATTGTGGCTATTGTGCTATTTGCACTTGGTTTTGGTATTGTCAATGTTGTTTTGATGTCTGTTATGGAGCGCCGCAGAGAGTTAAGCATGTTGAGGGCTATTGGTATGAGCCGAAAAAGAGTAATGACGCTTATTATTACTGAAAGTACAATATTGACCGCCGTTGGCGGCTTTATTGGGATGATTCTTGGCGGGTTGATTGTTTTATCTACATCGCATACAGGGATTGATATGAGCAAAAATTTAAGTTCTTACTCTATTGTCGGCGTCTCATCTATGATATATCCTGTAATTTCTGTTGCATCATATATTCAAATATCTGTAATGGTTATTATAACAGGCATTCTTTCTGCCATCTATCCCGCACGTATTGCCATTAAAACCCCTCCATTAGAAGGTTTAAGAGGTTGATTAAGAATAATTTGGAATAAGAAAGTATAATAAAAAATTTTGTAAATCAAAAAGTTGAAAATCAATATTTTGTATAAATAGGTTATGAAACCCGATGTAATTGCATTTTATCTGCCTCAATATTATCCTACGCCCGAAAACGATGAGTGGTTTGGCAAAGGATTTACCGAGTGGCGAAGCGTGGGCAACTCCAAACCGCTGTTTAAGAATCATTATCAGCCAAAAGTGCCTGCCGATTTGGGATATTACGATTTGCGCCTGCCCGAAGTTAGAAAAGCACAGGCAGATTTGGCAAAAGAGGCGGGTATTGCCGCTTTTTGCTACTATCATTACTGGTTTGGAGATGGCAAAGAGATGTTGCAAATGCCTTTGAATGAGGTTGTTAGATTGGGCGAACCCGATTTTCCGTTTTGTATCTGCTGGGCAAACCATTCGTGGTACAAAAAAACGTGGGACTCGTCAAAAAGTTTGCTAAATCATCAACCATTGATAGAGCAAAAATATCTCGGAAAAGATGATATAGAAAAACATTTCTATTCGCTTTTGCCTGCTTTTTCCGATAAACGCTATTACAAACATAATGGCAAATTGCTTTTTGTATTGTATAGAGTGTTGGAAATTCCGTATTTAGAGCAGTTTATGGAAACTTGGCAAGAACTTGCATTAAAAAACGGATTGCCCGAATTTTATTTTGTCTCTTATGCAGACGATTTTTACGAATTACAAAATTCCAACCACACAAAATGCGATGCTACGGCTCTATTTTTAAAATCGGAAATAGAATCAGCAGGTAAAAGTGTAAAAATCAGAAAAATAAGCAGATTTTTAAAAACATATATTTCGCAAAAAACTAAAAGACCCCTCAATGTTTTTGAATATAAAAATATCTATCACAAATTGGTTAGTCCAAAATTTAGTGATGAGCGGATTCTCCCTGTAATAATGCCGAATTGGGACAACACGCCCCGAAGAGAAACAGGTGCCTTGATTTTGAATAATTGTACGCCAAAGTTATTCAAAAAGCACGTCAAAGAGGTGCTTAATTTGATAAAAAATAAAAAAGAAGAGAACAGAATTGTTTTTATAAAATCGTGGAACGAATGGAGCGAAGGAAACTATATGGAGCCGGACCTGAAATATGGAAAGGGCTATATTAACGCATTAAAAGAGGCATTAGAGGAGGATTTATTATGAAAATTTTAATTGTTTTTAGTGATAATTCTGCAAACGGAATTGAAAAATATACTTTTATAAAAGACCAGGTTGATGCGTTGGTAAGGGCAGGTTGTACAATAGATTTTTTTGGTGTGCAAGGAAAAGGCATTTTGGGCTATCTAAAAAATTGGAAAGCACTTAGTAATAAAATTAGCGAATTTAATCCGCAAATTATTCACGCACACTATGGTTTGTGCGGTTTGCTGGCAAATATACAACGTAAAATCCCTGTTGTTACCACCTATCACGGCAGCGATATTAACAACAAAAAGGTATTAAAATTTTCTAAAATTGCCATTTTTTTGTCAAAATTCAATATTTTTGTTTCGCAAAAAAGTATTGATATTGCCAAACCGAAAAAAAACTTTGCTTTAATTCCGTGCGGCGTTGATACGGAACTCTTTAAGCCGATGAACAAAACCGAATGCAGAGCAAAATTTGGTTTTAAAGATGATGAAAAATTGATTTTATTTTCAAGTTCTTTTAATAATCAGGTAAAAAATCCAACCCTTGCAAAAGAGGCGGCAGCGTTGTTGCCAAATGTGCGGTTGATAGAGTTGAAAGGTCATAGCCGACTGCAAGTAAGCGAGTTGATGAACGCTTGCGATGTTGTGCTGATGACAAGTTTAACCGAAGGTTCGCCACAATTTATCAAAGAGGCAATGGCGGTAAATTGTCCGATTGTCTCCACCGATGTGGGCGATGTAAAACAAGTTGTTGAAAACGTAAATAATTGTTGCATAACAACTTATGATTCAAATGACGTTGCAGAAAAAATAAAAAAATGTATTGACAACAACAACAGAACCAACGGCAGAGAAATTTTAATGCAACAAAATTTGGACAACAAAACTGTAGCGGAAAAAATTATAGAAATTTACAAAAAACTTTTAGTTTTTAATTCATCTAAAAGCCGTGCCTGATTAATATTCTGTTGATACTCCGTTTGTTTATCTTCAATACCATTTATTGTTTTATAAAAATGAATTAACATATTTTCAAAATGATTATCAGAAGATAATTTTAAAATTTCCTTTCCTTCTACTGTTTCAAGTTCCAAAATCGGCTCAAAATTAGGTGGTGCGGTAAAAATTCTATTGGTATATAATTTCCCATTGCTGCCCCATATCTCAATATTGCATTGATAAAAATTGTTGAAACCGAAAGCAATTTCGCCAAACAAATCGCCGTTTTTTTGCTTTATGTATGCACCGCCCCAAATATCAACCTCCTTGTTGGGCAGATAATTCAAATTTGCCGCCGCAACCTCAATATTTTCCCCCATAAAAATTTGTGCAATTTTCAACGGATATGCGCCTGCGTCAAGCAATGCACCGCCGCCAAGTTCTTTTTGATAACGAATATCGTTTTCTGTCGGCAGTCCGGGAAAACCGAAAAAACTTTTTAAACAGCGTAAATCTCCAATTTTACCCGATGCAACTATCTCTTTTATTTTTGCTAACTGACTGTGAAACCGAAACTGAAAATTTTCAATCAAAACAACTCCCTGTTGTTCTGCTAATTTATTCAAATAAACCACAGTTTTATAATCACAAGCCAACGATTTTTCAACCAAAACGTGCAAATTTTTCGCCAACGCTTTTTCTATCCACTCGGCGTGCAAAGAGTTTGGCAACGGAATATATACAGCATCCAAATTCGGACAATCAAGCAATGACTGATAAGAGCCAAATGCCGCCACTTCCCCGCAAAATCCAAATTGTTGTGCGCATTGCTCTGCATTGGCAATATCACGGCTGGCAATTCCGACCAAATTAAAATATTCATTTAAATTTAAAACGGCAGGAATAACAGAGCGTATCGCAATATTTGCACAGCCCAAAATTCCAATGTTTATTTTTGATTTTTGATTTGACACAAGTGAATAATTTTAACTACAATTATTAACTTCTTTTAACTAAAATATTATCAACCATTCCGTAGTCCAATGCCTCCTGTGCAGACATCCAATAGTCGCGGTCAGAGTCCTTTTCTACTCGCTCAAATGGCTGTCCCGAATGTTGAGAAATGATGTTGTAAAGTTCTTTTCTGATTTTCTGAATTTCGCGAACAGTTATTTCCATATCGGATGATTGACCTTGCACTCCGCCGCTTGGCTGGTGTATCATTACCCGAGAATGTGGTAGGGCAGAGCGTCTGCCTTTTTCGCCTGCAGCAAGCAAAACAGATGCCATTGATGCAGCCATTCCAGTACAAACAGTACCAACTTTTGATGAAATATACTGCATTGTGTCATAAATTCCTAGTCCTGAATGTACTACGCCGCCTGGCGAATTTATGTAGATTGTGATGTCTTTTCCTGGGTCTGATGTATCAAGGAAAAGCAGTTGTGCCTGAATAACATTAGCCACATAATCGTTTATTTCTGAACCAAGAAAGATAATTCTGTCCATCATCAAACGTGAAAAAACGTCCATCTGGGTAACATTCAGTGTGCGCTCCTCCAAAATTGATGGTGAAATATAACCACTGTCTCTTGCAGCAAAATTTTCCAACGCTAAACCATTCATTCCAAGATGTTTGGTAGCATATTTATAAAATTCGTTTTGTTTCATTTTTTTTATTAATTACTCAATTATATTTCTTTTTGCAAATGTACATAAAATTTTTCTAAAAAATTGTAAGGGTAAATATTTTTTTTAAAATGTTAAGATAAAAAAACTCTATAAATATAAAATCTATTACCTCTATTTTTTGCTAATTATAGTTAGCCCATCCCTTATAGGCAGCAAAACCTGTTCTATATGTGTATTATTGGAAATGAAATCGTTAAAATTAAGAATAGAGCGGGTTTGATTATCGCCTTGTTCAAGCGGTAAAATTACTTTGCCGTTCCAAAGGGTGTTGTCTATGAGAATAAAACCGCCTTTGGAAATTATTGGAAAAACACATTTGAAATATTCTATATATTGCCTTTTATCACCGTCAATAAATGCCAAATCGTATTTTTTATTAAATTTTGGAATAATTTTTAAAGCATCGCCAATGTGAAGCGTAATCTTGTTATCAAATGGAGAATTTTTAAAATTTTCTCTAATAAAATCCTCCAATTCGTCATCAATTTCTATGGTATCAATATGCGACTTGTCTGCAACTCCTTCGGCGAGGCACAGAGTAGAATATCCTGTAAAAGTACCGATTTCAAGCACATTTTGCGGATTAATCATTCTGCAAATCATCTTCAAAAATCTGCCTTGTAAATGCCCCGAAACCATTCGCCCATTAATAGAACGAAGATAAGTTTTTCGCGTTAAAATTTTCAAATATTCGGGTTCTTGTTCAAGATGATTTAAAATATATTCTTCCATTAAAAGTTTTATTTTATTATTTTTTTACGACCAAAAAAATGTAAAAAAGCATCATAAGGATGATAAAAAAGCATTCGAGGACCTACAAAACGCATAACTTCTTTCATTTTTTGGCTATATTCCATTTTGTAGCAATGGACTGTACATTTTTCGCAGACGGGTTTATTCTCTCCAAAAGGACAGCATTCTAACCTACTATGAGCATATTCTTCCAATTCACAACAATCAGGGCAAAGTTTATATTTTTGTTTATGTTTTAAACAGCAATATATCCTAATCATTTTGGAAACCGTCTTTTTCTCGCGGTCATTCATCCTATATTTTATTCCAAAATAAATCTATAATCAAATATACTATACCAGCAAGAAGCGCACTGACAGGGATTGTTAAAATCCACGCTACCAACAGTTTTTGAGTTACACCCCAACGTACAGCCGACAAGCGTTTTGTAGCACCGACACCGATAATTGAGCCGGTGATTGTATGAGTTGTACTTACGGGAATTTTCAAAAATTCAGAAATATAGAGCGTTAATGCTCCTGCTGTTTCGGCTACCATTCCTTCAAGCGGTGTAACTTTTGTAATTTTTGTTCCCATTGTTTTTATAATTCTCCAACCACCGCTCATTGTGCCGAGAGATATGACTAAAAAGCATGAAAAAGCAACCCAATCGGGCATGTGTCCTATATCTGTTACACCCCAATCTATCCCGTACATTCTGTGTGCGGCAAACAAAGCAGCGGCGAGAATACCCATAACTTTTTGAGAGTCGTTCAAACCGTGTCCTACACTGAATAGAGCAGAAGAGACAAGTTGAAGCCGTTTGAACCAATATTCTGTTTTAGAAAAATGGGCTTTTTTGCAGACATACATAACTAAAAGTGTAATCAAAAAGGCGATAATCATACCTATTAACGGTGCTAAAAAAATGAAAGCAGCAATTTTTAAAATTACACTGCCTTTTATTGCCTGAAAACCGACAGCGGCAATGGCTGCACCTGCAAAACCGCCAATCAACGTGTGGGAAGAAGATGACGGTATGCCCCACCACCATGTAAGCAGGTTCCACGTTATGGCAGCAACTATTCCGGCAAGAATTATTTCCAAAGTAATATATTTGGCAATAACTGTTTTTGCCACTGTGTCTGCAATTCCAAATTCGCCAATAATAAATTTTGCAATAAAAAATGCGGCAAAATTCCAAAATGCAGCCCAAAGAACTGCTTGAAAAGGGGTTAGAACTCTTGTTGTAACAATAGTTGCTATTGAGTTGGCAGCATCATGAAAACCGTTAATGTAATCAAAAATCAATGCCAAAACGATGATGATAATAAGTAAAGTCATAATTGGTTGTCGTTTGTTGGTTTTTGGTTTTCGTTTGATAAAAAAAAACAACAAACAAAAACCAACAACCAAAAATTTAAGCATGTTTTACAATTATTGTTTTAAGAACTTTTCCTGTATGTTCTTCTGCATCGGTAATTCTTTCAAGGTCTTCCATAATATTTTTTATTTTTATCAATTCAATAGTATCTTTTTCTTTTTCAAATAGATACTTTATGGAATCCTCATAAATTTCATCACCTTTGTTCTCCATTATATGCAACTCCTCGCATAAAGCCAAAATAGAATTTGAGTTCTTTTTCAGATTGTGGAGATATGCAATACTATTTTGCAAATCTTTTGCACCTTTGGTAATCAAATACGCCATTTCCAATGCCTCAGTCGGCAATGTTTTGGGGTTATAAATATTAATTCTCTTTGCACAGGAATTAATAACGTCAAGCACATCATCAAGGTTGTTTGTCAAAGAGTGTATATCTTCTCTGTCAAACGGCGTGATAAAAGTAGAAGAGAGCGCATCAAAAATTGTTTGGGTAATTTTATCACCCTCTCTCTCTTTTTCTTTAATCAATCTGTACGAATCGCTAACATCTTCATTATTGCGTTTTTTTTCAACAAAATCAACAAGAAGGTGCGATCCTTTAAGAACTGTATCCGCAAGTTTGTCTAAAAGCGGGAAATATTTCGGTTCTTTTGGGGTAAATTTACTAAAAAATGAATTGTCCATTTGAATATAGTGGTTAATTGTTAATTTCAAAAAAAAACCACTCAAAGAATAATAAATATTGTTCTTTTTATGATTTTCATTTTACGTTAGTTTATTTATTAAAATATTAATTTTTTCTCACCTGCATCTTATTCTATTTTTTGTATGTTGCTATAACTTTAATATCTACAATTGAAGCCATTACAGCATCAACATCAATAGGAAGAGGAATAGGCGAACTATTAATATAATTTACAAGATATGCTCTAAACAATGGCATTGCTATATCCGTAACATCTAAACTTAATTTCAACGTCATATTTTTATCAAGCAACTGATAATCTGCAATTAAATCAGTAATAGGAATACCACCAAAGAAAAGCTCCAAATTTTTAAAAGTAATTTGACTGTCAGTTTTTGTATAGTCAAATTGCGTGGTAACAGAACTTGTAACACCGCTGCCTGTGCCGTCTTCATTGAAAATAATTGGATTTGGCATCTCAATATAAGAATTTATATCTATTAATCCGCTCATCATCTTCACCGTAGGGTCTGACGAATTAATATCGAGCTTTGCATCAACAAAAGCCCAAGTACCGAGTAGTGGGTCTACTTTTTTACAAGAAGAGAAAGAAATTGCAGAAATTGCAACTAAAACGGCTAAAATTTTTGTAACATTATTCATAATTATAAAATTAAATTTTTAAAAAAAATCGGCACAAAGTTAATATTTTTTTTAATAAAAAAATTAATTTTCAAAAAAAAAATATCAACAATTATAAAATATTTAATGAATGTCCGCAAAGTGTCAATAAAATTTTCAGAAACAAGATTTTAGACATAAGAATATAGAAATAGACTTTTTTACTATAAGATTTTGTCTTTTTAATATAAAATCTTTGTTTTTCTTCTTTAATCTTTAATCTTTTGTCTAAAAAAATTGGTGGTGTTGTAAAAAGTATGCTTTTTAAATAAATCCGTAATTTATATAGAAAAATGCTAAATCAAATGCCTTAAAGTGATTAAAAAGTTTCTTAGAAAAACAGCAAGTTTTTCTAAAAGCACGCCTAATTCGATGCCTTAATCGGCAATTATTTCCTTCAATTCCTTTCGTATTTTCTTTTCCAACAATGTGGTTATCTG
>Ga0209628_10001098_pt1 | contig 17106 bp, 13 predicted proteins | sample TergutCu122P4_FD_187285 | JGI IMG/M metagenome (GOLD analysis project Ga0209628, IMG submission 187285) | Cubitermes ugandensis P4 segment gut microbial communities from Kakamega Forest, Kenya - Cu122 P4 (SPAdes) (version 2) | ecosystem: Host-associated > Arthropoda: Insects > Digestive system...
TGAAAGGCATCCATGCAAAAATATCTGTGAAATGGAATTTCGCAGCGCCTGTGGGCGGAGGAGATACGCATTTTTCCATCATGCGAGGAACAAAAGCCGATTTGATAATCAAGCAAGACAAAGAGCAGAATTATATTCCTTCACTCTATATAGAAAGCAATGAGAAAGATTTGGAACAACGGCTTGCCGATGCAATCCAAATTATTGCAAAAAAATATGAGGGAATAGAAGCCCGAAAAATTTCTGACAATGCGTGGGAAATCCTTATTCCCCAACAATTCCGTGTCGGCCATGAGGCGCATTTCGGAGAAGTGATGCGAAAATACCTGCAATTCTTAGCCGATGGAAAAATGCCTGTGTGGGAGGTTCCTAACATGATTGCCAAGTATTATACAACGACTAAAGCCTTGGAATTTGCTTTGCAGAAAGGGAGGTAAAGCCTACTTGTGCGAATAAGACAAATGTTTAATTTCTTTGAAAGCCGTACCCAAATAATGTACAATATCTCCGGCCAACAAGCTTTCTTCTGAATTTTCTTCTAAAGCAATATCTCCGGCCAAGCCATGTAGATAAACTCCCAAAAGAGAAGTTTCTAAAGGAGTATATGATTGTGCTGCCAATCCAAGTAAAATTCCGGTCAAAACATCTCCGCTTCCGGCTGTCGCCATTCCTGGATTTCCGGTTGTATTGAACCAACATTCGCCGGAGGGAGTACACACCGCCGTGTATCTTCCTTTTAAAATGATATATGTTTTTGTTGTTTCAGCAAATTTTATAGCCTTATGTAATCTTTCATAAGATGTAAGGGAGCTTCCTGCCAAACGGTCAAATTCTTTAGGATGAGGAGTGAGAATGCTATCCGGTGGCATCAATTCCAAAAGCGACAGGTCTTTCGCTATAATATTCAGTGCATCGGCATCAATTATCAGTGGTTTATCAGCATGCGCCAACAATTCGCGCAAAGCTTTTGCCGTAACTTCATCAGTACCAATACCCGGCCCGACAGCTACAATATTATATGGATTCAAATCATATCCCAATTCGTTATCATCATTTATTGTCATCGCTTCCGGCAAAGAAATTTGTACAATCGAATCACCCGACTGAGGTACATGTATGGTCAATAAACCGGCACCCGAACGCAAACAGGCTTTTCCGGCTAATACGGCAGCGCCCATTTTTCCCTGACTTCCGGCAATAAGCAAAGCGTGTCCGAAATTACCTTTATGGGCAAAAGGGGAGCGTTTTTTCAAGATTCCCTTGATGTTTTCTTCTACAATCAAATTAAACATGGCAGGAATGGTATTTATCGCTTCCGGGTGCAATCCAATATCCAAGACTTCCACCTTTCCTGCAAATCGTTCATTCTCAGGAAATAAAAATGATAATTTCGGAGATTGAAAAGTATAAGTATAATCGGCGGTAATGATTGTATCTTTCGTATTTTCAGTATTATCTTCTCCAAACAGACCGGAAGGAATATCAATTGATACAACCGTACTCGGAGATAAATTAATATACTTCACAATTGAAGCAAAACCTCCTTCGAGAGGTCTATTCAATCCGGAACCAAATAATCCATCAATTACAATATCATTTTGCGCTAATATGGGAGGGCTGAAACGGCCTTTTATTTCTACAAACTTTATTTGAGGTAACTTTTGCAATTTTTCCTTATTTTTTTCGCAATCCGGAGAAAGACCTTCTTTATTGAGTAAATAAATTTCAACAAAATAATCTTTCAAGTGTAACATTCGAGCAATCGCCAAAGCATCCCCTCCATTATTACCGGGGCCTGCAAATACTACAATCCTTCTGTTCAAGTCCTGAAATCTCAAACAAAACGCATCAGTAAAAGCCTGTGCAGCGCGTTCCATCAAATCTATTGATTGAATGGGTTCAAATTCGATAGTATATCTATCTAATTCTCTTTGTTGACTCGTCAAAAATAATTTCATTTCGGCCCAAAGATAACAATTTTTTTATCTTTCTAAAATTTATTGTATTTTTGTCCAATACATTTGGTATACATATAGAACAATAAAAACAATCTGTTATGATAAAAATAAGATTTTTTCTTTCACTTACGTTGTTATTGATACCTTCGGGGATTCATTTATTTGCCCAAAAAACATTCCGAACAGATGTTTTTTCTCCAATTATCCAGACTTTGCAGTTGAAAGCCAATGGAGATTGGCTGCGTCCTCCGGTAATTAATCTCGAATCAAGCGATTATATCGAAATTTGTTTTGATGAATTTTCTGCTAATCAAACGAGGTTTACCTATTCTGTAATACATTGTAATGCCGATTGGACAAAATCTTCCCTGACAACAGGAGAATATATGACCGGATTTCAAAATCAACTCTTGCACGATTACGAACCATCGTTCAACACCACTATGGATTATGTTCATTACAAACAGCATTTTCCTAATGATGATGTGCGTTTTTTAGTTTCCGGAAATTATGCTATTCTTATTTCTGAAGAAGGAAAAGAAAACAATCCGGTTTTGTCGGCCTGCTTTTCAGTCGTGGAACAGCAAACCAAAATACAAATGTCAATCACTACAAATACCGATATTGATTTTAACAAATCACACCAGCAATTAAGTGTTACCATTGATTATCCATCGAATATATTTTCTACCATGCAGGATTTTAAAATATATGCGCTGCAAAATAACCGGAGGGATAATATGGTTTTACTTGCTGCTCCAAGCGGAGTACAACCGGGGAAACTGACTTACCAACACAATCGTAAACTGATTTTTGAAGCCGGAAACGAATACCGGCGTTTTGAAACTGTTTCTACCCAATACAACGGAATGAATGTACAAAGCGTTAGCTATTATTCCCCATACTATCATCAGACATTATTTTCTGATGATTTAAGAAGCCGGAAATCATACATTTACGATGAAGACCAAAACGGGAAATTTTTTATCCGAAGTAATGATGCATATAATTATGATACAGAATCGGATTATACTTTTGTACATTTTTCCCTTCCCTGCGAACATCCGTTTTCAGACGACATATATATATTAAGCGAAGCCTTTTACAATCTTTTGGATGAACGAAGTAAAATGAAATATAATTATGAAAATAAAGCTTATGAAAAAGCGGTATTGTTGAAACAAGGATTATATAACTATTTGTACGTGAGCCAAAAAGATGGCAGAGCCACAACCGGATTAGCGGAAGGAAATTATTTTCAGACAGAAAATGAATATATGGTTTTAGTATATTATCGTCCCCCCGGAGGCCGTTATGATAAACTGACAGGTATGCAAAATATGAAAGGCCATTAAATTTTTATTCCCGAAAAACTCATGAATCCTATACCCATTAAAGCGGTAATGATAAACGCAATACCCAATCCTTTCAATGGTTTGGGTATATCTGAATATTCCAATTTTTCTCTGATGGCAGCCATACCTACAATCGCCAGCAACCAACCGATCCCAGAACCAAACCCGTAAACAGTAGCGACTCCAACATTGGGAAAATCTTTTTGTTGCATAAATAAGCAAGCTCCCAGAATAGCGCAGTTAACGGCAAGTAAAGGCAGAAAAATACCCAGCGAAGACTGTAGCGCAGGACTGAATCTCTCAATGAACATTTCTACTATTTGAGTGAAAGAGGCTATAACAGCAATGAAAATAAGAAAACTCAAGAAACTGAGGTCAACATCTTTGAATTGTGGCCCCAACCACTCCAAAGCCCCCGCTTTTAGTACCTTGACTTCTAATAAATAATTTATCGGCATCGTGATTGTTAGAATGAAAGCAACAGCAATGCCCAATCCTCGTGCTGTTTTTACATTCTTCGATACGGCGAGAAAAGAACACATTCCAAGGAAGTAGGCAAATATCATATTTTCTACGAAGATGGAACGGACGAAGGTATTTGATATATCGTGCATAATTGTTATTTTTCCTGTAATTCTTTATTTTTTATTCTCTGTATCCAAATAATACATGCGACAAAGATTAAGGCCATTGGAGGCAAGGCTACCAATCCATTGTTGGCATATCCTGCGCGGTAGAACGATTCGGGAATGACATGGTAACCCAACAATGTACCCGAACCCAATAATTCGCGGAAAAATCCGACAATAATCAGGATTATTCCATAACCCAATCCGTTACCGATTCCATCTAAAAATGAAGGCCAGGGTTTGTTTCCTAAGGCAAATGCTTCTAAACGTCCCATCAAAATACAATTGGTAATAATCAATCCGATGAATACCGACAACTGTTTGCTTATATCGTAGGCGTATGCCTTCAGCACTTCGTTTACTACGGTTACTAATGCCGCAGCCACAACCAATTGCACAATGATGCGTATCCGGTTGGGAATGGTATTTCTTAATAAAGACATGATTAGATTGGCAAATGCAACCACCACAGTTACGGATATAGCCATAACAATGGCAGGCTCCAATTTGCTGGTTATAGCCAAAGCGGAGCAGACTCCCAGCATTTGCACCGTTATGGAATTGTATTTGGCTAAGGGGCCTAACAATATCTGTTTATTTTTTTCTGAAAGTTTCATTCTATCAAATTTTTCATACGGCAAAGATATAAACAATTCACAAAACTTGAAAATTTTGCAAGTTTTGTGAATTCTATTGATAAGTAAAATAAATATTTCTTATTTCTATTTTAGTAGTTTGTGAAAATATTGTAATTTTGTCATTCGACATTCTCAATATGCCCAAACAACAAATCAATAAAATCAATTTAGAAACGCGGAGAATCATAATAATGGCGTTTATCTGCATAGTCGCAATTGGTTATGTAATACAATTGGTTTCCCTGCAAATACTTAATCCCGACTATAAAGCTTCCGCAGATAGTAACGCTTTTCTGAAACGGACACTTTATCCTGCAAGAGGAATTATGTACGACCGAAACGGAGAATTATTGGTATTTAATCAACCGGCATACGACCTGATGGTGATTTTCAAAGAAACACAGGCATTTGATACCCTTGACTTTTGTCGTATTTTGAAAATAGATATAGATTATTTTAGAAAACGCCAGAAAGACATAAAAAACAGAAGCCTGAATCCCGGATATTCTCCTTATACTCCTCAGGTTTTTATGACACAACTTGGCTTTGAGGAATATGGTTTGTTTCAGGAATCTTCCTATAAGTTCCCCGGATTCTACGCACTGCACAGAACAATCAGAGATTATAAGTATCCTAATGCTGCGCATGTACTGGGATATATCGCAGAGGTTGATAAAAATAACATCGCAGATGACGATTATTATGTAAGAGGAGATTATATCGGAAAAACAGGTATTGAAAACTCGTATGAAAAATATCTCAGAGGAGAAAAAGGTGTTGAAATTCTTTTAAGAGACTCAAAAGGGCGTATCAAAGGGAAATATAACGATGGGCATAACGATTGCGAACCCGTTCCGGGAAAGAATTTGAAACTGTCAATTGATATTGAATTACAGGCTTATGGAGAAGAATTGATGCGTAATAAATTAGGAAGTATTACCATGATTGAACCTTCTACGGGTGAAATTCTGTGTATGGTTTCAAGTCCGGCTTATGATCCTTCAATCCTTGTTGGACGCGAATTTGGAAATGGCTACAAAGTGTTAGTAAATAATCCTTATAAACCTTTGCTGAACAGAGCCTTAAATGGGACGTATCCTCCGGGGTCTACATTCAAACCGGCACAAGGATTGGTATTTTTGGAAGAAGGTATTATACATCCTGAAACATATTTTTCTTGTTATCATGGTTTCCCTCCTAACGGCGGACGGCCGGCTTGTCATGGACATTTCTCGCCTTTGCCCTTGTCTCCGGCAGTATCTACCTCGTGTAATGCCTATTTTTCATGGGGACTGAAAGGGATGCTCGAAAACCGGAGAAAATACAAAAGTTTTCAAGAAGCTATGGATAAATGGCGGGATCACATGGTGGGACAGGGCTTCGGACATAAATTAAAAGTTGATTTGCCGGGAGAAAAAAGAGGACTGATTCCTAACAGTCAATATTACGATAAAGCCTACAGAGGCCGTTGGAATGCTTTCACCGTTATTTCTATTGCAATCGGTCAGGGAGAAGTCTTGGCGACTCCTCTTCAAATATGTAATTTGGCGGCCTCAATAGCGAATAAAGGGTTTTTCTATAGGCCACACGTAGTGAAAGAAATTTCAGATGCTCCTTTGGATACGCTTTTTACCAACAAATGCTATACAAGTATTGCTTCCGTTCATTATGAGCCTATTATTACAGGAATGCGCGGCGCCGTAACAGGAGGTACTTGTCGTGGAATTTATATACCTGATATTGCTGTCTGCGGAAAAACCGGAACTGCCGAGAATATAGGTAAAGACCATTCCATTTTTATGGCTTTTGCCCCAATGGAAGAACCCAAAGTAGCCATTTCCGTATTGATTGAAAATGGTGGATTTGGCGCTACATACGCAGTGCCTATCGCTCGCTTGATGGTTCAGAAATATTTGAAACGGGAAATCCCGGAATCAGATAGAGATTTGGAATATAGAATGAAAAATACTGTAATTTTGCGCAATGTTCCGTAGAGAAATTAATATATGGAAAGCAGTAGACTGGACAACCATCCTCGTTTATTTGGTTATGGTGGTTTTCGGCTGGTTCAGTATTTATGGAGCCAGCTATGATTACGACCAGATAAAAACCATGTATGATTTTTCCGGACGTACAGGGCAGCAAATGGTTTGGATTATTACAGCTTTTGTATTGGCGTTTATCATCCTGTTGGTCGAAGCCGACTGGTACAATGTATTTGCCTATTGGATATATGCACTGATAATACTGTTGCTGATTGTTACCATATTTATTGCACCCGACATCAAAGGCTCCCGTTCGTGGTTGGTTTTGGGGCCGGTCAGATTGCAACCTGCCGAATTTGCCAAGTTTGCTACAGCATTGGCCATCTCAAAAATGCTGAATGGTTATAAGTTTAAACTGCTTATACCTGAAAACTTCATGAAAGTACTGGGACTTATATTTTTACCTATGTTATTGATTTTAATGCAGAAAGAAACAGGTTCCGCATTAGTTTATTTAGCTTTTTTCATTCTTCTTTACAGAGAAGGAATGACAGGTTCCATTCTTTTGGTCGGATTTTCAACGATAGTGTATTTCGTTGTGGGAATTAAATTCGATGGAGTAACATGGGGAGGAGATAAGACTTTTGCAAGCACATTTCTTGTTACATTTCTTGCATCCTTATTTACAGTTATTACGGCTAATTATTATCGCAAAGAACGGAAAGAGCTTTTTTATATGAATATTGCTTTTGCGGTGATAATGGCATTGACTATGATTATTTTAAAATACTTTCCTTACCTTGTTACATCCTACGATTTATCATGGGTAAACATTGCTTGTTTGTTTTTGATTTGCGGATATTTGTTTTTCCTTTCCGTAAAAAAGCGTTATAGAAGCTATTTATTAGTAGGATTATTCGGATTATTTTCTTTCGGATTTATGCATTCGGTCGATTATGTTTTCGACAATATATTAGAGCCTCATCACCAAATGCGGATTAAAGTAACTTTGGGAATAGTTGATGACCCAAGTGGAGCAGGTTACAATGTAAATCAATCTAAGATTGCGATAGGTTCGGGTGGTTTTATCGGCAAAGGTTTTCTCAATGGAACGCAAACCAAATTGAAATATGTTCCGGAGCAAGATACCGACTTTATTTTTTGTACGGTCGGGGAAGAACAGGGCTTTTGGGGAACGACTGCTGTTGTCGTTTTGTTTGTTGTTTTGATTTTACGTGTTATATATCTTGCCGAACGGCAGAAAGAAACTTTTAATCGGGTATATGGCTATGCGGTTGCGGGCATTTTATTTTTTCATTTTGCTATTAATATAGGAATGGTTATCGGAATAACTCCGGTGATTGGGATTCCCTTGCCCTTTTTCAGCTATGGAGGGTCTTCGCTTTGGGGATTCACGATTCTTCTATTTATTTTCTTGCGATTAGATGCTTCGCGCGCTGAACGGCTGTAGTTACTCTTTTATTCCATCAAAATTTTACTCAAATAACTCGTCAATACCTTCCGAATAATATTGCATAGACGAAGATTCTAAATGTCTGCTACCCGCACATGGATTTTGGTATTGAGGGGGAACTACAAATTGTTCCGAAGGTGAATAACCCAAAGATGGGTCTTCATATACTTTTTTCATATAAAGAGCAAACACCGGAAGCGCCATACTTGCGGCTTGCCCGTCGGCCATGCGGTCGAAGTGGATAGAGCGGTCTTCTCCTCCCACCCAAACGCCGCTTATCAACGAAGGTGTGAAGCACATGAACCATCCGTCTGAGTTGTTTTGTGTTGTTCCTGTTTTTCCTCCCATCGGAGCGGTTATCTTGTAAGGCGCCCTCCGTAATCGCGCACCTGTACCGCCGTCAATAACGCCTTTCAACATATCCAGCATTTTGAAAGAAGATTCTTCGCTTATTACTTCGCTCATCCGTGGGGTAAATGATGCGATGGTATTACCGTAAGCATCTTCTATTCGGGTTACATAAAGAGGTTCTATCCTGATACCGTGATTGGCAAATGCGGAATATCCGCTGACCATTTCCGATATAGTAATATCGCATGTTCCCAGACACAGGGAAACAACCGGATCTATCTCGCCTTTCAATCCAAAAGAATGTAACAAACGAACAAAAGTTACAGGGCTGATTCTATTCATGATGTTGGCAGTAATCCAGTTACTCGAAGCTTGAAGTCCCCATTTGATAGTTACCATTTCTCCGATTCGTTTGGCTCCGGGGTTCTTTGGAGACCACGGCGGTCTTCCTCCTCCTTGGTCTAAATGTTGCTCTACATGCAGTATTTGATCGCAAGGCGTCATCCCTTCTTCCATAGCGAGAGAATAAAGAAAAGGTTTAATCGAAGAACCTATCTGGCGGCGTCCCAAATTCACCATATCATACTGGAAATATTGGAAATCAATGCCGCCCACGTATGCTTTAACCGCTCCGGTGCGGGCATCCATTGACATTATGCCGGAACGCAGAAACGATTTCATATATTTAATGGAATCCCAAGGCGTCATTATTGTGTCTTTTAACCCTCGCCAAGTGAAAAGCATCATCTCTTTCGGTTTATCAAACTCAACTCTGATTTTAGCATCGTTCCATCCTTCTTTCTTCAAGGCTCTGTAACGCTCAGATTGTTTCATAGCCCTGTTCATTATTCCATTCATCTCTTCTTTTGTAATTTTTTGGGTGAATGGTGCATACGGACGCCCTTTTTTTTCTTTGAAGAAACGGTCTTGTAAGTCGAATCCAATATGCTCTTTGACAGCTTGTTCGGCATAAGCCTGCATACGGGAATCAATGGTAGTATAAATTTTCAGTCCGTCAATATGTAAATTATAATTTTCTCCGTTGCCTTTCTTGTTTTTATTGCACCAACCGTATAATGGGTTAGTTGCCCAAGCTAAAGAGTCTTCTGTGTATTTCTGTTTTTGGGATGCGGAATAATTGCTTATTTTGGGTTCTTTGGCGGTCATCATCAAGCGGAGAAATTCCCGAAAATAAGGGGCCGGTCCATCTTTATGATCCACTTTATTATATGATAAGGTAACAGGCAACACTTTCAACGAATCGTATTTGGCGGCGCTAATATAGCCATTCTTACGCATTAGATTGAGTACAACATTCCTGCGTCCTTTGGTAGCTTCCGGTCTTCTGACAGGATTAAAATACGATGGGTTTTTGCACATGCCGACCAATGCCGCAGATTCTTCTATTGTTAAATTTTTGGGAGTTTTTCCGAAATAAACCCAAGCCGCCGATTGTATGCCTACCGCATTATGCAGGAAATCGAATTTATTAAGGTATAAATTGATAATTTCTTCTTTGGTATAATACCTTTCTAATTTGACGGCAATCACCCATTCTATTGGTTTTTGCAATAATCTTTCCGAAAGGCTGTTCGATTTAGGCGACCACAATAATTTGGCCAATTGTTGAGTGATGGTACTTCCACCTCCGGCGCTCGATTGTCTGAAAAGGCCTGTTTTTACAACTGCACGCACTAAGGCATAAAAATCAATTCCTGAATGTTTAGTATAACGTATGTCTTCTGTAGCAATCAGAGCATTGACTAAATCAGGATTCAAATCATTATAACTGACATAAATCCGGTTTTCCTTTTCCCTGCTGTAAGTTCCCAACAATTTATTATCGGAAGATATCACCTGTGATGCGTATTTGTCAATGGGATTTTCCAAATCCTCCACTAATGGCATGTAACCGATTATTCCTTGTGCAATTAGCAAAAAAACAAGAAACAAGCTGACGAGTCCCGAAGCGAAAACAATCCAAAACCATTTGAAAATTTTTTTCGCATTCAATTTTGTTATTTTTTTCATGCCCGCAAAGATAGCATAAAAACGTCAATTTACACACAAGCGGATAAAAATTAGCGGGTGATAGAGAGAAATAAAAATTATTTTCTTTTGTACACTAAAAAAGTATAATCGTAGGGATTTTTTTCATCAGCTTTAAAATCTTCACGGCCTATTTCTTCCCATTCAGAATATTCTATTTCAGGGAAAAATGTATCGGCATCACTAAATTCAGCATGAATTTTAGTCAAATAAAGTTTATTTGCTAAGGGTAAGGCTTGCCGGTAAATTTCGCCGCCGCCAATGATGAACATTTCATTATTATCTTTTTCATTATCAAGAAGTTCAGAGAATGATGTATAAATAAGACAGTTATCAAACGATAAATCCTTATTATGTCGGGTTAATACGATATTCTTCCTGTTGGGCAAAGCTCCCTTAGGTAATGATTCGAAAGTTTTTCTTCCCATAACAACCGTATGTCCGGTAGTCAATTCTTTGAAATGTTTTAAATCAGCAGGCAGACGACATAACAAAGTATTATTTCGTCCGATTTCATTACGTTCACCAATAGCTGCTACAATCGAAATATTCATAATAAAATCCGGTTTAGGGGTGCAAAAATACAAGTTTTTTAAAAAATATTGAAAAAAAGGCCGTATTTAAATTTATTTTGACTTATTTTGTGGGTTGAAATACAAAATTAATGTTTGAAAAATTATCACTATGAACAACGAAGCTCTGGATCCTAAAGAAGTAAGCGCTAATGAAAGCGTACTTGAGGAAAACAATCTCAACGAAATTTCTGAACAACAAGAAGAAATTGTAGATACTAATGAAGATGTAAATACAACAAGCCAAACAGAAGAAAAGCTCAACAAATTGTCTAAAGAGCAAATCATCGACAAGCTAACCACAATAGTGGAAAAGCCCGTAACCGAATCTGCTCGAAATGAAGTGGATTTGCTCAAGCAAGCATTTTATAAAATAAAAAAAGCGGAAATAGAAATCGCAAAACAAGATTTTATCGCTAACGGTGGAAACGAGGAAGATTTTCAGCCTGAAATTGAAGAAGTTGAAGAAAAATTAAAATCTTTACTACAAACTTTCAGAGAAAAAAAGGCCTTACTTGTGGCTGAAGAAGAAAAGCAAAAAGAAGCAAATTTAGCCTCTAAACAAACTATTATCGAACGCTTGAAAGTTTTAATCGAAAGTCAGGACGATTTTTACAAAGTATATAATGAATTCAAAAAACTTCAGCAAGAGTGGAAAGAAATCAAACAAGTACCACAAACCAAGCTGAATGAACTGTGGAAAGAATACCAAATTTATAATGAAAAATTCTACGACTTGTTGAAAATCAACAACGAGATGCGCGACTACGATTTCAAGAAAAACATGGAATTAAAAGAAGCGCTTTGTGAAGCTGTAGAACGATTAGAAAACGAATCTGATGTAATTTCTGCTTTCCATCAATTACAAAAACTACATCAAGAATGGCGGGAAATCGGTCCGGTTGCTAAAGAATTTAGAGATTCTGTTTGGGAACGGTTTAAAAAAGCATCTTCGGTCATCAACAAACTGCATCAAGCACATTTCGATTCGTTAAAAGCTTTGGAAGAACGAAACTTGGAAGAAAAAACTGCTATCTGTGAAGAAATGGAAAGCATTAATTATGATGCTCTAAAAGGATTCAAAAACTGGGATGAAAAAAATAAAAGAGTATTAGAACTTCAGGAAAAATGGAAAACTATCGGCTTTGCTCCGAAGAAAAGTAATGTAAAAATATTTGAGCGTTTCAGAACCGCCTGCGACCTTTTCTTCCAAAAGAAAAGCGATTTTTACAAAAATCTAAAAGAAGGAATGGACGAAAACCTGAAGAAAAAAGAAGCATTATGTCAAAAAGCCGAAGCGTTGAAAGACAGTCAGGATTGGAAAGAAACAAGCGACAAATTGATTTCCTTGCAAAAAGAATGGAAAAATATTGGCGCTATTTCACGTAAACATTCGGATGCTATGTGGAAACGCTTTATTTCTGCATGCGATTATTTCTTCGAACAAAAAAATATTCATTTCTCATCGCAAAAGACGGAAGAAATGGAAAATCTGAACCGGAAAAAAGCATTGATTGAAAAAATTAATGCCATTGACGAATCTCTCCCTCACACAGAAGCCATTACAATCATTCGGGAAATCATAGCAGAATGGAATAATATAGGTTTTGTTCCTTTCAGAGAAAAAGATAAAATTTACAAAGAATATCGCACCGCCATTGATAAACATTTCGACCGGCTCAAAATAGATGAATCAGAAAGAAGATTGCAATCGTTCAAATCGAATCTGAGTGATTTAAAAGCCGGTGGAAGTAAATCGAAAAACAAACTGCTTAACGAACGCGAAAAACTGGTGCGAACTTATGAAAGATTGAAAAGCGATATTCAAACTTATGAAAATAATATCGGTTTTCTGTCTATTTCTTCCAAAGGCGGCGGCGGTTTGGTAAAAGAAATGAACCGTAAAATCGAAAGTTTGAAAGAAGAACTCAAACTGATTGAGAAAAAAATTCAGGTTATTGATGAAAGTTTGGATGCTTAAATGAAAATCGGTATCCTTTCTTCCGGCGGAGATTGCCCCGGTATCAACGCGGCAATCAGAGGTGTAGGGAAAACTGCCATTAACCACCACGGAATGGAAGTTATCGGCCTGAACAGCGGGTTTTTAGGATTGCTTAACAAAGATAGCATTCCCCTTGACGATAATGCACTTTCGGGAATCCTTAATCTCGGCGGAACTATTTTGGGAACTTCGCGCGAAAAGCCTTTTCGCATACTACTTGGCGAAGACGAAAGCAAACCCGAAATCATCAAAAAAAATTATTATGAATTAGGGCTGGACTGCTTGGTTTGTATCGGAGGAAACGGAAGCCAAAAAACGGCATATAAACTTTCCGAATTAGGACTAAATATTATCGGTATTCCCAAAACTATTGACAACGATGTTTGGGGAACCGATGTTACTTTCGGTTTCGACACCGCCGTAGATATTGCGACAGAAGCCATTGACCGCCTGCATTCCACAGCAAGTTCTCACAATCGCGTTATGGTCATTGAATTAATGGGACATCAGGCCGGATGGATTACCCTTCATGCCGGAATGGCCGGAGGCGCTGATGTTATTTTACTTCCCGAATTAGGTTTCAATCTGAATTACATCGCTAACACAGTTTTAGCTCGCATAAAAAAAGGAAAATCTTATTCAATTGTGGCGGTAGCGGAAGGACTTGATATTGGAGAAGAAAATAAAAAAATATATAAACATCCCGCCTCCTATATAGCCGAAAAAATCGAAGAACTTACCGGTATCGAGAGCCGCGAAACCGTATTAGGATATGTACAACGGGGCGGACATCCGTCTGCTTTCGACCGCAATTTGGCGACACTTTTCGGAGGACATACCACAGAACTCATTGTCCGAAAAGATTTTGGACGGATGGTTTGCATGAAAAAAGGAGAAATAACTTCGACTTCGTTGGCCAAAATTGCGGGGAAATTAAAACTTATCGAACCCAACAACTACCTTTTACAACAAGGGAAGCGCATTGGAATATCTTTTGGAAATGGCCAAAATTAAATTTGCTCTAATTTTAATCCGCTTTATTCGTAAAACAAAAGAATTATTTTCACTTTTACAGGATAGCACAACAACAGACATCCTCATCTATACTAAAAAATTATGGTTTCAAAAGTTTATTTTACTAATTTAAGGGCAAATTCATCTATCAATCTTCCGGGAAAGTTGGAGCGATTGGTCAATGCTGCCGGAATCAAAGACTTGGATTGCAAGGATAAATTCACGGCAATAAAAATTCATTTCGGAGAACCGGGGAATTTAGCTTATATTCGTCATAACTATGCCAATCGCATGGTGAGTATTTTAGAAAAATTAGGTGCAAAGGTATTTCTTACTGATGCTAATACCTTATATTCCGGACGCCGTTCCAATGCGATTGACCATTTGGAAAGCGCCGCAGAAAACGGATTCAATCTCATCAGCGTAAAAGCGCCCGTGATTATTGCCGATGGATTAAAAGGTACGGAATATAGGGAAATTCCCATTAATTCGGAAATATGCAAGTCCGCAAAAATAGGAAGCGCAATCGCAGATGCAGATGTAATTATTTCCATGAATCATTTCAAAGGACATGAGATGGCCGGTTTTGGAGGCGCTTTGAAAAACATCGGGATGGGAGCAGCAAGCAGAGGAGGTAAATTAGACCTGCATTCTTCGTCCAAACCCCGAATGTATGAAAAAAATTGCACAGGTTGCCGTCAATGTATAAAGGATTGTAATTACGGAGCGATAAGCCTCAACGAGAACAAGAAAGCCGTAATTGATTATGATATTTGTGTCGGATGCGGACAATGTATTGCCGTATGCCGTTACGACGCCGCACAGCCGGTTTGGAATAACGCTTCCGAAATTATGAATAAAAAAATCGCGGAATATACTTGGGCGCTTTTGAAAGACAAACCACATTTTCATGTCAATTTCATAATGGATGTATCGCCTAATTGCGATTGTTGGGACTGCAACGATGCACCGATTGTTCCCAATATCGGGATGGCTGCTTCTTACGATCCGGTAGCGCTCGACCTCGCCTGCGCCGATTTGGTTACTCAGGCTCCGGCAATTAAGGGAAGCGTTATCAATCCTGATGGAAAAGATGATTTACTTGGAGAAGAAAAATTCCGTCACGCTCATCCTAATACCAATTGGATGGTAGGGCTGGAACATGCGGAAAAAATCGGGTTGGGAAGCACAGTATATGAGCTATGTACAGTGTGACAATATAAATTTTTCAGTTTTTTCTTTGTGATTAAAAAAAAGGTAGTATCTTTGCAGCCGCTAATAAAAAACCGATGGCCCATTCGTCTATCGGTTAGGACGCAAGATTTTCATTCTTGAAAGAGGGGTTCGACTCCCCTATGGGCTACAATAATTATAAAATCAAGGTATTTAAAAATGGCAAACCATAAATCAGCTGTAAAAAGAATCAGACAAACGCAAACGCGAAGATTGCGGAATCGTTATTATGCAAAAACTGCAAGAAATGCCGTTAAAGCGCTTCGCAATACTACGGAAAAAACTGTCGCTCAAGAATTATACAAAAAAGTAAGTTCTATGTTAGACAAGTTGGCGAAGAAAAACGTGATTCACAAGAACAAAGCAGGCAACTTGAAATCGAAGTTAGCTTTGCACGTGAATAAATTAAACTTTGCATCATAATTCATTGTCTTTAAGTCGTTCAGCATTTTCTGCAATAATCAGCTGGTCGATGACACCTTGAATGTTTCCATCCATAAAATCAGACAAATTATAAATCGTATAATTGATGCGATGGTCGGTAATACGCCCCTGAGGATAGTTATATGTACGGATTTTCGCCGAGCGGTCGCCGGTCGAAACCATGGTGCGCCGTTGTTGCGTTATGGCATCATTGTGTTTTTGCAACTCTATGTCATACAACTTGGTACGCAACATTTGTAAGGCCATTTCGCGATTTTCCATTTGAGAGCGCGTAACCTGACACTGTACCATGATGCCGGTAGGTTTGTGCGTAAGTTGCACTTTGGTTTCCACCTTGTTCACGTTTTGTCCGCCTGCTCCGCTCGAACGCGCGGTTTGGTATTCGAGATCAGCGGGATTGATTTCCACATCTACTTCTTCGGCTTCGGGAAGTACGGCGACTGTTGCAGCCGAAGTATGCACACGTCCCTGTGTTTCGGTTACGGGAACTCGTTGTACGCGATGCACTCCGGATTCGTATTTCATTGTACCATAAACGTTTTCGCCTTCTACGGTAAAAATAATTTCCTTATATCCGCCGATTGTTCCTTCGCTACTGCCGGTTACTATCACTTTCCATCCTTTCGATTCGCAATATCTGAGATACATTTTAAATAAATCGCCGGCAAAAATGGCAGCTTCATCACCGCCGGTTCCGCCTCGTATTTCAACGATTGCGTTTTTCGCATCCTGCGGATCGGCCGGAACTAACAAGAGTTTGATTTCTTCTTCTAATTGAGGAAGGCGTTCGGTTGCTATATCTAATTCATCCTTAGCCATTTCTCGCAATTCGGAATCAGATTCTGTATCCAGAATTTCTTTTGATTCATCTATGTTGGAAAGCAATCGTTGATACTCGTTCCGTGCCGAAACTATTTTTTCTAATTCGCGATATTCTTTATTGAGTTTGACAAAACGTTTCATATCGGCAATCACATCGGGGTCGGTAATCAACTTACCGATTTCCTCGAAGCGGATAAGCAAGACATCAAGTTTTTCTAAAAGAGGAGTTTGGGCCATTTTTCAAGTTTTTAGCTCGCAAAGTTAGGATTATTTGCTGTAAAACGAAAAAGTCTTATCATCTCATTTTCAGCGTTGCGATTGTTAGTACTGCCAAAATAATTCCGATTAACCAAAATCTTATCACGATTTTTGATTCAGGAACAGGATTGAAGGGTTTTTGAATGACGGCGTCAATTCCTGCACTTCTTGCTTTTTGAAAGTGATGATGCAAGGGCGTCATCTTGAAAATGCGTTTGCCTGCGCCGGTTTTCTTTTTGGTATATTTGAAATAAGAAACCTGTAGCATGACAGAGAGGCTTTCGACGAAAAATATTCCGCAAAGAATTGGTAATAATAATTC
>Ga0209628_10001099_pt1 | contig 17101 bp, 13 predicted proteins | sample TergutCu122P4_FD_187285 | JGI IMG/M metagenome (GOLD analysis project Ga0209628, IMG submission 187285) | Cubitermes ugandensis P4 segment gut microbial communities from Kakamega Forest, Kenya - Cu122 P4 (SPAdes) (version 2) | ecosystem: Host-associated > Arthropoda: Insects > Digestive system...
TTGCTGTATTTCAAGAATCAAAGATACTAATTTGAAAGCAATTCACAACATATTTGTGGCAGTTATTGTTATTTGAGAGCTGTATTTCAAGAATCAAAGATACTAATTTGAAAGCAATTCACAACTTGGAACCTGAAATTTGTATGGTTTCTTATGCTGTATTTCAAGAATCAAAGATACTAATTTGAAAGCAATTCACAACAAAATTGAAGAGAAGACTTCCCTCTGGAACGCTGTATTTCAAGAATCAAAGATACTAATTTGAAAGCAATTCACAACTGGAACATATCGATTATTTAAAAACAATTCGCTGTATTTCAAGAATCAAAGATACTAATTTGAAAGCAATTCACAACTACACGTCAACCATCTCTTCCGTCTTTAAGCTGTATTTCAAGAATCAAAGATACTAATTTGAAAGCAATTCACAACGACATCGCATAAACGATGAAAATTATCTGAGCTGTATTTCAAGAATCAAAGATACTAATTTGAAAGCAATTCACAACCGTTTCGAAGCGGAAGAAAAAATTGTGGGGCTGTATTTCAAGAATCAAAGATACTAATTTGAAAGCAATTCACAACCCACGTTAATCAGTTCATTGTCCGGGTTACGCTGTATTTCAAGAATCAAAGATACTAATTTGAAAGCAATTCACAACTCTCGGCAGCATCGACAGAACTCAGAAAGTGCTGTATTTCAAGAATCAAAGATACTAATTTGAAAGCAATTCACAACATCAAATACCATGATGAAGAATGGGGCAGAGCTGTATTTCAAGAATCAAAGATACTAATTTGAAAGCAATTCACAACTATTAATGTTTTCCCGAAAATAATAACGAGGCTGTATTTCAAGAATCAAAGATACTAATTTGAAAGCAATTCACAACTAATCTTCAAGTATGCCTTTCACTATGTCCGCTGTATTTCAAGAATCAAAGATACTAATTTGAAAGCAATTCACAACATTATTGTACCTGTTTATAAAGTCGAACAGCTGTATTTCAAGAATCAAAGATACTAATTTGAAAGCAATTCACAACTTGCATAACGTGTCATAATTCCTTTTACAGGCTGTATTTCAAGAATCAAAGATACTAATTTGAAAGCAATTCACAACGAATTGATCCTTTCACTTCTGCAATAAATAGCTGTATTTCAAGAATCAAAGATACTAATTTGAAAGCAATTCACAACCGAGCAGCCGCAGTATTTTTAGAACAACAGGCTGTATTTCAAGAATCAAAGATACTAATTTGAAAGCAATTCACAACGAGAACTTACGCAGAAAAAATGGCATCAGGCTGTATTTCAAGAATCAAAGATACTAATTTGAAAGCAATTCACAACATATTTGTGGCAGTTATTGTTATTTGAGAGCTGTATTTCAAGAATCAAAGATACTAATTTGAAAGCAATTCACAACAGAAACTTTGAAACTTCTGCCGGTCTCGCTGCTGTATTTCAAGAATCAAAGATACTAATTTGAAAGCAATTCACAACTATTGTTGAAATTAAAATCGTACACTTTTTGCTGTATTTCAAGAATCAAAGATACTAATTTGAAAGAAAAGAAGAATTAATTTCTTCGATATACCTCACCACCTCATCTCTCCCTTTTTTATGTTCGGAAGATGTCGTAAAAACACGAGGGAGTTCTTCCCATGTTTCCAATAATTTGGATTTGTAAATTTCAAGGTTGGAACTTAATTTCCCTGCCGAAATCTTATCGGTTTTGGTAAAGATGATGGCAAAAGGGATTCCGCTTTCTCCCAGCTTTTCGATAAACTCCAAGTCTATTTTTTGTGGCTCGTGCCGGCAGTCGAGCAAGACGAACAGGCATGTCAATTCTTCTCTTTCATCTAAATAGTGGTCGATGATTTGTTGTATTTTTTCGCGGCCTTTTTTCCCTCGTTGCGCGTAGCCATAACCGGGTAAATCGACTAAATACCATTCATTGTTGATAATAAAATGATTGATTAATTGGGTTTTTCCGGGAGTTGAAGAAGTCATCGCCAGTCCCTTTTTGTTGGTTATCATATTGATAAGCGAAGATTTTCCTACATTCGACCGGCCGATAAAAGCATATTCAGGCTTTCCGTCTTGCGGACATTTACTTACGTCTGTATTGCTAATGAGAAATTCTGCAGATTTTATAATCATGATGTTTTTTATAAAAGACAACAAAGGTAACGATTTTGAATCGGATATAAAAAAACGACTAAAAACCTTTTCTATGCATAGAAACAGTTAATAGTCGTCCATGAAAAAACAATTTTATAACAATTATTTTTTAATGTATCAGCAGTACAAATGTACAATTAAGTTTTTAATTAGCAATGGATTTTTTGAAAAAAACAAAAAAATATTTTATCTATAGTAGAAACTATTATCATACCAAGGTTTCTTTAACGATTTCCCCGACTGTGGGATGCGGAAAAACCATGCTTTGTAATTCTTTTGCTTTCATGCTTTGGGCAATCGCAATTCCGGCAATGACAATGATTTCAGATGCGGGATTTCCCAAAATATGAACGCCCAATATAGTATTGTCTTCTGCCGTAAGAATTTTACAAACACCGGTTCCCATCTCATTTTCGGCAACGAAACGACCGGAGTAGGAGAGTGGCAGCATTTTCTTCGTGTAAGGAATATTTTGTGCTTGCAGACTTTCTTCCGTAGCTCCGACTCCTGCTATTTCCGGATTGGTGTAAACAACTCCCGGAATGGCTTTGTAATTCATTTTTTCGGATTTTCCCAAGATGTGTTCGATGGCGATTTCCGCCTCCCTCACAGCAGTATGTGCCAGTAAGGAAAAGCCGGTTACATCTCCGCAAGCATAAATATTGGGAATAGAAGTTTGCATATATTCGTTCACTTTTATTCCCGAACGGAGCGTTTCCAAATGGAGATTTCCCAATCCGAATCCTTGAGTAATTGGTCGACGACCTGTGCTGACTAAAACTTTTTCGGCTTGTAATGCCGTTTTTTCGCCATCTTTTTCTATCGTTATTGTATCTCCATTTACAGAAATAACTTTTGTGTTTAGATGAAATTCGATGCCTTTTTTGGCATATTCATTTCTTAACATGCCGGAAAGTTCTTTATCCATACCTCCGAGAATTTCGTCTAACATTTCAACGATAATTACTTTCGTACCAAGCGTATTATAAAAAGAAGCGAATTCGATGCCGATAACGCCTCCTCCGATAATCAACAGCGATTGCGGAGTTTCTTTCAGGTTGAGCGCCTCGCGGGAAGTTAAAAAGTCGATTTCAGAAAGTCCCGGAATAGGAGGCAATATATTTTCCGAACCGGTGCATATTAATAAATGTTGTGCTATAAATGTCTGTTCGTTGCAAATGATGCATACTCCTTTTTCATCATTTGAGATGATTTGGGCTTCTCCTGCAATTACTTCCACGCATGTTTCCTGCATTTTTGCCCGGATGCCTGCGTTGAGTTTCCGGATAACTTTATTTTTCCGTTGGATGATTTTCGATAAATCAAAAGCAGGATTATCGCAATCTATACCATATTTACCGGCATCTTTGATGGTTTGCAATACTTTCGCGGAATAAAGCAGCGTCTTTGTCGGAACGCATCCTTCATTCAGACAAACTCCGCCCAGCGCGTTTTTTTCGAATAATATGGTTTTTAATCCGTTTTTTCCGGCAAGTTCGGCAGCGGTGTATCCGGCAGGGCCTCCTCCGATAATGGCAACATCGTAATTCATAACTATTATGCTTATTTTATGGCTCAAAGATATAAAAGTTTGCTTGTTAAATGTAGAACTGAATGAAAAAACAATAAATAGTATTTTGTAAATCGTCTTTGCTCTATTATCTTTGTCTCGACAATTAATCAAAACAATTTTATTAATATCAAAACTGTAATGTTTATGGAAACAAAAACAATTTTTGGAGGGGTAAAATATCTAAATCCCCTTACGGATTACGCTTTTAAGCGGATTTTCGGGTCGGAAACCTACAAGGAGTTGTTGATCGACTTTCTTAATGAACTGATTGATGACCATGGGAAAATAATCAGCTTGAATTATCTGACAAACGAGCAGTTAGGACAGAAAGAAACCGACCGGAGAGCAGTATTCGACATTTATTGCAAAACTGACTGTGACAAATATTTTATCGTCGAGTTGCAGAAAGTACGGCAGGCGCATTTTAAGGAACGAAGTATTTATTATTCGACATTTCCAATACAGTCGCAAGCAGTAAAAGGAAAGTGGGATTTCAAGTTAAGCGCTGTGTATACAATAGCTATTGTGGATTTTGTTTTGTTCGAAAATGATGAAAATTATTTCCACAATGTGAGGTTAATGGAAGAAAGAACCGGTAAAATTTTTTATGATAAACTGGTTTACAAATATTTGGAATTACCCAAATTTACAAAAAATGGCAACGAGCTGAAAACAAATTTCGAACGTTGGGTATATTTATTAAAGAAGCTCCCTACATTCGAAAACCGTCCACCGGAATTAAAAGGAAAAGTATTTGATATGTTATTCCGTGTTGCGGAAATTTCACAATTAACTACAAAAGAAATGGAAGAGTATAAGAAAAGTATCACAGAATATGCCGACGTCCAGGATGCTATGGCTTATGCACGCGAGAAAGGCAGAGAAAAAGGTCGTGAAGAAGGTGTTGAGACAAGAACTGTTGAAATTGCAAGGAAATGCCTCCAAAAAGGTATGTCTGTTGAAGACATTTCCGAATTAACAGGACTTACTTCTGAACAGATAAAGCAATTGTGATTTTTTAAGTAGAGTTGAATATTGAATTATGATAAATAAATTTGATTTTCTCGTAATCGGTTCCGGCATTGCAGGAATGAGTTTTGCCCTTAAAGTGGCCGATAAAGGTCGTGTTGCCATTATTTGCAAAACAACATTAGAAGATGCCAACACATTTTATGCCCAAGGGGGAATTGCTTCGGTTACAGCGCCGATAGATGATTTTGAAAAGCATATCAAAGATACTTTGATTGCAGGTGACAACTGTAGCGATAAAGCGGTTGTTGAAAAAGTTGTGAAAGAGGCGCCTGCCCAAATAGCCGAATTAATCAAGTGGGGTGTCGATTTTGATAAAGACGATAAAGGTAATTTCGATTTACACCGGGAAGGCGGACATTCCGAGTTTCGCATATTGCACCATAAAGATGCTACCGGCGCTGAAATACAAAAAAGCCTGATTAACAGGATTAAAAATCATCCGAATATTGAGGTGTTTGAGCATCATTTTGCCATAGAAATATTGACGCAGCATCATTTGGGAGTGAAAATAACCCGGCAGATAGATAATATTGAGTGTTATGGCGCTTATGTTTTAAATGAGCGAACGAATATGATCCGCACTTTTTTGGCCAAAGTTACCATGATTGCGACCGGAGGTATAGGTAGCATTTATCAGACAACTACGAATCCTTTAGTTGCTACCGGTGATGGAATTGCTATGGTTTATCGCGCCAAAGGATATGTAAAAGACATGGAATTTGTGCAGTTTCATCCTACGGCTTTATATAATCCCAAAGAGCGTCCGTCGTTTTTGATTACTGAGGCGATGCGTGGTTACGGAGCAGTATTGAGAACCAAATCGGGAACAGAGTTTATGCAGAAATACGATGAGCGTAAATCTCTTGCTCCACGCGATATCGTAGCCCGTGCAATCGATACGGAAATGAAAAATCGCGGAGATGATTTTGTTTATTTAGATGTTACTCAAAAAGATGCGGAAGAAACTAAAAAGAATTTCCCCAATATATATGAAAAATGTCTGAACGACGGGATTGATATCACGAAAGATTATATACCCGTTGCACCTGCTGCTCATTACTTGTGTGGAGGAATTGTTGTCGATTTGGACGGACAATCAACCATTCGCCGTTTGTATGCAGCCGGAGAATGTTCGTGTTCAGGTCTTCATGGGGCTAACCGGTTGGCTTCCAATTCTTTGATTGAGGCGGTGGTCTATGCCGATGCCGCAGCCAAACATGCGATTGCTCATATCGATAAATATCATCTTAGAGAAGATATTCCGATTTGGAATGATGCGGGAACTTCACTTCCGGAAGAAATGGTGTTGATTACACAAAGTGTCAAGGAAGTCGGTACCATTATGTCGAGTTATGTAGGTATTGTTCGTTCTAATCTTCGTTTGAAACGGGCGTTAGATCGTTTGGAAATTCTATACCGCGAAACGGAAAATCTTTTCATTCGTTCGGTAGTATCGCGTGATATTTGCGAATTGCGTAATATAATTAATGTTAGTTATTTAGTGATAAAACAGGCCATGGCGAGGAAAGAAAGCCGCGGTTTGCATTATACAATCGATTATCCTAACAAAAATTTGTTATAATGAGGATTTAAAAGTTGCGTGCGCCAGCTATCCCCCTTTGGAGGGGCAGGGGGAGGATTCTGATAGTAAAGCAAAATGCGTGTATTTATTTGCTATCGGCAAGACGGACAGCGTACTGCAAATAAAAATTTTGTAAATAGTTGAATATTAATGATATATTTTTGATTCTTATGGCAAAAAAATTACTATTACTGTTAGTCTGTATTACAACGACAGTATGTAGTTTCGCTCAAAGCGGAACTTACGGAGAAAACATTAAATGGATTTTAGAAAACGATGGCACACTAACTATTAGCGGAACAGGAGAAATGCAGGGCGATTTTTGGATTGATGCTCCTTGGCTTGAATACAATTTCAAAATCACAAATGTAGTGATTGAAGAAGGTGTAACAACTATCGGAGAACGTGCATTTACTCTCTGTAGTAACTTAATTACCATAATTATCCCTGCAAGCGTTATAGATATTGTGCCTATTACCCCATTCAAGGGATGTGATAACCTTTCCGACTTTAAAGTAGCTGAAAATAACAAATATTATTCATCTTTGAACGGTGTGTTATTCAATAAAAATCAAACGACATTGATACAATATCCTGTAGGGAAAATCAATAATGAATATGAAATTCCTGAAAGTGTTATCAATATTGATGATTACGCATTTGCTGTTTGTAATAACTTAACGTCCGTATCTATCCCTGATAATCTTATAAATATAGGAATGGGAGTATTTACCGGTTGTAGTAATTTAACTTTGGTAACTATCGGCAGTGGCGTAGAAACTATTGGAGAAGAAACATTTATGAATTGTAACAATCTTGTTGCTATCGAAGTAGATGAAGACAATGAATATTTTTCAACAACAAACGGCGTATTATTTGACAAAAATCAAACCACTTTAATCAAATATCCGGCAGGAAAAACCGATAATCAGTATGACATTCCTGATGGCGTTATAAACATTGAGGCTTACGCATTTGTTAATGGAAACAAATTAATTTCCGCAAGTATTCCTGAAAGCGTAACCACTATTGGACCTTATGCTTTTTTCAATTGTAGCAATCTTGTTTTTATTGATACTTCCAATGATGTGGAAAGTATAGGATGTTGGGCTTTTGACAATACGCCTTGGTACAATAGTTTGCCCGATGGAATTATTTATATCGCTAAAGTATTGTATGCTTATAAAGGACAGATGCCTGTAAATACATCTATTGACATACAAGATGGAATTTTGAGTATTACGGGTTATGCTTTTTACTTTTGTGGTAATATGATTTCTATTACTCTTCCTGAAAGCCTCACAAGCATTGGAGCTAATGCCTTTGAGAGTTGTTCTGGACTGACATCTATTGAAATTCCCAAAAGTGTAACATTTATAGGGAGTAATGCTTTTAGATATTCGCCTGTATACAAGAGTTTTCCTTTATCTGACGGAATTATCTATATCAATGACATATTGTACGCTTGCGAAACAACACACGCCAATGTTGAAGTGAGAGCCGGAACGGTAAGTATTGCAGATGCAGCTTTTATGAATCGTAACGGTTTAATTTCCGTTACCATTCCTAACGGTGTGGTAAAAATCGGAGCTTGGGCTTTTGCCAATTGTAGCAATCTTACTTCCATTTCGATACCTGAAAGTGTGACTGATATAGGAAAGTATGCTTTTATCGGTTGCACCAACCTTACTACCTTTACGATTCCCGATAATGTAACAAATATTGAAAGTGAGGCTTTTGCCAATTGTAGCAATCTTACCTCCATAACTACTTTGAATCTTGTTCCGGTTGGAGTTTACAGTAGTGTCTTTGGCGGTATAAATAAACGCACTTGTGTCTTGAAAGTACCATCTGAATCTGTTGAACTGTATCAAGAAGCACTCGGATGGCAAAACTTTCGCAAAATTGTAGCTATAGGAGAAGATGTAAACACTATAAAAACGCCCAAAGCAGATGTTGTTATATCTGTTTTACCCAACCCAACAAAAGAAAGTTTATGTATAGGCGGCATCAAAGAGTTGACTATTGTATCGATTTTAGATATTAGCGGAAAAATCGTATTGCAACAAAAGGTTTCGCCGAATGAAAATGTTTCGGTAGGACATTTGACAAGTGGAGTTTATTTTGTAAACGTAAAAAACGAAATAGTAAAAATAATCAAGCAATAAATTGAGAAATAAGGTTTAGGATATACTATTTTGAGATTTTCGGACGAAGAAGTTTTGAAAGATATAGCGAACACACTCTATCATAAAATAAATATTGTATGGATTTTTTTGGATTTATAAGAGTTGCCTCTGCAATTCCCGAATTAAAAGTAGCCGATTGTTCTTTCAACAGGGAGAAAATGGAACGCCTGATACAAAAGGCGATTGAACAGGAAGTGCAGATTGTTTGTTTTCCCGAATTATCTGTTACCGGTTATACCTGTGGAGATTTGTTTTTCCAACAATTATTATTGGAGCAAGCAGAATCTGAAATCGCCTGTTTGATAGAAACATTCGCTAACAGCAACATTGTATTTATTGTTGGTGCTCCGGTTTCCGTAAACGGAAAGTTGTTTAATTCTGCCCTTGTCTGTCAATCCGGAAAAATTTTAGGAGTCGTGCCTAAAACTTATCTTCCGAATCACAACGGGTTTTCTGAAAAAAGATGGTTTGTTTCTGCCAAAGATTGCAAAGAAACAACAATCAAGTATGCCGGACAAGAAGTTCTTTTCGGAACAAATGTTTTATTCGGAGATGCATCGGCTGTTTTTGCCGTAGAAATATGTGAGGATTTATGGACAGCCTCTCCTCCAAGTTCGGAGCATGCAGTGAATGGCGCACAAATTATCTTTAATCTTTCTGCAAATAATGAGTTGGTAGGCAAAAACGATTATCGAAAATCTTTGATTCAACAACAATCTGCCCGTTGCATTGCCGGTTATGTGTATGTTTCTGTCGGATATGGCGAATCTACAACAGATGTTGTTTTTGCAGGAAATGGCTTTATTTACGAAAACGGATATTTATTGTCTTCTTCCGAAAGATTTACCTTTGAAGAACAATTGATTGTAAGCGAAATTGATGTCGACAGACTGCGTTCCGACCGGCAAAAAAATGCGCTGTTCATTCCCGAAACAGCTAATAGTTACCGGAAAGTTAATGTCGAATTTTCACCGATAATCTATCAATCCACACTTACGCGAGTTATAAGTCCGAAACCGTTTCTTCCGGCTGAACCTGTATATAAAGAGCGCTGTGAGGAAATTTTCTCCATTCAGATTGGAGGACTTGCCAAACGGTTGTTACACACGAAAGTAAATACCGCAGTTATAGGCGTTTCCGGAGGATTAGATTCTACGCTTGCACTTTTGGTTACAGTCAAAACATTCGACAAACTGAAAATGCCGAGAAAAAATATTATAGGAATCACCATGCCCGGATTCGGTACCACCGGCAGAACCTATAACAATGCTCTGTCGTTGATGCAATCTTTAGGTATTACGATAAGGGAAATCAGTATTATTGCAGCCTGTAAACAACATTTTGAAGACATCGGTCATGATATGTCGGTTCACGATGCCACTTTCGAAAACACCCAAGCCCGCGAACGCACACAAATCTTAATGGATATAGCCAACCAAACAAATGGATTGGTTATCGGAACCGGAAATTTATCCGAATTAGCATTGGGGTGGGCGACTTACAATGGCGACCATATATCAATGTATGGAGTAAATTCGGGTGTTCCCAAAACATTGGTGCGTCATTTGGTGAAATGGGCGGCAGAAACACAAGTCGATGAAAAACCGGCAGCGATTCTTTTGGATATTATCGATACTCCTGTTAGTCCGGAGTTACTTCCGGCCGACAGTAATGGCGAAATTTCTCAAAAAACAGAAGATATTGTCGGCCCATACGAACTGCATGATTTCTTTTTGTATTACACTGTACGTTTTGGTTTTCCTCCGCGAAAAATATTCTTTTTAGCCCAAAATGCGTTTAAGGGCATTAAAGGCTCTAAAGACTCTAAAGACGTTGAAGACTTATATTCTGACGAGATTATTCTTAAATGGTTGGAAGTTTTTTACCGTCGCTTTTTCAGTCAACAATTCAAACGCTCTTGTATGCCCGACGGCCCAAAAGTCGGCTCGGTCAATTTATCTCCTCGCGGTAGTTGGAAGATGCCGAGTGATGCAAGTAGTGCGCTTTGGCTGAAAGAAATCAAAATGTTAAAAAATAAGATTTTATGATTGTAGAATTTGGGAGTTATATTGCTAAATGATAATTTATTCGTACATTTGTACCAAATTTGGTACACAAAAATACAAGATATGACAACATTAGAAGTTACAGCAAGACAATTTCGCGAAAAACAAAAAAGTTTTTTTGAAATAGCAGATTCCGGAAGTCAAATCATCATTAAGAGAGGTAGAAAACAGGCATATTTTCTTACGCCTGTTGAAAAAAACGATTTTGTTGTTACTCCCGAACTTTTAGCGAAACTTGACGGCATACGTCAAACGATAAAAAAAGGTGAATATACCGAGTGTAAAACTGTTGAAGAACTTGATAATTTTCTTGATTCGTTATGAGTTATATAATTAGGTTTTCGAATGAAGCAAAGAAAGTCATTGCCAAATACAAAAAATCCAATCCAAGCGCATATAAAAAAATATCTCGACTAATGGTCGAACTTATCGAACATCCGAGAGAAGGTACAGGGCATCCTGAACCTATGATAAAAGGCAATTCTGTAACCTATTCGAGAAGAATTTCAGCAAGCGATAGGCTTATTTACGATATATATGATGAAATTGTTGTTGTTTTGATTTTGTCGGTTGAAGGTCATTATGGAGATAAATAATTGAGGCGTGATTTTTTTACGCCTTAATTTTGAGAGAATTAAGGTTGTGTTAAATTATGAATAAAGCAATCAACATAAAAGGCTCTTTTATGGATTTCTCTACACCAAAAGTGATGGGAATCCTGAATATTACGCCCGATTCGTTTTTTGAGGATAGCCGGAAACAAACGGAAGAAGAAATCCGTAAACGAATAACACAAATAATCGAAGAGGGCGCAGATATAATCGACATTGGAGGCTATTCTTCCCGCCCGAATGCCGCATTTGTGAGTGAAGAGGAAGAAATGCAGCGTTTGAGTTATGCTTTATCTATATTGTTTGAGATGTATCCGCAAGCTATTGTTTCGGTCGATACTTTCCGTTCGAAAGTTGCACGAAAATGCGTTGAAAAATATGGAGTTGCCATAATCAACGATATTTCTGCCGGAAATCTCGACGATAAAATGTTTGATGTAGTGGCCGGATTAAAAGTACCTTATATTATCATGCACATGCAAGGAACTCCTCAAACCATGATGCAATATACAACGTACAATAACTTGATGCAAGATATTTTTCTGTATTTTTCGGAAAAAATAAGCCAACTGCACCGGATGGGCGTTAATGATATTATTATCGATCCCGGTTTTGGTTTTAGCAAGACAACCAATCAAAACTATCAATTAATGAATAGTTTGGAAAATTTTTGTACTTTTGAGCTCCCGATCTTAGTCGGGATTTCACGAAAAAGAATGATTCGGGATATTCTCAATTGTTCTCCGGAAGAAAGTCTTAACGGAACAACGGTTTTGAATACCTTGGCTTTGACAAAAAAAGCAAACATTCTTCGTGTACACGACGTAAAAGAAACCGTCGAAACAGTAAAATTATATATAGCGAGTAATAATAATTCACAACTTTCAACTTTCAACTTTCAACTTTCAACTTAATAATATGTATTTGCATTTCGGAATAGAAGACGCCATAGATATTCTCTTAGTAGCATTTTTCCTGTATAAGACTTACCGGTTGATGAAAGATTCGGGAACGATTGCTATTTTCGTAGGCGTTTTGTCTTTTATTGCCGCTTGGATTTTGGTCTCTCAAGTTTTCGAGATGAGACTGATGGGTGCTATCATGGATAAATTCATCAGTGTTGGATTTTTAGTATTGGTTATATTGTTTCAGGATGAAATCAGGCGGTTTCTTTTGATTTTGGGTTCTAATAAAGGATGGAAATTCTTGACTAAACTTTTTAGTCCCAAGCCGAATCAAATTCAGGAAGACCTTTCTTATATTATGCCTATCGTATTGGCATCCATGAATATGGCGAAATCTAAAACCGGAGCATTGATTGTCCTGCAACAAAAAGTGAACTTGGGACTTTATATCGAAACCGGTGAAATGTTGAATGCAGCATTGAGTTCCCGTCTTCTTGAAAATATATTTTTTAAAAATAGTCCGTTACATGACGGAGCAACTATTATTGCCGATAAAAAAATCAAAGCGGCAGCCTGCATATTGCCTGTTTCTCAAAGAACCGATATTCCGAAAGAATTGGGATTAAGGCATCGTTCGGCATTAGGAGTCTCTCAAGAAACCGATGCTAAAGTGATTGTTGTTTCCGAAGAAACCGGAAAAATTTCATTGGCTTATAAATCCAAGTTACATATAGATTTAACAGGAGAAGAATTACAAAAACTATTAATAAAGTCGGATTCAGAGCACCTCTAAGTCCCCTTTAGAGGATTTAGAGGTAAAATCCTTGCCTTTTCAACGTTTCCAATAGAACTTTTGAAAAATATTCATTATCGGCTTTTTTATACCTTACATCTGTAAAAACCTGTGCCAAAGTTTCTTTGTGGTTTTCTTTAACAAACTGATGATTTTCAGGCAACGACTCTTTATTTGAATAATACGAGTCAATATCCTGAGGCTTGTAATCATTATAAGTTTCTTGATGTACAAAAGATTCTATAGGCAAACGGTCGGATTGAGGCGGAATCACTTCTGGATAACCTAAAGTGATGGTAGTTACAGGAATCACAAATTTAGGCAATGCCAAAATATCAATGATTTTGTCGGGATTATAAGTAGTTGTGCCCAAATAACAAATGCCCAGACCTTTTTCTTCTGCAGCAACACAAAATGTTTGGGCGAAAAGCAGCGTATCCATGGCAGCGTTAAAAAATGATACGAAATTATCATATCCGGGAACAGCATTTCGCAATATGCACCATTTATTGAATCTGTTAAAATCAGCACAGATTGTTAACACAACAGGAGCCTGAGTTACCATCGGTTGATTGAAATGGGCAGGAGCGAGTGTTGCTTTCATCGACTCATCGCGAGTGACGATAATGCTATAAAGTTGCATGTTTCCGGTGGTGGATGTTCGGGCTGCAATTTCCAATAATTCATTCAATAACTCATCACTTACAGGTTTATCCGAATATTTCCTGATAGTTCTTCTGTTCTTTAATGACTTCATAATTTCTCTTTTTATAGACTGCAAATGTACACATATTAATTGGTGAAATATTTGGAATCTGTCTAAATGTTTAACTTCTTTCCTCTTTCTTTAGAAAATTATAATACCTTTGTGCCGTCAAAATTGATAGAATAAATAGCAATGTATATTGTTAATCCTCTTGTTTATTCTTAAAATTAATTGTAAAATATTGACTTTTAGGAGGATAAAGTAAATTTAATTATTTAAATTATGAAGAAAGTATTATTTTCTGTAGTGTTAGCATTGGCTACAACTTTTGGTGCAAGTGCACAACTTTGGATTGGTGGTGAAGTAGGTTTTAGTTCAAGTACAGCTAAAACAGACGATTTCAAAGCTACAGCTAGTACATTTTCTATTGCCCCCGAAATCGGTTATTCTATAAATGACAATTTGGGAGTTGGTCTTACTTTTGCTTTTGGAACAGAAGGTCAAAAAATTGGTGATGCAGACAGAGAATCGGCTTCTGCTTTTGCAATTGCTCCATTTGTTCAATACAAAGCCATTGAGTTTGGAAAATTTCAATTATTTGCAAGAGCTGCATTTCAATTTGAATCAAACACAGGAGCTTATGAACTAGGTGAAGAATTAGACGATTTATGGGGAGACGACAAGCTTAAAATGTCAGGTTTTGGTGTAAATATAGCACCTTATATGCATTATGTTATCAACGAAAAATTTAACTTGGTTGCAAAGTTGAATTTCTTATCGTTAGGTTTTGCAAGTGTGACACCAAAATATGATGGAGAAAAAGGAATTACAATAAGTACATTTAATTTTGGTGTTGATGCCAATAATGTAGCAAACACTGGTGCTTTCCAACTCGGTTTTATCTATAAATTCTGATCATTTCGATCTTATAACCTTATAGGGGCGTCTCACAAAATAGTGAGACGCCTTTTTTAGTGTGCCGTGCATGAACCGCCGTGTACCGACTACGGCAAGCCGAGGGCAAATTTTAAAATCTGTGGTGCAAACAACGCCGGCAATGTAGGCTCTATTGTCTCAACACCTGCATCCGTTTGGTTGCAACTACCCTACCATCCACTAACAACGAATAAAGATATACGCCCGGCGGCAATTCGGAAACGCTTACCGCTGTTTCGCCTTCGCCACCCGTATAAACCGGAATATGTTTTACAGGAACACCCATTGTCGTAGTAAACTGTAGAGAAGCCGAACGGAAAGATTCGGGGATATAATACTGAATAACAGTTTGTTCCCGTACCGGATTCGGTGCATTTTGAGCTAAAAAAGCATCACGGATTACCGGTACCGGTTTGATAATCCCCGCAGGGGCAGGATTTTCATGTTGTGCTTCGGGCGCCGGACTGCTTTTCAAGCTCGGGGTGCACGGTTGTTTTATCCCCGCATAGAATTTTGCATGACTACTACCGAATGGATTAGCTTTAAAAGGAGGCTTAATAACAATCCGCTGACTTGATTCTACCGTAAAAAGCACATCGCCTTGCAGGTCTACGTCCTGAATAAGTACTTCTTTGCATGTTTCTATTTGTTCGTCATCATTATTTACGAAATCAACGTAACTTTTCATTGTGCGATGAAAAAAAGTATAAAAACCTTGGGTTTCTAAAACGGCTGCGTATGCGTTCAGTACTCCATGTCCCATTTGGGAATTCCATCTTATTGGATAATACTGATATGTGTATTTATGCCCTTTGGTTTTTCTTGCCGATCTTTTTATGATCTTGGAAACTTCCTCTTGTTTTAAACTGGGGTCTATTGATAAAATCAATGCTGCCACGCCTGCTACTTGAGGAGCGGCGGCAGAAGTGCCGCCAAAATAAGCGGTATAGGCATGATAATTAGTGCCCGAATTCTCATCAGGGAAATAAATGTATTGGTATGTCGAATTCGGATATCCACAGGACATTTCCGGCTTCACAGGGTTTTTACCCCTGTATACGGCACCAAAGTAATCCATTTCATCAGGTATATCAATAGTCCACACCTCTCCCCCTTCCTTCGGATCCATTGAGTCCGTACAAAATTTGTCGCTACGGCTGGAAGTAGCCACAATATCAATATCAATATCAATATCAATATCAATATTATAGACAGTATTACCTTCTTGAACAGAATATGTATAAGAATGGGATGTCGGACTGTAGTTGGCTTGTTGGTCGTATCGATCTGATGCTCCCACCGTCAATACACCTGGTATTTGTACATTGGCAGGAAATGCAACAAATCCATCTTTAAATTCATCATCATTATCTGCATGATTCGCGGAATTGCTTGCAGCAAACACGACCACGCATCCTTTTCCGCCTCGCCCCTGTGTTGTAACTTCTGTTATTGCATCTACTATTTCAGAAAATAAATCAGGTTCGGGAAATCCCTCGGAACCGTCTTTCTTAAATTCATACCCCCAACTGCATGATATAACATCCGCTCCGTTGTTTTTTGCAAATCTGAAAGCGTTTGCAACACGAGTGATGGCAGAGGAAGTCGTTTCAGATGGAGTTCGTATGGGCATAATTTTACAATTAGGAGCTATACCGGCTATTCCTTCGTTATTATTATGTGTCGCAGCAATAATTCCGGCACAGGCGTCTCCATGACCTTCTCCAGGACCTCCTACAGGAAAGGGGTCATCACTCGGAGTGTCCTCTGCAAAATTACTACCAGGCAGCCAAAGTTGCCGGCTTTCCGGCAAATCAGGGTGGTCGCGAGTAAATCCCTTCGGATCTAATACGGCAACTACAATATTGCTGCTTCCCTTGGTAATATCCCAGGCTTCCGGGGCTCGAATATCTGCGCCGGGAGTTCCCGAAAATTGGATTGTAGTTCCTCCAAAGCCACTTGGATTATTTTTAATTATGGATTGCCCCGTATTGTGCAGATAAAACTGATTCACAAAATAAGGATCGTTGGGGATGGTTTGATAATTTTCTATCTTAGCCAAAAAATCGGGATGGCAGTATTTAACCAATCCGCTTAACTGATATTGGTTGGCTATTTCTAAAGCGTCAGTTTGGGAAGGAACAATAACCAAATACCGCAAACCTGTTGCTTCTTTTATTTGAACCCGATGCTTTTGGTGTAATTCATCTATCTGTTGTTGAGAAACATTGTTATGAAACTTCATAACAATTTCGTCGGTTATACCTACCTCAACACCACTGTAAGTTATATACATCGGTTGAACAGATTTTACCCCTTCCATTTGAGACAAATCTCTTTTCAATCGCTCTTTTCGATTGCCTGCCACATCAACAATGCAAATGCCCTCATCCTGTGTGTGACTTGAACAACAGTTCTTTGAAATGTTGATGCTTTATTACAGATGAGAGTAGGTCTCTCGGTGACGACTTTCAGGAGTAGTTACCAAACCGTCTTATGCTGCGTGTTCCTAAGGGAATGG
>Ga0209628_10001104_pt1 | contig 17078 bp, 18 predicted proteins | sample TergutCu122P4_FD_187285 | JGI IMG/M metagenome (GOLD analysis project Ga0209628, IMG submission 187285) | Cubitermes ugandensis P4 segment gut microbial communities from Kakamega Forest, Kenya - Cu122 P4 (SPAdes) (version 2) | ecosystem: Host-associated > Arthropoda: Insects > Digestive system...
CCAACGTCAACACACCTGCTGAAATCGCACGATGGGCAAAACAACACTTCAAAACACTGAAAACATTTCTCACTTTCGGGAAAATCAAAGGAAAAACAAGGGCACCCTGCGATAATACCTTTACCCGCTTCCTCAGCCCCTTTACCCTCGACGGAGGATCGCGGGAAACTTCATTGACAAACGGTCTCAATCCGTGTAAAATTTGAGGCGAGAATCGAGTCTTCCTCATAACCGGTGAATTTATCCTTTAATTCCGATCCATGCGACTTTTAGCAACCCTTATCGTCTCCTGTTTTCTTGGGATCGTCACTGCCGTCGTTACAATCGAATGGAGCAATCGAAACGCAATCTGGTATCCCGAGTATGAAACCCGGCTAAGATACACGCCAAAACTCGAACCTGCGAAAAAGAAGATGAATCCCAACGCCAAGGCGTTCGTCCCTGAAGGAGTGTACGATTTCGGAGTGCTCCGTCGGGAACAAAAAGGGGAATATGACTTCGTCGTGGAAAATCGAGGCACTGCAAACCTGACTCTCAAAGTCGACAGAACCAGTTGTACCTGCACCGGCGTTGATGTATCGAATAAAAATGTCAAACCGGGCGACAAGTCCATTGTTACCGTTCACTGGAAAGCGGAAAGTTCACAACCGACATTTACTCAGTCGGCGTTGTTACTTACGAACGACCCGGAAAATCCGGAATTGATTTTCCACGTCAAGGGACTCTACATGTCGCCTGTAATGGCTAGTCCGGCTTCGCTCCAATTTCCTTCGATTTTATCGGGAAGGGAGGAAAATGCTTCGTTCCGTCTTTACGGCCTTGAAAAAAGACCGCTGGAAATCACGGAAATTCGTAGTTCCAGTCCGGAATATTTTGAGACTTCCGTGGAACCGGGAGAACTTACGGAAGAGGATAGGAAGAGTACGATTTTCCAAAGTGCCAACAACGTTTTGGTGGTCAACGTCAAAGTCAAACCCGGCTTTCCGACCGGTGCTTTTCAGGAACGATTGATCATTTCCACAAATTATGAGAGCGAGCCGACCTTGGAATACTTCGTTCGCGGAATGATTCAGGCGGGGAATGTTCAAATCGTTGGAAAGGATTACGTGAAAGACACCGGTGTGATTAATATCGGGAAAACGACTCTTGGGAGACCGATTTCCTCGAAAATTACCGTAACTTTCCAAGGGAGGTCTTCGGACGATGTGGATTTGACGGTTGCCAAAAGTGATCCTTCTTTTGTTCAGGTAAACATCGAGAAATTGCCGGGAGAGAAAGCGATCTTTGTGATTACCATAACGGTTTCGGCAACCACAGCCGGAAATTGGTACGGGCCGGAGCAGAAAATCATGGGACTGCTCGAACTGGAAACGAACGTTCCCGAGTCCCCAACACTGAAACTCCCGCTTCAGTTTCTGGTGGAAAAAGAGTAAATCAAAAATGAGAAATGAGAAATGAGAAATCGGAAAGTCTTGAACCAGAATTTTCACAAGATTTGCATGATTGCCTGGATTGTTTTTATTCAATCCCGCTCATCTTGAAAATCTTAGTGAAATCACGGTTCGGACATTTCTCCTTTCTCATTTTTTTTGTTTCTCATTTTTCATTTGCCGAGGTTCCTCCCAATTCGTACAGTTGGGAAAATTGTGTCGTTTATTCAGACGGCAATGCTCTTTACGCCGTCAATCGTGCCGATTCGCAACCGCTTTGGAGTGAAACGGGCCAATTTTATCGGGAATCGTTCGATTTCGACGATTGGGCTTTTGCTCCGGAAACCAAAAGGAAAAACCGTGCTCGTCCGACACAGATGTTCGCGGAACATTTGGTTCGGGAAGGGCGGCTTTACGTTCTGCTGAATCGTTCCGCTTTCGGACCGCAGCGGGGCAACGTGCTTGCGGCGTTCGATTTGACGCAAGAGGGAAAACTCCTTTGGCGTATCTCGCTGGAGGAGGAAAAGTATTCGCGGAACATCCGGTTCGATCTGATTGAAACGCTGATCGACGATCAATTGACCGTCCTGCTAACGGACCGAAGTGTTCTGCGGATTCCGACGGAGAGCCAAAAAATTCTGCCGCTTCCTGACTTGAAAATAGTTTCCCTTTTTCGCTTGAAAATCCGGCAACATCTGGTAGAATTGGGTATATGGCAAAGCAAGCAAAATCCATCCCGCCGGGCGCGAACGAACCGGACCTCAAACCGACGTCGGACCTTTTTACCGCTGTCCTTTGGTCGGCTCCGAAGAATGAACCGATCCTGGTCGACTTCATCAACTCCGTGTTGATCGACTCCGGACAACGGCCCATTCGGGAAGCGACGGTACTTAACCCCTATAGTATCAAAGAGTTTGCAATTGGGCGGCAACTCATACTTGACGTACGAGCTCAGGATGAGATGAACCGCTGGTTCAACATTGAGGTCCAAACGGCATCCCATACGGCCTTTCGCGAACGGACGGCGTTGCATTGGGCCGATATGTTTTCGTCCCAATTACGGACGGGCGATGATTTTTCGCAGTTGCAGTCGGTCATCAGCATTGTACTGGCCGCTTTTCCAATTTTTCCGAAACTGCGGAGAATACACACGGTTTTCAGGATTACGGCGGAAGAAAATCCGGAAGTGCTTCTCTCGGACCATTTTCAGATGCACTATCTCCGGCAGGGTGACTTGGCCAAGCGGCAGATGGCAGGTATGGACGAACTCTGCCGTGGATTACGGGATTGGTTGAACTTTTTCACGTTCGGAGGAACAAAAACGGAGGATCAAATGGCACAATTAGTCGACAACAACCCGGCGGTTATGACCGCTTATGAAGAATTCAAGCGTTTTACCTCAGACGCCGTGATGCGTGACTTGGAATGGCGCAGGCGGCGGTTTATCGAGGACCAACGTCTCTACTTAGGGACCGCCATGGCCGAGGGAAGAGCCGAGGGAAGAGCCGAGGGAAAAGCCGAGGGAAAAGCCGAGGGAAAAGCCGAGGGAAAAGCCGAGGGAAAAGCTGAGGGAATGTATGAAATTGCCCGAAATATGAAACGAAAAGGTTACGGCATTGAAGTCATTATGGAGCTGACCGGCCTTGCTCGTGAAAAAATCGAATGTTTGGACTAGCGAAAATGAGCGAAAACAACGAACAAGAAAAAGTTGAAACGATTCCACCGCTTCCGGCGGACAAAGCTTCGGTGCGTCTGAAACTGGTCATGGCCCTGTTGGTTGGACTCGTCACCGCTACGGTCGCTTGCCTCGTCAGTCTCTATTCGCTACGCGGACCAGAAAGTTTGGTCTGTCTGCCACAACGACTGACCGTTTGGCCGCAAATGTGGGAGCTTGCTGGATACTTGGACGAGTATAAAAAGGAACATGGTACCTATCCTTTGACCTTGGAGGAAATGACAAGTCAATGGAAAGGTCACGATAACGAGCCGTTAAAAGAGATGTGGGTCAACTATCGAATTCGGGACGGATGGAAAAATCCGTTGATCTACTTCTCGGACGGCGAAACGTGGGAACTGCTTTCTTACGGAGCGGACGGCAAACCAGGCGGCGTCGGTTTAGATGCTGACATTCGTTGCACCAGCACCGAGGTTGACAAGCTAACGAGATTCAATAGTGACCTGTACAAAAACGCGAAACCGACGATAAAAGATAAAACAAGTGATCCGATCTGGGCGTTATGCTGTTCCCGCCATGTTCGGCGGTCTTTTCGGGATTGGTAATGCGTTGCTTAATCTATTTTCATCGAAAAGATATGTCAGTAAATGTAGCGACGTCATCGTGGGCACCATTAGTATGATGATTGTTACTTCTTTCCTCGTTGCAGGTCTTGCCTTCTTTCTATCTATCGCCTCCGGTCATTGATGTACGAGAATATCGAGTTCCGGCGGTTTGGTTATTTGCGTGACCCGCTGTATTTGGCGTGCGTTGTTTTGTACGTTGTCAACCGGTTTTGGATCAAGCCAAACTGCGACATCTATTTCTTTCACGCCTGGTTGAACGACGTGATCTGTATCCCGTTCACGGTGCCGCCGATGCTTTGGTTGCTACGGCGTTTGCGGCTCCGTTTTCACGATGGGCCGCCGACGCTGATGGAGATTACGATCCCGCTCTTGATGATTTCCTGGGCGTTTGAAATTTACCTTCCGAACACGGCGATGTTCCGGGATGTAACCGTTGCCGATCCCTGGGACATCGTCGCCTACGCCGTCGGAGCGGCCGCCGCCGGAGGTTTTTGGGGCTTTTGGTACAAGAAGTAAACGACTATCTTTTACCCTCGACCTGATCAATTAAACGATCAAGTTCGTCTTTTGTCGCGGGTTCGACGATTTCGGTCCGTTTTTGTCGACCGGATATGACCGGATCGTCATACTCGGGAAACAGGATTGCTCCGGCGGGACAGACCCGGGAACACGCCGGACAACCGTCGCGGCATTGGTCCGGTTGCTCGACAAGCGGCGTTTGGTTTTCCTGAATCGTGTAAACGCCGAACAGGCAAAAATTAACGCACTCCAAACAATTTTGGCAGACCTGCTCGTCGATAATCGGATACCAGCGTTTGTGTAACGATTTTTCGCTCCGGCGAATTTCCACAAAAATTTCCGCGTCGTTCGAATCGGGAAAAGAAAGCGATTCCAACGAAACGGCGGAATTATGGATTTCCGCAAGATCAAAGCAGGTCAGTTTCGTTACACCGGTTCTTTGCCGGAGTCTCGCAAATGCGGCACGGACCGGAAGCCAGGAAAATGCAACAATTGGTTCGCCATTATCCCGAATTTCCCGAAACTCTTCGCAAAAATCCGGCAGGTCGTAAAGGTGCGGCAAAACCCAAATGTTTCCGGAAAACTTGCGGCGAAGCGTTTCAAGCGTCGATTCTTCAAACGGCCCAATCACCGGGTCGCTGACACTACGATGTCGGAAAAATAAAAGCATGGGACTAAATGGGGAACGACTTCCCTGTTTCAGTGTAAAATAATCCTGAAAGGACGTGATGTCCATAGCCCCCGTCCAACCCAACTCTTGATGCTTGTTAAATCGCGTGAATTCTGTATCGAATGATCACATCGTTCGGATGGTCGGTTAACGCAAGGCGATATTCGACCAGATAATGCCGTCCGGCTGTGGGGAAAAGCGGAGATACCGAAACAACCGGTTCATGTTTGAAATTGTAACCGGTGGTGTCCGCGTCCCACAATCCGTCGAGAATCGGCGTTTCAAAAAATACTTCGTCCACGACAAGCGAAACGTCGTCGTGTCCCGGTATCACGGCCTTGACCGCCGGATCGGAATGGTCCAAGCGGTAAACGTTGTATCGGATCGCTTCGATTCGATCCGGCGTGAGTAATACGCCGCTCGATTTTTCTCTGACTTGGGCAAGAAAAACGGAACTGCCGTTTTCAAAAGCGTGTCCTTGATCGGTGAGCTGATAATGGGGTTCTAACATGGCGATAAAATGAGGGAAATAGGGCATCGGGAATCGGGAATCGGGCATAGAGCATAGGAAAGAAATTTCACTTATCACTTATCACCTATGCCCGATTCCCGATGTTTGATGTTTGATGTTTGACTTCAAATTTTTGCGAGATGCGTTTGAGAACGGTCCAGGTTTCTCCCGTCTCGACAGGTTCCGGCTCCGGGAGCGGATGCGTCGTCGCATCGACAATGGCCGACCATGGGGAATGACTACCGTTGTACCCGGCACGAACACGAAAATAATACGTGGTGTCACTCGTCAATTCCGCGACGACAAACGACGACTGCGAATTTGTTTGAATATCCGTCCAGGAATCGATTCCATTGAGCGACCAGGCCACCCAATGGTCGGTTGGATTGTACTCGCTCGTCCATTGCAACGTCACCGAGGTCGTGGTTTCATCGGATGTCGTCAAATTTTTCGGAGCAGGATACGTTGGCGTCGTCGCATCAACCACCTGTGACCAACCGGAATTGCCGTTTGCGTTCACCGCCTTTAACCGATAGTAGTACAATGTACCCGCCGCCAGACCGGAATCCGTCACGGATGTTGCCGATCCGCTGTAAACCTGTGTCCAGGAACCGGGATTGGCGTAATTGACCGTCCGCTCCAAAACGTAAGAAGTGGCACCGCTCACGGAATTCCAGGAGAGATTGATTTGCGTCGGCGAAACGGCCGTCGCTTTGAAATTGTCCGGTTTAGCCGGTCCCGGTGGTGGCTCCGTCCATTCAATAAGGGTTCCGCCGTTCCAGTCGTCTTGAAGAGAGAAGTGTCCTTTGCAAACGCGAATCGTACCTTGAATATTCACGCTTCCGTTTCTTGAAAACGAAAAGGTGTCCAGCGTGACACCGGGCGCAACGGCAAGATCGGAATATCCGGAGTTATAACTTCGACAGGCCACGTCGCCGACAATGCTTGTTCCATTCCAGCTGACACATTTAATGTCGAGTAGCGTTGCCGTTCTCGGATCGATTTCGCTCGGATCGCGCAACAGATCGGACCGCAGGGAAATGTCCCCGGTAAGCTTCAAAATCCCGGCGGGTTTGTCCAACGTGATCGGTACGTTGGCGTTTAAGTAATTTCCATTGAACACGTTTTGGTCCTGCGTACCCCAAAGAATCAGTTTCGCACCGGTTCCCAGTAAGACCGTTGCATAGGAATCAATCATCATGTCGCCGGTTACACGAACTTCGACGTTGTTGTTGATCGCAAGTTTCACGCTTCCGCCGTTGAGGGTGATCGCATCGACGGTTACTGGTGCATCAATGGTACATTTGATGGCACCGCCCACATTGGCGGTATCACCGATGCCCGGTACGCTCGCCCCGCCGCCTCCGCCGGAAAAGGCGGCCCAGTTTGCGGTGTCGTTCCAGTTGCCGTCAGTCTGTGAAACCCAGTAGCGATTGGCCATGTTGAATCAGGAATCAGGAATCAGGAATTACGAATTACGAATTACGAACAAGTTCAAAACGTGAATATCGTTCGTCCATTTGGGAATTGATTGTGGCAGTTATGATGTTGCGAGTCGTCGTTTTTGTCAAGCGATTTTTGGCCGTTTTTCCTCAAAGATATTTTCAATCGAATGCTTGAATTTTCCTTGAAAACCTATAAAATCCGCTGGGAAGTGCCCAAAAGAACTCAAAAAAATTCCTCGAAAAAACACGTTCAACCCACCGTTTTCCATGTCCGAATTACCGCCGGAATTCAACGACGATTACGACGATTTCCCGCCCGGCAACGCCGTGTTTCTGGAAATCCTCAACGAACAGGAAGAAGTTCCTCTCGAGGAAGAACGGATTCGTAGCGTTTGCGAAAAAATCCTCGCCGATGCGGGAATCGTGTCGGGCCGTCTCGGAGTCGTCGTCGTTGACAACGAAACGATTTACAATCTCAACAGAGATTTTCTGCAGCACGATTATCCAACCGATGTAATCAGCTTCCAAACCGAATCGGAACCGGAAAACGGTTATCTTGAAGGAGAGGTCATCGTCAGTGCGGAAATGGCCCAGAACCGTGCGCCCGAATTTGGCTGGTCCGTCAAGGAAGAATTGATTCTTTACGTCATTCATGGCCTGCTTCACTTGGTCGGATTCGACGATATGACGGCGGAGGACAGCAAGATCATGCGGGAAAAAGAGCGTTATTACCTGCGGCACGCCGGATTTGAACCGAACGATCTTGGCTTTGACTTTGAGCCGGAAGACGATTCGCCCGATGAGTCTGTGTCGCCGCCGGAAGAAAAAGGGGAATTTTTCCTGCGACTTTACGACGAAGACGTGGGTAAGAACTGAGTGGGGTGCGTGCAAATTTCATTGCGGAAAACAGGAGCAAACGGCTGGGAATTGATTGTTGAGTCGTTTTGCGATACAATGGCCGGAGTCGCTCGTGGTTTTCCTGAAATTTCCTGAAACGCCAAAGTCTGTCGGCAAAACGATCATGTCTCTTTCAACCCGTATTTTCGCTACTGTTTTAACGTTTTTGGCGTTTTTCTCGTTCGGACTCGCGGCTCAGGATCAACAAGCCGACGAAAAAAAAGAAACGACGAAAAAATTTTACGATCCGGATATGACGGAATTGAGCGGACGGGATTTTATGACTTCGGATCACGTCCTGCTTTCCGGTTCGTTCTACCCGGGCAACGCAAACAAAGACACGATTCCTGTGATCCTGCTTCATGGACAAAGAAAAAGCCGCGAAGAATTTGTGCCGCTCATTGCGGAAATGAAAAAACGGGGATACGCCGTTTTGGCGTTTGATTTTCGCGGACACGGCGAAAGCACGACTCGATTTCCTGCCCCAGAAGAGCAAGGGCAACAACAGATCAATGGGACTCCGGGAATGGGAATACCCAATCCCGGTGCGGTTGCACCGCAATTTTTCCCCGGAATGGGCGGCAATATGCCTGGCATGAACAACCCGGGGAATAATGCGATGCCGAATCCCAGTGTACCGGTTGGTATGATGCCTCCGCCGCCGCCCCCGCCCAAACCGGTCGAATATCTTGAAGCGGATTTCAAACGGGTGGACTATGAAAATCTGTACAAATTCGATTGTTTACCGTTCTATCGGTTTTTGGTTCAGGAAAACAATGCGGGAAAATTGAATCTGAACAAGCTGGTGATTGTCGGTGTCGATATGGGGGGGACCGTCGGCGGACAAATGACCAAACAACTCTGGTCCAACTCGAAAGGGAAAAATGTTCGATCCTTGATTATCGTTTCTCCCAATTACGATCAATTCTCCAAGACGCTTCTCAAGGATTCCAAGTGTTTCCATAAAGAGGTTCCTTTGCGGATGTTCGTCGGGCAACTTGACCGGCAATCCCGGGAAAACGCTTTGAATCTTCGGGAAGACATCCTCGGCAAAGAGCGAAAAAAAGACGATGATCCCACGTCGTTGAGTTCACCGGTGCCGATCACCGAATTGCCGACCGAACGCCAGGGGGGGGAACTGCTTCGGGAATCGAAGTTGGGTATCCCGCAAAAAATCGCCGACCACATCGACGAGACGCTTGCCAAGCGTAAAGAAAGAGAATTAAAGTGGCGGAAAATGTAAGGTTGTTCCCCGGATGACGAATCCCAATTTCAAAAAAGGGGTGTTTTCGGTACAGCTACGGTGCTTTCTTGGTAACGTTGAAGTCCTTCTGGAGAACAGCCCACTTGGCCCAGATCGCCAGTGTGGCTTCGTAGGAGACAATGGACTCCGTTCCCTCGGCCGATTCTCTGGCGTTGGCAAACAAGTGTCCATCTTCAAAACGGTCCTGTAGCTCCTTCACCTTGCCGGAATGGAGTTTTTCCCAATACGCTCCATCGTAAGCAAGTCCGGCGTCCAGTCCGTAAGCATGGTTCATGGCGTCCCACGGTCCCATCGTAAAATAGCGGCAGGTCCCCCAATCGCTCCCCTGCGGGAAATAGATTTCCGCCGTTCCCGGTTTGTAGCTCGTTCCGCCGGGAGCGTCATAAGGCGGAGAGGCAAACTCCACCTCGATAACGGCACGGTAAACTTTGTCCGCGTTGAAGAATATTCCTTCCGGGGTCGGCTGACCGCCAAGAGTTAAAACAGCGGCGTTCAACAGGCTCAGCCCTGTGCGGCTCGTGTATTCCGGATGGACGCGGTTATGATTGATCACCAGATAGTTTTCTTCCGTGTTGGAACCCCCCAGCCATTCCTTGAGCGGTTTGTCGTTGACAATGGTGTCACTTTCGACGTCGTTGGGATGCGCGTAGGCGGAGATGGCAAGTTCAATCCCTTTTTCGTACCATTTGTCGTAGTTCTCGTGATGGGGCATCATGGCACAGGCAAGAAACAAGACGGTGGTATTCCAGGCGTTTTCCTCCGCTTTGGTGTCGCCGGGAGTTACGATGGTGCCATCCTTTTTCCGATAATAAGGGACGGTGTAAACCATGCGCCGGTTGGCCTCCCATTCGACCATTTTTCGGATCAATTCCTGGTCTTTCGCATCGTAGTGTTCCCAGGTCAACCAACCGGTGTAACCCGCGATGGCCGCCCACCAATCGTCCTGCCAACCGCCTCCCCAGCCGCCGCCGTTAAGGTTCACCCGGTGGCAGTAAGCGACGGAACGTGTGATTTTGGTGCAAATTTCCAACGCCGCTTGTTCGGAAACGCCGGTGTGCCCGGCATCATACAAACCGAGTGATATCAGCGTCGCAATCCCTTTGGCCTGTGAAGCGGAACCACGTACCTTATATTCGGTACTATCGGGACCGAGGAGTATATCCAAGTAGTGTTCCCCGGCGTCTTGGGAGCCAAACCGTTTCGCGTACCAACCGGTTAAGGCGTATTTGACGGCGTTTTGGGCAACCGCTTTCTGGAGTTCCGCGTTGGCATCGTTCGGATAACTCACGGTAAACCGGTTCCAGTCGATAGGGACGACGGCATTGTCTGCCGCAGAAATGACATGGCACAAACCTACCGCAAACAAAAGAGCAAGAGCAAGCGATCGCGTTTTTTTCATGGTGGTCGTCGTGTTAGCCCAACGTTTTGTCGGAAACCAATTCGTGAATCAACCGATGAACCCCGTCGCTGGTCGGGGGAATTTCGGTGTACCCCTCTTTTTTCAAGATGATCGATTGAATACGGAACACTTTGGTCGGCGAACCGGCCAGACCGCAACGGTTCAAATCGGCCCCGATATCTTCCAGGTTCCACTGGGTGAGCAGTTGGTCCTTTTCCCGAAGCACCGCAACCCTTTTGGCCGTTTCGGCAGCGATATTCTCTTCGCTCGCTTTCTGTTCGGCACGAACTTGCTGGGCGATTTCCGATTCGACCTGCTTCTTTTTGTGCTTCATCACTTTCTTGGCGGCCCGGGGACGCGGCGTGTTGGCCGTTTCAATCACGGTCGCAAGGATCGGCAATTGCACTTTCACGATTTCCCAACCGTTGCCGATATTCCGCCGAAGCGTGGCGGTTTTTCCTTCGAGATTCACCACTTCTTCAAGGTACGTAATCTGTGGTACCCCGAGTTTTTCCGCACATTGCGGCCCGGTCTGGGCGGTGTCGCCATCGATGGCCTGCCGTCCGCAAAACACGAAATCGTACTTTCCGACCGTTTTGACCGCTTGGGAAAGGATGTAACTTGTTGCGAGCGTGTCGCTTGCCGCAGCCCGACGGTCGGTAACGAGAATTGCCCGATCCGCTCCCCGGAAGAGGCAATCGCGGAGAATTTCCGCCGCTTTGGGCGGTCCCATGCTGATGACCGTCACGGTACCGCCGAACCGCTCCTTGATTTCCAGAGCCGTTTCCAAAGCGTGCAGGTCTTCCGGGTTGAAAATCGCCGGAAGCGCAGCCCGGTTGACCGTACCATCCTCTTTCATGGCGTCGGTGGTGATATTGGCGGTGTCTGGAACTTGCTTGACGAGAACTATCGAATCGTACGTCATGAGAAATGCAAAAGTTTGAAAGTATTACACCTTTGTCCGAAGAGAAAAACGGGAAGCAGGACAGCGGTATGCCCCCATTCTATTGACATTTTTTAATAAGTCAACCAGTTTTCCTGCGGTTTCTGATTTGTTTCTGGAGGATTGCAAAGTCGCTTTTTTCCTGGGAACGCAGGCTTCCAGCCTGCCAGTGAGTTCGTAGGCATCCTACCTGTGCAAAGGCGGTTCCGCAACCTTCGCGCAGGCTGGAAGCCTGCGTTCCCAGGGACTTTGCAATCCTCCTGTGATTTGTTTGCGGCCTGTCGGCAAGTTTCGTTTTTTTGCGATAGAGATAAAGCCCCAAAACGGAAAACTTGTCAACGGACTGGGAAACCGGATATCCGTAGGGTGGTGTCATTTCGCCACTCCTGGCGAATATCCACTTACTATGTTTTGGATGAATGGTTTTGAACAAACGGTCAAGCCGCTGATGCGAACTCGAACCGTAAACGAATGGGTACTCAAAACAGTCAAGGGCATCGGGAATCGGGAATCGGGAATCGGTGATAAGTGAAAAACTTCCTCCAATTTCCGATTCCCGATGCCCTTAAATTTCAACACTTTTTCCAGTTTCATTACCATTTCGTTTACACTTTGAGATGCGAAGAAAATGTCGTTTGATTCGGTTTGCCGGCGATTTCGTCATCATCTTCGAGAAGAAAAATGACGCAGATCGTGTCATGGGCCGAATGAATTTGAGTCAAAGTATTTTGACCGTGAGATGACATTGACGGCGGTTTTGCGATAACGTACAATGTGCGATAACGTACAATGTGCGATAACGTACAATGAACGAGCCCGATGAAGCGGAAGCGGGCTTTGCTGAGGAGCAACCCGTCAAGGAATAGTCGAAAGGGGAAATCACCAACAACAATTAACAACAAAGAGCCGGGGACGAAAGCGATAGCAGTAGTCCCCGTATGATGCAATGAAACTCTACGCCTACCAAACACCCGACATTCCTAAACATGACGGCTATCTTAAAATCGGTGAGACACATCGCTCTACAAACAAGCGAATTCATCAGCAGGGAGGACAAGTCAATGTAGAAAAAGTCCCCGAATGGCAAGATGCCATTGCCACAGACCGAAAGGGAATTGACCGATTGTTTCGGCACTTCTTACGGGACAAATACGGTTTCCACATCCAACCAAACATTAGCGGACACGGCGAATCCGAATGGGTGAAATGTACCGTCGATGACATCAAGGAAGCATTTCCTGAATTCAAAGAGTTGTTTTATCAGGAACAAAAAGAACGCCAAATCGTAACAGACAGGTTTTACAATGAAATCCGAAACTGGTTCTACTGGACAACTCAAGAAAATAAAAGAATTGATGCCGACTATGCCCTGCGATTAGTCGTGCGACTACTTTTCTGTTTCTTCTTACGAGAAAAAAATGAACTTGTCCCCAAAGAGTTGTTAGATGCGAACATTGAAAAACACCTGAAAAAAAACGAGGAATACAGTTACTATAATGGCATTCTACGTAACCTGTTTTTTCATTGTCTCAATACACCTCAAGGTGAACGGAAATATGAAAACGAAAAACTGCTTGCCGATAAAAAAAACGTCAAAGGCTGGTTTTCGACACTCCCTTTTCTTAACGGAGGAATCTTTGACGAACACGACAAAGACGATATTCCCATAGGAAACGATTATTTCTTTTCGGAAAGAAGAAAACGCTCACTTACCGAACTGGACGAAACCTGCGACGTGTACGGTATCATTACAATTCTATCAAAATATCAATACAAACTCACACTGGATGATTTACTTGACCAAGCGGAATACGGCGAAACCGTTGATCCTGAATTCATCGGTAAAGTGTTTGAATCGCTTTTGTCGTGTATTGATGCAGATAGTAAGGAAAACCGGCGCAGAGTAACGGGCAGTTACTATACGCCTCGTGAAATTGTCGATTATATGGTCAATACTTCGCTTGATGCGTACTTGGAAACGCAAGCGACGACGGCAGACGACAGACGGCAGACGGCAAATTTACTCCTCCAATGCAGAATCCTCGATCCTGCTTGCGGAAGTGGTGCGTTTCCTTGCGAAGCAATGAATATCATTATGCACCGTATCGAAGAGGAAAAAAAGGAGCAAGATGGTCAAGGATTTTCTCTTTCAGAACGTTACCGCACAAAACTCAAAATTGTAAGGGACGTGATTTACGGTGTCGATATTCAGCCGATGGCCGTACAGATTACATTATTGCGTTTTTTCCTGACACTCATTCAAGACATCATTCCCGATAAACAAAAATCGAATTGTGGCATCGAACCGCTACCAAACCTCGATATAAAGTTTGTCTGTGCGGACACGTTGATTCCTTTGGATACAGGCCGCAAATACGCCGATGGAACATCTCAAAAGATGCTGGAAAACCCAATCATTCGCAATACCGTCAAGTCATTACGAGATAACCGCAATCAGTATTTTATGGCAAGCATGGCCAATCAAAAGCAAGGTATCCGGCAAATCGACAAAACGCTTCGGGAAACATTGACCATCGCCATGGAAAATGATGGTGTGATAACTCAGGATACGACCAAAAAAATGGCAACGTGGAATCCCTACGACCAAACAAAGCCTGCCGGTTTTTTTGATTCCACTTGGATGTTTGGAATCGAAGATGGCTTTGATATTGTCATCGGCAATCCGCCGTACTTGAAAGAAGGCAGAATTTCCAAAACAATATTTCAACCCTATAAAAAATCCCCATACTATCACGGTAAAATGGATTTGTGGTATATGTTTGCCTGCCATGGAATTGATTTATTGAAAAGTGGCGGACACTTATGTTTTATTGCTACAAATAATTGGGTAACAAATTCAGGAGCAAGCATACTGAGAAATAAAATTGTGTTAGATACACAAATAAAACAACTTGCGGATTTTGGAAATTTTATGATTTTTGAAAGTGCAAGTATCCAAACAATGATAATGCTTTTTTCTAAAAATAATCAAACGGATAATTATAAGTTTGATTATCGTAAAATGTCAGGAGATACAATACTTGCGGACGTTTTGGATTTGCTGAATAAACGCACAAATAATAAAGCCACCTACCTTTTTCCAAAAATTGTCAGAAAAGAATTGAAAAATCAATTTCTGACTTTCGGTTCAAACAACTCCATTCTGGACAAAATTTCAGGAAAAAAAACGTCTTTAATAGAAAAAGAAGTGGCACAAGGCATTGTGTTTCCACAAGATTTTCTGAACAAAAAAAATCAAGGAATTTTAGAAAAAACATACCTGGCGAAAAATGAAGTCGCCAATGGAATACACCCACACTACGATTTTGTAAATCAAAAAATTGCATCGTCGCATAATTTTCAAATAGGTGAAGGTATTTTCGGCTTATCTACTGAAGAAAAAGAATATCTGCATTTATCTGAAAACGAATTAGACTTGATTAAACCCTACTATACAACTGAACAAATTCAAAGATACTATTCTCATCCCGATAACAAATTGTGGTTAATTTATACGAAATCGAGTTTCAAAGATACGAACAGTATGAAAGATTATCCGCCTCCTCACCAAAATCTGTGGGTGGTTTTTTAGTAAAATGAAGCTAACTGCTTTTGTATCAAATACTTACAACTGTTTTTGTGGCCGAGAAAGTGAGGTTCAAATTTGACAGATATTTCCAGATGTACTATTTCGATACAACGTGACTGAAATACTTTACTTTCAAGGTCCATTATCTACTTTTCTGTTCCACATACCTCAAAAAACCTATTTTTTTACCCACAGATTCTGGTGGGGAACCGATTATCCAAACTTGAAAAGACATCTGGATCGTTTTGCCAGCGTAATCACGTCAGATAATAAACCTTACGGGTTACACCGTGCCAGAAAAGAACATTTTTTCAAAGGTGAAAAGATTATTGTTCAACGTAAATGTGTAGAAAAACCATCATTCTCCTATTCCAATTTTGATTGCTACGTTTCTGCTACATTTTATGTGATTAAAACGAATCGCCTCAATCACAAATATTTGGTTGGCTTGCTCAATTCTAAACTGGTAGCATTCTGGCTGAAAAACAAAGGGAAGATGCAAGGTGAGAATTATCAACTCGACAAAGAGCCTCTGTTGCAAATTCCAATTTTCGATGCAACAAAGGAGCAAGCCAAACCGGTTATTGCCCTTGTCGATCAGATTCTTTCTGCGAAACAAGCGAATTTCAATACGGACACAAGTGACCTGGAACATAAAATCGACGCATTGGTTTACGCTTTATACGGTTTGACGGACGAAGAGATCGCAATTATTGAGGAATCATAAACTCTTGGTCTCCATCCAGAGAGTGGATGGCTGTGTGCCAAGTGGTTTAACCACCCGCTCCGTTCCCGGTTGCCATTGTTTCTGGTGGATTTGTTTGCGGCCTGGATTTGTGTGAAACGCTCTTGTTTTTTACGGTGGGCGAAAATATAATGGGCTCTCACCATTTGTGGTATGCCATTTCCCTTTCCTCTCTGAAAATCATGAAAAAACGACTTTTTGTTTGTGCCGCGTTGTTCGGATTTCTGTGTCTTCCAACAGTCAACGCACAAGGACCGGAACCGGTTCGAATCATTTTTGACACGGATATCGGTAACGATGTTGACGACACACTCGCAATGGGAGTGATTCATGCGTTGCAGAATCGGGCGGAGTGTCAACTACTTGCCGTGACAATCACGAAAGACAACCAGTACGCCGCCCCGATGGTTTGTGCGGTAAACACGTTTTACAAACGCCCGAACATTCCCGTCGGTATTGTCCGGGGAGGTGTTACGCCGGACGACGGCAAGTACCTCAAGCAGGTTGTCCTGATGAAAACCGAAAAAGGGGGCGACGCATTTCCCAGCACCATTTTGCCCGGCGGCAACGTTCCCGACGCGGTTACGGTACTTCGAAAAACTCTCGCCGCCGAAGCGAATGGGGCGGTCGTTGTCGTCCAGGTCGGTTTTTCCACGAATTTTGCCCGACTGATGGAGAGCGGACCGGACGCAATTTCACCGCTTACCGGTCTGGAGTTGATCCGGAAAAAAGTCCGCCTTCTCTCCATCATGGCCGGGATATTCGGACCGGGCTACACGCATGTCGAGTACAACATTGATTGCGATCTCCCTTCGGCGAAAAAGCTGATCGCCGACTGGCCGACGCCGATTGTTTTCAGCGGCTTTGAAATCGGTGACGTGATTCAGTACCCGGCTCTCAATATCCAGAATGACTACAATTACGTCAAACAGCATCCGCTCAAAGAAGCGTACCGGTTTTATCGCGGCTTGGAAAACAGCCAACCGACGTTCGATTTGACAAGCGTTCTTTACGCCGTCAGGCCGAACCACGGTTACTTCGATTTGAGCGAGCCGGGCACCGTCGTTCTCGACGAAAACGGACGCACCAGCTTCAAGCCGGACCCCAATGGCACCCACCGCTATATGAAGGTGTCCGCCATCCAAATCGCCAAGGTCCAAGAGGCGTTGTGCCTGTTGTGCAGCGAACCGCCGAAGAAGTGATATGAATTACTCAAACCGTAAACAAATGGTGACTCAAAACAGGCAAGGGCATCGGGCATCGGGCATAGGTGATAAGTGAAAAACTTCCTCCAATTCCCGATTCCCGATGCCCTTAAATTTCAACACTTTTTCCAGTTTCATTACCATTTCGTTTACACTTTGA
>Ga0209628_10001105_pt1 | contig 17078 bp, 15 predicted proteins | sample TergutCu122P4_FD_187285 | JGI IMG/M metagenome (GOLD analysis project Ga0209628, IMG submission 187285) | Cubitermes ugandensis P4 segment gut microbial communities from Kakamega Forest, Kenya - Cu122 P4 (SPAdes) (version 2) | ecosystem: Host-associated > Arthropoda: Insects > Digestive system...
CCGCCCCCTTTTCCCACACACCCACCAATGTGTCATTCCGAATGTAGCGATAGTGGAATGAGGAATCTTTTTAAATAGCACCTCAAACTTTTTCTTAACCATATTTTCTCCGAATATTTAATTTCTGTAAAAAAGATATATCTTTGCGGACAATATTTATAAAATGTAAGAATGAAGAATATCAATAATATTACCATAAAAAAAGGACTTGGAACGGTTCCTGTTTATTTCACAGCGGCTACTACTATTCTGGGAGCGATTTTATTTTTACGGTTTGGCACTGCCGTTGGGACGTTGGGATTTTTTGGAGCGTTTTTCTTAGTGATTTTAGGACATTTAATAACCATTCCAACAGCGTTGGCTATCTCCGAAATTGCTACCAATACAAGGGTTGAAGGAGGAGGGGAGTATTTTATCATTTCACGTTCTTTCGGGTTAAAAATCGGTTCTACTATCGGCATTGCGCTTTATTTTTCGCAGGCGATTAGTGTGGCGTTTTATATCATAGCATTTACGGAGGCATTTGCGCCGCTGTTCGATTGGGTGCGCGTTAATTGGGACTTATACTTGCCGCGACAGGTTGTCAGTGTTCCCGCTTTGGGGATTTTGGCGTTTGTGATGTTGCGACAGGGATCCGGTTCTGGATTGAAGATGTTGTATATCATAACGGGAATTTTGTTTGTTTCGTTGTTGTTCTTCTTTGCAGGAAGTCCAATTGACGCAGGCGATGACCCAACGCGGGTACCCGGAAATAACTTCGGTTTTTTCAACACCGACAACTTTTTCATCATGTTTGCCATCTGTTTTCCTGCTTTTACAGGGATGACGGCGGGAGTAGGATTGAGCGGCGATTTACGTAATCCGGGCAAATCCATTCCACTCGGAACAATGGGCGGAACGATTACAGGATTGGTAGTTTATTTATTAATAATATGGAAATTATCGGTTTCAGCATCGCAAGCCGATTTGGTAAGCGACCAACTTATCATGTCGAAAATTGCCATCTGGGGATTTCTTGTTATTCCGATAGGACTCGCTGCCGCTACCTTTTCATCGGCAATAGGTTCAATATTGGTTGCACCGCGCACGCTTCAAGCGTTGGCAGGCGATAAGTCGTTACCGTTAAAACGTATCAACTCTTTTCTTTCTAAAGGAAAAAACGAAAGCCGCGAACCGCTCAACGCATCCATCGTAACCGTCATTATCGCTCTGTTTTTTGTGTTGCTGGGCGATGTCAATGCTGTAGCACAAATCATTTCTATGTTTTTTCTTATTACTTACGGGACTTTGTGCCTTATATCATTTCTCAACCACTTTGGCTCTCCGCCGTCGTACCGTCCGCGTTTTAAATCAAAATGGTATTTTTCACTGGGCGGATTTTTACTTTCGGTTTGGGTGATGTTCAAAATAAATCCGCTATACACTTTATTTGCATCGGTCATTATCGTTTCCATCTATCTTGTGATGGAAAATTCCAATAAAGAACATAAAGGCTTGGTTAATATCTTCAAAGGAGCGCTTTTCCAGTTGAACCGTCAATTGCAGATTTTTATGCAAAAACACCAGTTGAACATGGAAGACGAAGAATGGCGACCCGCTGCCGTCTGTATCTCCCAAAATTCGTTTAAACAGGAAAAAATTGTTGACCTGATGTGCTGGATAAGCCATCAACACGGCTTCGGAACATATTTCCATTTTATAGAAGGTTATTACAGCAAACAAACATACATCGAATCACAGGAAATACTAAAAGAACTTATTGACAACCAAAAAGAACGTGAAAGCACACTGTATATTGATACCATGATTTCACCCTCTTTTACGGCGGCAATTACTCAAGTCATGCAGGCTCCATCCATTTCCGGTATGGAAAACAATATGATGGTGTTTGAATACGACAAAAGCCGTCCCGAAGAGTTGAACCGGATACTCGACAACATCAATCTCGTCCGCGCCGGCGATTTCGATATATGCATCTTCGGAAACTGCGTAGCGCCAATAAAATACCGCAACGGAATACATGTCTGGATTCGAACTACCGATGAAAAAAATACCAACCTGATGATACTGCTCGGATATATCATCATGGCACATCCCGACTGGAAAAAAAGTTATATCAAAATTTTCAATATCTGCACTGAAGGTCATCGCGAAGAGGCTAAACGGGAATTGGAAGAGTTGATAGCCACAGGAAGACTGCCTATCACACTGACAAACATCGAAATAATTACCCTTTTGGAAAATCAAACTGTCAGCGACGTTGTAACCGAACGTTCTCAAAACGCCGGACTGACCATCATCGGCTTCAACGAAGAGACTATAAAACACAATCATACCGAAACGTTTACAAGATTTAATTCTGTCGGTGATGTTCTGTTTGTAAATGCAGCCCGATCGAAGAAGATAAACTAAACAATTTGCGTGTTAACTAACCTATCGTTAATCTTCTCATATTTCATCAGTTCAATACTTATTACTTTGAAACTGTTTTGCTGAATTTCGAGTAAGAAAAACCCGATGGGCTTTTTTACTTCACGTCCGATTGTTAGATAAGGTGTATTTTGCGGATTTCCAATGAAAATGGTTATGTATTAATCGCTCTTACAGTTTTTTCTGCAAATTGAAAAAGCGATATTCTTTCATTCAATCCCATACACCATGTATCGCTTCAGTTACGTATGAAACGCCCTACCTTACCAAGCGCAATCATGAACTCAGAAAATCTAATTTCTTTCACAATAGATTTTACCATTTCAGCTTGTAGCACGTTATATTCACAAAAAACAAGTGTTAAATGCAGATTTTCGTCAGCAGAAAAGTTGCCACATAAAGCTGATTCCTTTAAACTATCGCGTACTTGAATAATAGCTACTTTTACAACATCGGGGAAATTGATTGCAATAAATAATCGCATTTGTTGTTTTTTTTTATTTCCTGTCTTTTTTTAACACTTAAAAACGGCTGTCGTATCTTTCTTCTGCTTCCTTACTGAAAAAACACGAAGGAAACTCACATGACCGTAAATGATAAGCTACACATTCACAGCATTTTCCCTTTATACTGCAAGAATATGTGCATAAACATTTGATGGATGTGTTGTTTTGACAAGTCATAATTATTATTTTTTTTCGAAGGTAGTATTTATAAAAAAAAGGAAAACACCACATTTTATAATAAATTTGTTTCATGGTTCGTCTTTTCATCGTTAATGTATCATTTTAAAACTTGATTTGAATAGAATCTCCTGTAATATTTACTCTGTTATCAAAAACTCATAAGTGAAAATAATAACTACCATTACTTTCCGTTTTCATATATTAATATTGTAAAGATGGAAGTACAAATTAACGTTGTCAACACTTCTCGGCATAGTTTGCCACAGTATGAAACGCTGATGTCGGCGGGGATGGATGTTCGGGCTAAATTAGATGAGCCTTTAACCATCAAACCTTTAGGACGCGCTTTAGTGCCAACAGGACTTTTTATTTCACTTCCCGAAGGCTATGAGATGCAAATACGTCCGCGCAGCGGGCTGGCTGCCAAAAACGGCATCACGGTACTAAATGCACCCGGAACGATTGATGCCGATTATCGAGGCGAGATAAAAGTTATTTTAGCAAATCTTTCCGACAGCGAATTTGTGATTAACGACGGCGACCGCATCGCACAGATGATTGTTGCCCGACATGAACGCGCCATCTGGAACGAAGTACAAAAATTAGACGAAACCCAACGCGGCGCCGGCGGTTTTGGACATACAGGAAAATAATAATTATTAAAATTTAACAAAAAGTATATGCACAAAAAAATCTGTTTTCTAATCATAATCATTGCCTTAATAGGCGGACAGGAAGTCTTTGCACAGAAAAAAGGCGCCAAGACCAATGAACAAGAAGTCATTGCACCAAAAAAAAGAGTCAAACCGGGCGAAGAAAATACCCGTGAAAACAACACCGCTTTCATCGAAGCATTAAACCAAAAAATACAGGGAAACTATGCTGAAGCCATACAGTTGTTTGAAACCATACTGAAAAAATTCCCATACGACCACGCTTCCATGTACGAATTATCGGACGTTTACGGAATACAAAACGAATTTCCGATGGCAATAAAATGGGCTTCAAAAGCATCCGAACTCGACCCCGACAACGACTGGTACTATCTGGCGCTTTCCGAGTTATACATCAAAAACAACGAACCACACAAATCAGTAGCGGTCATGGAACGCCTATCCAAGCGAAAACCGAATAACATGGACTATGTAGAAAGTTTGGCAATGACATACCTGATGGTAGGTGAGTATGAAAAGGCTGTTTCACAACTCAATATCATTGAATCGCAGCAGGGAGTTTCCGAAGAACTTTCTTATGAAAAATATAAAATCTATAAAAATAGCGGTAAAAATAAAAAAGCCATAGCCGAGATAGAAAACCTCATCAAATACTTTCCAAACGAAACACGCTATTATTCACTTCTTGCAGAAATATATATGGAGTTGGGAATGAAAAAAGAGGCAATGAAAGCATACGAGAAGATATTGGAAATCAACCCAAAAGACCCATACGTTCATATAGCGCTGGCAGATTATTACCGTCAGGAAGGCAACCTTAAAAGAGCCAAAGAAGAACTCAAAACCGGCTTTGCCAATCCCGATTTGGATTTTACCACCAAACTTCGATTAGTAGGTATTTTTATTCAAATAAGCCGCACAAGCGGCAACATCTCCGACAACGACCTCAAAGAGATGCTCAAAACCATCACACAAGCACATCCCGACGAACCGGAAGCGTGGGGACTCTATGCCGACATTGCCTTGCAGGAAAAAAACTACGCAGAAGCACAAAAGGCGCTGATGAAAATGATAACATCCGACAGCACCCGTTACAATACATGGGAAATGCTGCTTTATGCCGACTATGCCTTAGAAGACTTCAACAACATGGCGCAACATGCCGCTACCGCTGCGCGGTTTTTCCCGTTACAACCGTTACCGTTTATGTTTGGAGGAATCGCCAACTATCAACTCGGAAACTATGCCAAAGCAGTACAAATGCTCGAACGAGGCAAAGACTTTGTGTTTGACGACCCACGTACTTTAGAAGATTTTTATACACTGTTGGGAGATTCTTATCATCAATTGAAAAATGATGAAAAAACATTCTTTTACTATGACAAAGCGCTGAAAAACAACCCTAAAAATGCCCTTGTTTTGAATAACTACGCCTACTACTTAGCGGTTACAGGCAAAGACTTAGAAAAAGCCGAAAAAATGTCGTTTGAATCTTTGAAAATTGATGCCAGCAACGTCAATAATATGGATACATACGGATGGATTATGTATAAAATGGGACGCTACGAAGATGCCGCCCTGTGGATTAAAAAAGCATTAGAAAAAAATCCCGATAACGGAGTTGTGAATGACCATTATGGCGATATAATGTACAAATTGGGGAAAATTGACGAAGCCGTAACCTACTGGAAAAAAGCCAAAGACTCCGGCGACAAAACCATAGAAAACATAGACAAAAAAATCAACAACCGTAAACTGTATGAATAATTTTCCAAACGACTACAGACAATGGCTTATTGATTTGAAAAAAAAAATACGCCAAAGCCAGATAAAAGCAGCAGTAAAGGTAAATACCGAACTGTTGCTTCTATATTGGGACTTGGGACGTGATATCACCATTCGTCAAATGGAAGCAGCATGGGGAAGCCGTTTCTTTGAGCAACTGAGTGAGGATTTGAGAAAAGAATTTCCCGATATGAAGGGTTTTTCTGTAGTTAATTTAACCTATTGCAAACGTTTTTATCAGTTTTATGCGCAAGACAATTTAATTCGTCAACAACTTGTTGACGAATTACAAACTGCTGAAAATAAGAACAATATAATTCTTCAACAAGTTGTTGAAGAATTTGAGAACAATCCGCTATTTCAGATTCCGTGGGGGCATCACCTTCAAATATTTACAAAATGCAAGACCGTTAACGAAGCACTATTTTACGTCAAAAAAACCATCAAAAACGGTTGGAGTCGCACAGTATTGATGAATTTTATAGAAGCCGATTTATACAACAGTCAAGGGAAAGCCATTACCAATTTTGACCGTTTATTACCCGAAGTGCAAAGCGATTTGGCAAAAGAAATAATAAAAGACCCATACAATTTTGACTTTCTCACGCTTACAGAAAATTACAAAGAGAAAGAGTTGGAAGATGCGCTCATAGACAATATTGCAAAGTTTTTGATAGAATTAGGACAGGGATTTGCATACATGGGTAAGCAGGTACCTGTAAAGATAGGGAACAGAGAACGCTCCATTGATTTACTCTTTTATCAAACAGAACTTCATTGTTATGTGGTTATTGAATTAAAAACCAAAGAATTTGAAGCCGAATATGCCGGCAAATTGGGATTATATATCTCTGCAATTAACCACCAAAGAAAAAAAGAAAACGACAATCCTACCATTGGATTGCTGATATGCAAAACAAAGGATAACGTGGAAGTCCAGTACTCGTTAGAAATTATAAACCAACCTATTGGCGTTTCCGAATACAAACTCTCCAAACTTCTGCCCGAACATTTTAAATCGGCGCTGCCCAGCATAGAAGAAATTGAAAAAAGGTTAAAAAATGAATAACAAAATAAAAAACTCTATTCTTTTAATAATCCTGATAGCAGGACTATTATTTCCCGCTTGTCGCTCGCAGCGGAAAGTGATAAAAACGCCGATTAAAGAATATGGAGCAGAGTTTCTGTTCGACAAGATGGCAAAAAATCAGTTTGATTTTGAAACCCTGTCCATGAAGGCGTCCATCTCAGCATCGTCGAATACATCCAAAGAAAGCACAAGTTTGACGGGAAATATCCGTATTATTCGCGACAGTGTAATATGGGCGACTGTTTCGCTGGGATTGGGTATTGAAGTGGCACGGTTGTACGTAACACAAGATTCGGTGTTTTTTGTTAATCGTTTAAACAACGAATATGCGGCGGCTTCATTTGGATTTTTCAAAACGCAGTTTCAGGTTGATTTGGACTTTAACATCCTCCAATCGCTGCTCACCGGAAACGATTTCGACTATTACGAATCCGCTAAATTTAAAGCATCCTACGACGGCGGACGCTATAAACTCACCGTTCAAGAACGTCGAAAACAGAAAAAATACATACGCTCCAACAGCGATTCCCGCCGTGTTTTAATACAGGACACGTGGCTTAATCCCGAAAATTTTAAAATAGAAGCAATCAACATCAAAGCTCTTGAAAACCAACAACGCAGACTGCAAGTCAATTACTCTAACTTCGGCAAAATAGAAGGACAGTTATTCCCCCAAAGGGCAACCTTTGAAGTGTTTATGCAAGAGCCGGGAAAAAACCATAAATCAAGTATCAACATCAACTTTTCCAAAATAGAGTTGAATAAAGAAGTCTCCGTTCCGTTTAATATTCCCGATAAATATAAGCGTATTGAGTTATGAAGCATTTCATTATGAAAAAAGAAGATATGAAATTTAGAAAAAAATCCGATTATTTCAAAGGGTTTATATTCTGTTTCCTTCTAATATTTATCAACTTTTTCATCTTTGCACAGGATAAAACCACTTTGGAACAAAACAAAAAACAGATAGAATCGGAAATTTCCTATAATCAAAAACTGCTTGACGAAACATCAAAAGACAAGAAAAAATCGCTTCAACAAGTCGTCTTATTAAACAACAACATCAAAAAGCGCGAAAAACTCATCTCAACCTTAAACGATGAAAGTTCCCGCTTAACAAGAGAAATCAACCGAAACAACGCCGTGATTGACAGTTTGGAAAAACGATTGCAACAACTTCGGAGCGATTACGCCAAAATGATTCTCGTTGCCCAGAAAACAGAAAATATCTACACCCTTCTGGCTTTCGTTTTTGCTGCCGACGATTTCAATCAAGCCTATTTAAGACTACGTCATCTGCAACAACTCAAAGAGGCGCGGCAGCAGCAGGCAAAACAAATAACGGAGATGCAATCCATCATTCAAGAACGCATTGACGAACTGACCAAACGGAAAAAAGAAAGAGACGAAGTATTGCAATCAACTCAGCATGAACGGAATAAACTGTCGGAAGACAAGGATAAGTTAAATACCGAAGTTCAGGCTTTGGAAAAGAAAGAAAAAGAGTTGAAAAAAACACTCGAAGCCAAACAGAAGGAAGCCCGCAACTTAGAAAAAGCCATCCAAAAACTCATTGAAGAAGAAATCCGCAAAGCCGAAGAAGCACGCCGAGCCGCCAACGCCGACAAAACAAAAGGAAGCGACTTCGCCCTGACACCGGCAGAAGTAGCCCTTTCCAACGATTTCGCAAGCAATCAAGGTCGTCTGCCGTGGCCCGTTGAAAGAGGTGTCGTTTCGAGCGAATACGGAGAACATCCGCACCCTGCTCTGAAAAATGTAAAAGTTCAAAATAACGGTATTGACATCATCACATCTTCAAAATCAGACGCCTTAGCAATCTTTTCCGGAACAGTATCCGGCGTTTGGAAAATGCCCGGTTTTAACAATGTTATCATGATACGACACGGAGAATACATTACAGTTTATTCAAAATTGGAAACCGTTTTAGTAAAAGTAGGCGATCAAGTAACCACACGTCAAAAAATCGGTACCATCCACACCGATGCCGTTTCAGGCGCTACCGAACTGCATTTTGAACTCTGGAAAGGTAAAACACTGCAAAATCCATCGCTTTGGCTGCTGCCGAACAGATAGGAAGTATTTGAAATTTTATATAATTTTTCCCGATAAGTTATCAAAATAATAACAGTACAAAACCATAAAATAATGATATAAAATGACAAACTTCTCAGTCCTACGGTCATTCACATCTTACAGTTTCACTATCATAGCGACAATAAAATATTTTTGTTTCTCTCTAATATTTTTCACCACTTTCTTAACTCAAACCATAGAAGCACAAAAATATGCCATCCATTTCAAAGATAAAACAGGAACACCATATCAATTTAATACACCTCTTCAATTTTTATCAGAACGAGCGCTCGAACGCAGATATAAATTTGATATTAATCTTTCTGAAGACGATTTACCCATCAATCCACAATATATCAAACAGGTTGAGGAGAAAGGCGCTACTATATTATTATCAAGTAAATGGCTCAATTGTGTACTTGTGCAATGCGAAACAACCGCACTAATCCAAATCAAAGAATTAAATTTTGTTGATAGTATTGTATTTGTCTATCCCCACAAAAATGACGTTCAACTACATGAAAAACAGCCAATAATTACCAATGATAAAACAGTAAATAAAAAATATGACCCATTCTACGGAAACGCCTCTAACCAAATAGAACAAATCAACGGCATCAATTTGCATAAAAAAGGATACGACGGCGAAGGTATTCTCATTGCAGTTTTAGATGCCGGTTTTCGCAATGTAAATACCATCAGCGCATTTTCACACCTCTTCGAAAGCGGAAGAGTGTTGATAGCAAAAGACTTTATTGATTTGGGCGGCGATATTTACAGAACCGACATATCTACACATGGCACTTCAGTGCTTTCTTGCATGGCAGCTTACCTGCCGAATCAAATGGTTGGCACAGCCCCAAAAGCAAGTTATTGTCTTTTTAGAACAGAAGATGTTGCTACGGAATATCTTATTGAGGAATACACATGGGTTATCGGAACCGAAACTGCCGACAGTATTGGAGCCGACCTCATCAATTCTTCATTAGTTTATACGACATTCGATGAGCCAACTATGAGTCACAAATATTCTGATATGGATGGGAAAACCACTATTGCCGCAATCGGGGCACGAAAAGCCGTCGAAAAAGGTATTTTTGTGTGCACATCAGCAGGTAACGACGGTAACAATACATCATGGAACAAAATAGGAACTCCTGCCGATGTAGCTTCAGTACTTACAGTAGGAGCAGTGCAGAATGACGGAAAATATGCCACTTTCAGTTCAATCGGTCCAAATGCCACCGGAGAACAAAAACCAAATGTCATGGCACAAGGTCATTCCTCTGCTATTGTTAATTCCGAAGGACAAGTAACTATTGGAAACGGAACATCCTATTCTACTCCCATCATCTGTGGCATGGTTGCATGTGTTATACAAGCATCTCCTTTTACCAAACCCGAATTATTAAAGCATACCATTGAAAAAACATCAAGCCTCTATACTTCCCCCTCATATCAAATGGGTTACGGAATACCCGATTTTTATAAAACACTTCAATCATTACCTATTATAAAAAATTCAAAATGCAACAATATCCTAATATATCCCAATCCAAGTTACAACACAATCATTGTGAAATCGAAACATCATTTGAGAAAAGCCTTATTCTATGACATTACAGGAAAACTTGTCTTGGAAAAATCATTTGCATCTTATAATTATAAGATTGCTATTCAGGAACTTAGTTCAGGAATATATGTTATCCATTTTTACGATGACAAAGAGATTATCGGATGCACAACATTTATCAAACAATAATTATTCCACAAAAATTTCAAATAATGCCTGACAAGTAAAAAAAATATTATACCTTTGCAAAAATATTTTAGTATTCATTTTAAAAATTGTAACAATATATGAAAACGTCTTTATTTAAATGTATGATGATAGCACTGTTAGTGTGCAGTGTATCAGTTGTTTTTGGACAAAAAAGAAGTGAAATAGTTAAATCTATTAACGAATGGAAGAACTGTACCAATGTTCTTATCACCTCAACAAAAGGAAATATTGCCGTAAGCGATAAGAATGCTTATTCTATTTCCGGAAAATTCCCACCTGCAATGTACGATGCCATTGTAGAAGCATCTAAAAATCAACGCCCTGTTACTGACATGGTATTGACGGAAGGAGGAAAATTTTTAGTAATTACCGGAAGAAACGGATACGTTGCAAAAGGTATTCCGGAAAAACTTGACGCCAGATTAAAAGAAATCAATGCTGCCGACGGTGAAGTTATCTCAGTATCATTTAACGATAACGGAGATTGGATACTCATTGCAACCAATGCCGTCTATGCAGACATAAAAGATGTCAAAGATTTGAAGTCAATAGCCGACAAAAACGGAAGAATATTAACTGCGCATCTTACCAATAACGGTATTGCCATTGTTTGCCAAAATGGTGTTTATCTTTATGGCGATTTCCCAAAAGTCTTACCCGAAACTATAAAACAGACCACATTCCGTATCTACAGGGTTAAATTTGCTGACGATGGAGCCTATTTCATAGCCGATAAAACAGGAAGTTGTTCTTTTGGGTTATAACACTTTTTTGCAAAAATAAAATATCTAAAAAAATAAAAACATATTCATAAATGAAAAGAGTATTTATTACAGCATTATTTGTTTGTGTAGCAGCAGTTTGTTCTGCGTTGCCGAATTTCGGCGCAAAAATCGGCGCTAATTTTTCCAAATTTTCAGTAAGTAAAAGTGAGATTACATACACCTTTCAACCCGGTTTCGACTTGGGCGCTTTTGCACGTGTTAAATTTAATAAATGGTATCTACAGCCGGAATTGGTTTACTCGTATCAAGTATGTAAACTCAAAGATTTTGACACAAGAAAACATACCCACAACCTCAATGTCCCTGTTTTATTGGGATATAAAATATTCGATGTTAAAATGACAAATATGCGGGCATTTGCAGGTCCTGAGTTCAGTTATGTGATATTTGAACAAGATAAAGCAGATGCTCGAAATCCCGCCAATATTTTGGGTAGCATCGGATTAGGATTTGACATTGCCATGCTGACGTTAGATTTCAAATACAGTTATACTTTCAACAAAGCTGTCAAAGATGATAAATATGTAGATGTAAAAGGTAAAGAAGTCAGTCTCAACCCTCACAACAACGTATTTTCAATCCATCTTGGATGGAAATTTCTATAGGATTTTTTTGTTTTCATAATAATTTGATGGAACCGGCTCGTCCCTTCCCCGTTGGACGGTCGGTTTTTTTTATAAGCGATGGGATTTAAAGTTACAATATTAGGGAGTTCGGCTGCCGTTCCGACAATATATCGAAGTTTGAGTAGTCAGATATTGGAACATGCCGGTTCTCTTTTTTTGATTGACTGCGGCGAAGGCGCTCAGTTACAAATGCTGAAATTTTCAATTAAACTGCATAAAATTGACTACATCTTTATTTCACATCTTCACGGCGACCATTATTTGGGCTTACAAGGTTTGTTGAACACACTCAGTATGGAAGGCAGAGAAAAAGAATTGACACTTTACGCACCTGAGGCACTTCAAGATTTTATAATTGCCGGATTGTCTCTTTCCGGAGGCAACGGATTGAGTTTTCCACTTCATTTTGTAGCATTAGAAGAAGGAAAAACGACAACCATCTTCGAGAACAACAATTTAACGGTCGAATCCATTCCATTGTTTCATCGTATTCCGACTTTTGGCTTTATTTTCCGTGAAAAGACGAAAGATAGAAATATCAAACACGAGTTTGTAGAAGTCTATCATCCCGATTTCCCAACTATAAAAGCCATCAAAAAAGGGGAAGATTTTGTTGATAAATATGGAAATATTATCAAAAATGGTACAATAACAACCGCATCTAAGCCACCTGCTCAGTTTGCCTATTTTTCCGATACCCATTTCGATGAATCATTGGCGATGTACATTTTAGGAGTTGATGTCTTATATCACGAGGCAACTTTTAGCGATGCCGAAACCCATTTGGCAAGTGAACGTTTTCATACTACCTCACGACAAGCTGCTACACTTGCACAAAAAGCAAATGTAAAACAACTATTATTAGGTCATATTTCATCCCGCTTTCTGAACGATACATCTGTATTGGAACAACAAGCAAAGGAAGTCTTTCCAAATACGACTGTGGTAAATGATGGGGATGTGTATAACATCCCATGAAAAGGTATAAAAAAAAACCGCTCTTTCGAGCGGCTTCGTATTAACCATGAAAAAAAAAAGACAGAGTTATTAAGCATTTTTTGCTTCGAACTCTGTCATAGCTTTAACTAACGCATCAACATCTTCAAGTGTACATGCGTTGTAAGTGGAAGCACGGAATCCACCAACAGAACGGTGTCCTTTGATACCTACAATATTACGTTCACTACAGAATTTCACAAAAGCGTTTTCCATCTCTTCTGTTTTATATTGTTCTTCCAGTACAAATACGATGTTCATCAAAGAACGGTCTTCTTTTACAACTGTTCCACGGAACATTTTACTGTCATCTATTGCTTTGTAAAGTTTATCGGCTTTTGCTTTGTTGTATTTAAACATTTCATCTAATCCGCCAAAATCTTTCAACCATTTCAACACTTCGCGCATAACAAATATGTTGACACAAGGAGGTGTGTTGTACATGGAGTTGTTGTCAATGTGTGTTTGATATTTGAGCATGGTCGGAATTGGTCGCTCGGCAACTTTTTTGAGCATATCGTCTCTAAGAATTACGAAAGTAACGCCAGACGGACCTACGTTCTTTTGAGCTCCTCCATAAATCATTGCGTATTTCGACACATCAACAGGACGACTCATAAAATCGGACGACATATCGGCAATCAAAGGAATAGCGCATGTGTAATCTTCGTGAATCTCACTGCCACGAATGGTGTTGTTTGTTGTAATATGGAAATAGTCTCCTTCGGTTGGTTTGGTATAGTTTTTAGGAATATAGGTAAATTCTTTGTCTTTTGAAGAGGCTATTTCAATAGCTTTGTCATCACCATATAACCGTCCTTCTTTCAAGGCGTTTGTTGCCCAAGTCCCGGTGTTAAGATAGTATGCTTTTGTGCGAAGAAAATTCATAGGAATCATGGCAAACTGCATACTGGCACCTGCTCCTAAAAACAATACATGATAGCCTTCCGGAATTTTCAGAAGTTCTTTCATCAATACAATGGTTTCGTCTAATATGGCTTCAAAATCTTTTCCTCGATGTGAAACTTCCATTATTGACTGACCAATACCGTTTAAATCTAAAATAGCCTTTGCGGTGTTTTCCAGTGCCGGTATAGGCAATTTACAGGGACCCGCATTAAAAATGTGCTTTCTCATAAAAAAAATATTAATAATGATACAATTACAAATTAATTACAGTGCAAAAGTACGGCAATTTCATAATATAAAATTACTGATGTGAAAAATCAGTAAAATACGGGGTATGAAATTTATGCAAGACGCCATTTTACATTGGATTTTCTTATTCCTCCGGGGGTATTATTAAAATGTGTTCTGCAAAAATCATTGAAATGAGCGGGAGAAGAAAAACCATAATCGAAAGACATTTCCGTAAATGATTTTTTACTACACGTTATTTCGTGATAAATCTTTTTTGCTTTTTGTTCTTGCATCCATTGGTATGGAGAAACATCGAAAACTCTTTTAAATTTTTTCTCAAATCCTGATAGGCTGTAGTTTAGTAGAGGGGCTAACTCTTTTACTGTTTTGGCATTTTCTAAATGTTTGTATATTTTGCTCTGAAAAACATAATCTCCACTGAAAATCGGGTAGAAAAAACTCATTATCTGCTTTTTATCATAATATGCCCTTAATAAAAAGAGAAATTCACGTATTTTTATATCATAATAATAACAACAATTCAGTTCATTATCAACCCGATTTTCCTGTATTGATGTAGCATAGTCCATTATTTTTTGATTAGCTATCAGTATTCCAATGTTATCGTCTTCTTCGTTATCATGTGTTTTTTCTAACAATAAATCAAGCGGCAAACGTTCACAAAAATTAATGTTGAGGTTTAACTTTATTACCATCATGGTTATATCTTCCAGTGCTGTAATAAAGCCGGGACGATGCAATGAAATTAAAAACAGTTCCCCATTATTGATTTTTTTATTATTAACTTTTTTACAGAAAAGGGTTAACGATCCTTTTATTACAAAAATTATTTGATTCATCTCTGAATAAAAATGTAAGGAGTTACCTTTTGCTACTTCGGTAATTTCTATTTTCTGATCTTTCAGATTACTGTACTGAGAACAAATGAGGTGTTCATCGGGATGACATAAATTCATAAAACTTCAAATTTATTTTATTATTTTTTTTTACATAAAATCGGCTAAAATTCTCTGTCCGATTTTTTCGGCAAAAATATTACATAACGCAATGATATTCAAGGCATTTTTTGCATACAAATAAGAGAGAACTTGACAAATTATGTTTAAAAATTCATTAGATTAAATTATTTACACCTTTTATGACACATCATTTCATAAAATTTCTCTAAAAAAGACACAAATACTTATTTTGGTTAATTATTTTACTATTTTTGCGGAATATTAAATGATTTCACACGTATAATATTATAATAATGATATGGGCAACATAGTGAACGAAGTATGGTATGATAATTTCATGCAAACTCTTTATGAAAAGTATCCTAAACGGTCGCAATTATTACGGGCATTGATGGATATATTACATCAAGAAAGAGAAACAGTTTATAGACGTTTGCGTCGAGATAACACTTTTTCTATTCACGAAATTGCAACAATTGCTTCTACATGGAATATTTCGCTGGATAAAATGATAGGTATTAACACAGGAGAGGTATCTTTTCAGATGCGAAAGATGAACTATATTGATCCTTCGGAAAAAGAATCGCTTTTTTTGCAAAAAGTAATTCAAGGAATCAATTACATGGGAAATTTCCCTGAGGCTGAACTTATGGATATTTGCAATAAATTGCCTCGTCAATTAATTGCCGGTTTTGATTTTTTGAATCAATATTATTTGTTCAAATGGATGTATCAATATGGAAATGAGAATGAAGTTATTCCGTTTTCACAGACAATTGTATCAAACAAGAAATCTCAATTAACGGCAGACTATTATAAGGCGATTAAACTAGTTCCAACCTCCAATTTTATATTGGATCGTTTTATTTTTGAGTATTTAATTAATGATATTCTTTATTTTCATTCAATTTATCTGATTACCGACGATGAAAAAGCACTCATTAAAAAAGATTTGAATGCCTTGTTGGATTATATGTTTGAAGTCGCTTACAAGGGTTGTTATCCTGAGACTCAAAATAAGGTTAATCTTTATATTTCTCAGATTAGTATTGATACAAATTACAGTTATGTTTTTGCTCCTGATGCGAATATTTGTTTTATTCACGTATTTGAAAAATTTGAAATTTACACATTTAATCAGGAAATGGTAAAAAACTTTATCAATTGGATGCAACTGAAAAAAAGGACTTCTGTCCAAATTTCGGAAGTGGACGAGAAAAGCCGCATTGAGTTTTTTACGCGACAGCGTCAACTGTTAAATAAGTTATAAGAAGTCAGAATTGCACTTTCGGGGCTTCTTCGCTTCCTTCTGCTGCTTTGAAGTAGCCTTTCTTTTCGAATCCCGACATGGATGCAATGATGTTGGCAGGGAAACGGCGTATGGCAGTGTTGAATTTTTGTGCCGTTTCGTTGTACTTACGGCGTTCTACTGCGATTCTGTTTTCGGTTCCTTCCAACTGTGCTTGCAGTTCTAAGAAGTTTTGGTTGGCTTTCAGGTCGGGATAGCGTTCTACGGATACCAACAACCGTGATAAGGCGCCGGAAAGTCCGTCCTGTGCCTGTTGAAAAGCGGCGATATTGGCTTCAGTCAGTTCGTTGGCGTTCACCGTTACGGAAGTGGCTTTGGCTCTTGCTTCTATCACGGCGGTCAAAGTGGTTTGTTCGTGTTCGGCATATCCTTTTACAGTTGCAACCAAGTTGGGTATCAGGTCGGCGCGGCGTTGATACACGTTTTCTACATTCGCCCATTGGGCTGAAACGGCTTCTTCTTTGTTTACTAAGCCATTATACACGGAAATTCCCCATAAAATAATGATGAGTACTATTCCTAATACTATCAATAATGTAATTGTCCCTTTTTTCATTTTTTATAAATATTAAAATTATTTTTTCACTATTTTTCTTATTATCAAATCTCCCTGATTCAAATATACCTTCAAAATATATACTCCTTTATCCAAATCGTTCAATTGGAGTGTTCCGTATGATTGATTAACGGTTTGTTGGTG
>Ga0209628_10001106_pt1 | contig 17075 bp, 18 predicted proteins | sample TergutCu122P4_FD_187285 | JGI IMG/M metagenome (GOLD analysis project Ga0209628, IMG submission 187285) | Cubitermes ugandensis P4 segment gut microbial communities from Kakamega Forest, Kenya - Cu122 P4 (SPAdes) (version 2) | ecosystem: Host-associated > Arthropoda: Insects > Digestive system...
AATTGTGATTTATTATCATAAATATCTCTACACGTTTCGGGGATCTATATGCCCATCTTCAGGAGTACAGGTTGTGTGTTGCTGCGTATGGTGTTCAGCACTGTAAAAGATAACTAGGCGTTAGTGGTTGGTTTCATTCTATGTTGTTCGTCGTGTTGTGTGATTGGTGGTTTAGATTATGCTGTATGTTGAGTTCAGGTGCCACATAATACGTGTTATGCTCACTGGAGTGGGTGGAAATGCAGCGGTGGAGCAGGGGCATGCAGTGTGTGGTTGCCGTAATGGTTGTATGTGTCTAGTGTGGGTGTGGGGGTATGGTATATAAGCCGTTGTATGAGGGAGGGGGCGTGTTGGAGTGTATGTTGCAGGGGAATGGATGCAGGTGTTAATGGAGATGAGATGGTACTTACCTAGGTGTTATGGCTGTGGTCCTAAGGAGCCGGTGTGTAGTCTTGTGCACTGTGTGTAAGTTTGTATCCGACTGACATGGTCATGTTGGGGGCTGGGAAGGGTCAATGGCAAGTAGGAGCAGAGGGTTCGGGTCACCCGGGCTTTGTTCAGAAATGAGTTTCCCTTCTTTATGGAGGGAATGTATATAGTACTGTTCGTATGGTGTTAGAAGGGAAGTGTTACTGAGTGGTTTGAGGAGGGTCATTGTTCTGTCTATGGGTCCGTATTCGTGCCTGTTTTGGAGGATGTGTAGTGCATATGCCGATTGTGGGTCATTGTTTTTGATGTAACGTGTATGCTCCTGGTACCGTAGTTTGAGTTTCGGCTAGTCTGACCTACGTACGCTAGTTTGCAGGTGTTGCATGTTAATGAGTATATGCCGCTCATGTCGTGTGGGGTAGGGGAGGGTATGGTTATGGTATGTGGTTCGTGGAGTTGCGCAATTGTATTGTTGCTTTTGAAGGTAACTTTGACATTTGTGTTTTTGAAGAGGTTGGTGATTTTTCTGACATGCAGTGAGGAGTGTGTGAAGGTGGCCCATTTTGTGTCCTGTGTGGAAGCAGTGGGGTGTTTCCCGAATCATGTAGAGATATTTATGATAATAAATCATAATAATGACCTCAGGTTCCTTATGTGTGCATAGTGCCCGTCCGTTACCTAGATAAGAGGATCTTGTTTTGTGGGCTTTGTATGTTAATGAAATGAAGAAACCACGGGTGAAAATCTCGCTCTGTAACCACCCCGAGGGATGGAACGCGTGGATTGATCCAGGCGGTGTGCCATTCACCAATTTTCGTTTCATATATTTTCTTGGAAATACAAGTATCTGAGGAATGAATTGTCCAGTTGTACTCATACAGTTGACGACTGTCACAAGAGATCCCCGTTCTGCGGATTGAACAGAATATATATGACGCTTGCCTTTCGATCCTAATATTTTCGTGTGTTTGTGCTATACCATAGTGATGACGGTTTCGTCCAATTGTAACATCTTGTATGTATGTTGAATGTTGTACAATAGCTGGTTCGTAGATTTAAAAATAATGAGCTGCTGATTCAAGAGTGAAACCCCTTGATTTTGAGAGTGAAGAACTTCAGGGGTTGTCACTGACACTTTTTGATGACGACGTAGGAAATTTTACAACCACTTCCTTCCAGTCTTTTCATTTCTCGTGCAAAATTGGTTTTTAATTCCGTTTCTTACATCATATTGTTTAGCGAGACACACGACGCCTGCCATTGTCAAGCTCAGAAACTTTCTTTCCATCAAAAGACATTGCTCAGCCAGAAACTTTTCTCCTTCACAAGGAAAAATTTGCTTCCTACCCAGTTTTGTTTTATTGCTTCACTTGAGCGTTCCTGCCGATATTTAATATAACGCTGTAGTGTTGTTTGTGGTAAGATGAAAACACTGGGCGCTTTGTAGCTGCCCATTTCCTTGTTCCTCGTAGCCTCAACAGCCTCATCCTTTCGGGGTTCCATTTTCTCCTTCGAGTCATCTATAACATTATATAACCCAGAAGGAATAATTCACCAGACACTGACCTCCTCATATGGGGAGCCCAATATTAGGCTCTTCAGACCTCCCCATAATAGGCGAAAACAGGTTATCGAGAAAATGTGTGAATAAAACCGAAGGACATAAATTAGTACCTATGAAAAAAAAAACAAGGATTTAAGATTACATTTAACAGAGAACTGAGCACTAAACTAATTCAGAAAAATAGCGTACGTTTAACTGCTCATGAGTCACAGTTTTGCGATAAGCAAAAATTTCACATTGCACCAAAACAAAGACTCCCACTCAGAAACGAAATTTTGGGCAACTGACTCTTTTTAATGTGATTACAATTAATAACCTCACCTAATGATTTACATTCTTTACCACTTAGCGCAACACCTTCTGGTATGAAATAATGCACCTCCCCATATTAGGAAACCACCCCATAATAGGTGACTTTCCTCCACTGCCACTAAGTGAAAACTCAATTGTAGTAAGTAAGTAAGTATGTAAGTAAGTAAGTAAGTAAGTAAGTAAGTAAGTAAGTAAATAAGTAAATAAGTAAGTAAATAAGTAAGTAAGTGAGTGAGTGAGTAAGTAAGTAAGTAATAAGTAAGTAAGTAAGTGAGTAAGTAAGTACGAGGAGGTGCTGATTTGTACTTAGCCCAACCAGGAAGGAAACAAGCTACAGCGACCAAACTCGGGATTTATTCAACATACTCCCCACGAAGCTCAATACACTTCTTAGTCCGTTGCTCTAACTTTTACAAGCCACTCAAAAAAAATTCGGAGAATTGTCCGTCCAACCAGGTATCCGCGGCAGCAATGACCTCCGCGTCGAACGAAAAATGGCGAACTTTCAATTATTTTTTCAGTCCAGGGAACATGTGGTAGTCCGACGGAGCCAGATCCGGAGAATAGGGTGCGTGATCAAGAAATTTGAAGCCCAGGTAGGTCAGTTTCTTCTGGGTTGCAAGTGCCCTGCGAGCCGGGGCATTGTCGCGCAAGAACAAGACCCCCTTTGGTGACCTCTCCGCGACGTTTTTCCTTCAAAATGTCCTTCAATTGCACCAGCAGAGATAGGTAGTACTCTGCATTGATAGTTTGGCCCTTTGGAAGATAATCAACGAGGAGGATGCCTTCTTGATCCCAAAAAATTGAGGCGAGAAATTTTCCAGCGGATTTTAACACTCGGAATTTTTTAGGGCGGGGTGAGCCGCTATGCCGCCAATCCATTCATTGTTGCTTTGTCTCCGGGTCATAGTGATATAACCAGGTTTCGTCCATGGTCAACAATCGCACCAGCAAATCATTTGGATCGCGCCGAAAAAATTCCACATTTTGCTCAGACAACTGGCACCGCTGACGTTTTTGATCCGTCTTCAGGCATTTTGGGACCCACTTCGCGGAGAGCTTCCGCCTGTCCAAATCTTCATGAATGATGGATCCAACCTGCTCACGTGAAATGCCCAGTTACTTGGCTATTGATTTAGCTGAAATCCGGCGGTCGTCCAAGATTAGCTCGTGAATTTGATCAATAATCTCCGGGGCGGTCACTGTTGAGGGTCGTCCAGGACGAGGCGCATCACCGGCGGAAAAATCGTCATGTTTAAACTGGGCCACCAAGTTTTTTTACGGTGGCATACGATGGTGCATGTTCCCCTAATATTTCTGTCAGAATGGAGTGAATTTCCTTCCGCGCCTTGCCTTGCAGGGGAAAAAAATGATGACAGCTCGCGTCTCGATGTTGTTGAAATCGCGCGCGTCGCTTGATATGCTCCCTTTTATTCTTTGTAATAAGAAAAGACTTGCAATTCGGCACATGAACAGACCCCTCTTTCCAACGACACTACCGATTCCGCCCTACGACATCGGGAAGTAGGTCGGGCTAAGGACTTATCAGCGCCCCCTCGTAAGTAGTAATAATAATAATAATAAGTATGTCACGGCAGGTAAAAGATTCGACATCCGCTACCACAGACTGATTTGAAAATATGATGGTGCAGGTAGGAAGTGAAGCGTCTTTTGTTTGAAAGCATCAGGATTCTGATTTCTTATCCCTTAGAAATTTGTAGGAAATTGAGAGTACGACTTTTCTCCTGTTTCTAAAAGATTAAACCCTCATATGGTGGACTGGTTTTGAGACTTTTCGGGGAATATGGCTGTTTCCATTGTCAAGTTGCAGTGATTACAGAGAAACGTTATTGCTTTGTAGATAAAGACAAGTTCTGTGAAAGGTCGTCTTACTAGCTCGCCGCAGCATGTTGCCATCAGCACAGAACAGAGGAAAGATTACTCCAATCGCTGTGGGGGCCTAAAATATTTCGAGATCTGACAATTACTACCATGCTATATGATGCCTTGTAGTATGGCAGAAGTTTTCATGTTTTAGAGGAGCGCTGTCTCCGTCATTATGCAAGATCAAACAGAGTTCCGGTACTTGGGCTGTCAGAATAGATACTCGTAGATTAAAAAAGAAATTATTTCTTTTGCCTTCAAATTATCTCTCCTAACTGCAACACACTTTTCCATCTCTCCAGAAGTTGCACAAAAGTGCCATAGAAGACTTCCAAAGTTACTGAACTTTCATTCGGTGGTTACTTTCTTCATGTGTTCGGCGTCTTGAACTCTTCTTCCTTTGACGGCGGTTTTTATTTAAGGAAAAATTCTGTCGGCGCGAGATCGGCTGAATAGGGTGGGGCTGATCTCCACTAAGTCGCAAATCGCCAGAAAGCACTTCACTGTCATAGCAACATGAGCAGAAAAATTGTCTTGCAAAAGGAACCAACTGACCTTCCCTTGAAATTGCGACCTCACTCTCCAAATCTGCTTTTGGACCTTTTCCAGCACCTGTACTTTTTTTCAAGCACAAATAATTTGTGGATCACAAGCCGTTTGTCAAGAAAGTGATTGATATCCTTTTTCAAAATCCCACCGCAACACCCATGACTATCCTGGAATAAAGATGCTGTGTAGGAAGTACGGACTCGTCTAAGCCTTCACCAGTTATGACTTTGTTCGTTTGCTCATCCAGAAGGCTGTGTGGAATAAACTTCCCCAAATCTTTTTGCAGAATATTATAAATTATCTCCTGCTTAATGCAGTTGATATTCTGTAAATTTCAGGGACATTTTTTGGTCTCCAACTACCAGTTCATGAATTTTGTAACTCTTTTTGGATTGAGAGTAATCGACGGTTGCCTGCTCCTTGGATCATTTTCAAGATCCTTACGTCCCTGTTTGAATTCTTGATGCCATGCCTGCGCGATACCATCGGTCCCAGGAGTTAAGCGTTCGGCGTCATCATCATTCTTTATGTTGGGAGGTTGCAGGTTCATCTGCAACTTTAATACACTTATGTCTTCGTATTCACCATTATGAAAACCTCAAGTTTCGCCTTTAGAAACTTCCTTTCTTCTTAGCCTGTAACGTTACAGCAAATGTTTGGACTTTGTAGAGAAGACTAAAGTCTCTTGCTCCTACGGAGCATCTAACACCTATTCCTCCCTCGTCAAGCCGGTAGCATAGTTATTCTTTGTGTAATATTGTCATAGCAAAGCATATGGGGATTAAATTCAATTAAGGTTAGTTGGGAGAGCCAGTTTCCCTCGCCTTTGAAAGGCGTTTTCGTGCAAACCTAGAGATCTATTTCCTAAGTTGTGTTGTTTGTCCGAAAATCCCTTAAACCATTTATCTTGGAATATGAGACATACAGCAATATGAAAACTACGTTAGCCGAGATTGCTCGGACTTTCGATTTAATCAACTTGCAGGACCAGAGATTATTAATGGTGGGCATATTGGTATCTCAGCTGACCTAATAATTGGCCTTCCTTTATATCCATATATTCTAAAATTATTTATTGCCTTGAGGAAAATCCCCACAATAATTTACAACACATCTTTGGATAGCATTGCGTCCTGATCCAAGCATAGCCAACGCCATGGTGCGGCGAGTTGTGTAAACACTGATAGTAATAAATCATGCAGCGTCGAAATCCTTCCCTGGGCAAAGCTTTCAATGTACGACACGCCCGCCTATATTTCTGTTGCTGACCGTGCATTTATTTGACGGTCGTTTCTTTTGTTTTAAAATCTCGTCTACCTGAACAGTCGTAGCTGCATGTAGACCTACCACCTGCTTTAATATTAAAAACAAAAACTATGTATTTTACCCACACAGCGTGTATCTGGTTTACGTGTGATTCTCACATCAAAGAACCATTAATTTCGTTGAACAGCATTAACGGGTTGGACTGTGTAATAGGGACGCCGACTGTTTGCTCTGATTTACGTACTGAAAAGATATATCTTACTTCGATGTATATAAATGAATTACCGTGGATAAGCGGTACCGTGACTTAGCCACTTAGTTCCTGGCCTCTTACCGCGGGGACCAGGGTTGAGACCAGGGCCAGTGTACTTGAGATTTTATGGCGAACGAAGTGGCTCTGGTAAAGACTTTTCTCCGAGTAATTACGTTTTCCCTTGTTAGTATCCTTTTACCATTGCTGCGTATTCTTCTTGATCTTAAAATTCAAAACCACATTTTACAGAAGCTCGAAAGGACGCAACCTGCGAACTTTGCAAAAAATAAGTGATGCTGTTTGGGAAATCGAAGAGCATCAATTAAGAAATAATAATATTACTTTTGTTTTGAAAGAAAAAAGTGGTACCGGGATTGGTTTTTATCGAGTAATAACTCGATTTCGTTTTCTCAATATCTGTCCATCAATGCTCCACACATCTCTTATCCGAAGTACAAGCGGACGAAGCCTGGAAACATGCGAACAAAGCAGTGCACTTCCGGATCTCGGTTATCGTTGGACAGAAACTTGCTTCCACATTTTTTTTTTTATTTGAAGACGTATCAGTGTTCTTGGTAACACCGTGTCTGTTTGCCGATTTCTATATCTCTCCCTATGAAAACTTGCAATCCGCTGGATTTTCGTAAGTTTTCTACACAGCATGAGACTGCATTGCGGACAGGAAATTCGACCGCACAGAAAGACTCAAAGTTACAAATAATGGCTAAAACGAGTCAGCGTACAAGAATGCCAACAAAGTAGGAGGTCCTGTCGTCGTGCTGACTAGGCTACGGCTTGGAGGACCGAGTAATTGTGGCGTTTCGATTCCCGGTAGGATCAAGAGTGTGGTCTTTAGTTCAGAACTCCCGGAACGTCTCTGCACCCCACGAAGGATTTCACTGAACGGGTGCCGGGACATTTTTCGTCCTGTTAAAGCGGCCAGAGCATGAAGCTATTCACTGCCACATCTAAAGCAAAGTATAAGAATGCTCTGAAGTATACTCCCGCCCCGATACATGCTTACGTGGCGTGCACAGGAAAAATTGTAACTTCACGCTTAAATTTTTACACAGAAGATCTAGACGTAGATGGAAGAGTAATATTAGACTCAATCGTAACGAATAGGGTGGCTGGGTTTAAACTGTGTTTGACTATGTCAGAATGGGGATCAGAGACAAGCTGTTGTGGCAACGGTGATGAACCTTGAGTGTCATAAACGGCTAAATTTCTGCAGTAGCTGAATGACTATTGGCTTCTGAAAACGTCTCTTTCTACGGACTAATTAAGTCTATACCATGTAATAAACTGCTATATGCTGAATCCCCCAACTAAATGCATATTTGTTCTTCAGTCATTGAGAAAATTTCGGCTTCTATCATCCAGAGATCAACGTACCTGGCACAGTTTCTAGCTTGTTCCATTCGACACGCCAGTGAGAGTCGTGTATCCTAATGGCAGTGGTCATGATTCATTGCACGAATGATTGGGAGTTAATTGGGTAGCAGGTGGAGTTGGGGGAGGAGAAAGACCACTGCCCTGAAATCTGTCCAGCGCTCACTGCGGTGAGGCTGAAATTCTGCTTGATATTTGTGAGTTCTTTGACTAACGAAGTTATCAGGGCTGTGGACATCATCGCTCGCGATAACATTTCACAATCTTACGTGTATATTAACCTTTCGCAGCATGGTGGTAACGACACGTATCGGCTACTTTAACATTAAGTCGGCTGTATTTTGTTCCCACAGTGTATTTATGTATCCCGCGTGATTCTTACAGGCTACAGCTTTTGTCTTAAGGTAACTTGCGGTGTGTACGTTGTCCACAATTTGAAATTCTGAAAATAACATATTTAACCCAGCTGAGTATAACAGAACTATCTGTTTCCAGCTAGTGGACGACCCACATCATTTACCTACCTCTTAATATGCACCCCGGACCAATTGTTCTCAGCGGCATTTGCTAGAAAATATGCAATAAATGTTGTAGGAGTACCCAAAATTAAAATAAAATCAAACCAAAACAAAACAAAATTTCCACCCACAAGCTCTGTCTCCAAGCGATTTCCGAGATAATCACCTTACCCATCTTCTCTTGCAGCCATTCCAGTTTCAATTTATCAAATATGATTCTCTGCTATAAAGACTGCCACATTTTTCAAACTTATGTTCTGTATCATTAACAAGTAAATCAAAACTCCTCATCCACATTTCAAACACGAATCTTCCCTATTCTAACGTCTTCACTGTCATACTATTCCTGTCAGAAGTATGAGAGGTCGAAGCTTGGGAATTTTTCAGAAATGTCCGCGAATTATGTGTCTCTGTCTTCGTTCAGGTGTTTCTCTTCGTCTGTTTATCAGTTAATTATTAAACCTGTGTTTTAAGTCTCTAATCAGCCTGCAGACCTCCAAGAATTACAAGACGATCGCCACTCCACGCTTATTGAAAAGTAGAAGAAAGTAGGATTTCAGGAAGATGAAGGTTTGTAAATCTGTTGTGGCCACACATTTTATGATTTCGCGCAGCTTGTTTCCACGTCAAAAAAACAAGAAGTCGCATTTTCGCCGAAACATCGGTACGCACCTATCAAGCTACACGGTGTTGTAACTTGAAAGACTGTCGTGTGTGGTGAAACAAGTTAAACCTTCGGGTCCCAGTGCATGGAAAGAAAAATTGTCGGTTATTAAATGCAGGAATATATTTTTTATGCACAGTAAAACACAAACGTTGTACACCGCCATTTAAGTGATATTCTACGCCAGATCCGTGGCCTGAAGGTCTCAGTCAGTACAGTGACTGGTCCACGGGCTGGGTAACCGGCATTCGATCCACGGTGCAAACAATTGCTTTTCTCTTCGCCACAGCATGCAGATCTCTTCTGGGACCCGCTTAACCTGATGCTCACGTTGGTAGATCACGTGCTGCCCTCGGGGGTTAAAGCGAGTGGAGCGTGAAAGTGATCACTCACAACTTATTTCTAATATCGAATTAATGAAGTTTTCGTATGAAACATGGGGTTATCGTGGCGTGGTCTACGGTCTTCTGGATGTGATGCCGCGTACTTTTGTGCCCTGCACACAGCGGCAGCAAGTTACTCCGAAACATTGGTATGTATCTACCAAGTAAATGGTGGCACATAGCTATGCACCGTAACGCTCCTTGTGCATATTGTGAATAATTCCAAAAATATTTCATTAATATCCCTGTATTTGTATTTCATTTTAATCCTGCCCATTTCTCCTTTCCGTTATTCTCGTCCCTCTTTCTGAATCTTTTCTTCCGTTTGTCTATTCAGCATATTATTCACATGCTAGAAGCGGATGGAAGAAGCAAGTGGCAAATATTTTCAGCGTTCCTGCATGTTTATAGCTCTGAATTTATCAGTAGCGAACGTGAAGTCGGTGGAGGGGGTGAGGGCTTGTGATTCTGGAGTTGGCTTATTATAATAATCCGCGCCAGCCGATAAGTCTGAAAGAACTGAGAGGGAGGCTGAAAGAATTTGTCAATGTTGACTTTTTTTTTTTCCTCCGCTCCGAAAGTGAAGAGGGTCTCATCTGGAACAAGTCGTGGAATAAATCGCGGGAGGGGGGCTATCCTATCTTGGAGACGAGACGAAATATTGCTCGTGCAAACAAGAGAAACGCGTTAAGCGAGCTACATGAGACATCGAGTTTCTCTACTGTCTAATTTTTTTCTTTCATTGCTGAAAACAACAGAATATAAGTAGCTAGACATCACTCAAACGGGCCGATTGTGAGGGACGGGGACGGTGTTGCAGGGAAAAATATAGATATTTAGAAAGTACAGGGTATTTTGTATAGAGGCTGCGGTAGAGACACCTACATTTTTATAGCCTAAAATGTCCCCCCCTCTCGCCCCTTTTTCCACATCCTCATATAAAATGATTAAGGATCATTAGTGAAATGTCTTGGAGATGAATTGAATATGTAGGAGGAGAACGGATTAAGACTGGGAATCATTTCCAAGTCGCGTTTCAATTTCAAATATAACTTACGAACCATCTGCTGCTATGCTGAGCAAACAATTTCTCATAAGCGACAGAACCAAAACGGCTACAGGCAAATTTTTAGACAGACTCATTTATAATAACACGGGATTTTATGCAATACGCAAAGGAGTGCTAGTATGTATGTGTGTTTGCTAAAATATTATTTGTTTAAGGCTATCTGCAACCATATCTCCACGTTGCTAACGTGCTACTTGGTGGTACAAAGCACGTATATGAAGATGCTACGTAGCTTGGAATAGCGATCATATAGTTTGGCTGTGACGTTTGTAATGACTGTATACTCTTACCTTTTGTTTCATATGAGTGTGAACCTCTGTCTATCGTCTTGATGGGAGAATATTAACTGACTATATTTGATAAAGCGGATGCTGAGGGGGATATTTAGATCTAAGAACGAGGAAAATGACTGGAGGATGGAGGTAATTGTACCATGCAGAGTTTTATGATTCTTGCACTATCAAAAGAATGAACAGATCACGGAGGATGAGATGGGCGAGGCATGTAACACGCACGGAGATTTACGGAATAAAACAGTTAGTTAATAAGCTTGAAGAAAGTGAGCCATTTTGTTGACATAAGGGTAAATGTAAGAATAATATTAAAATGTATATTAATAAGAAGGGATGCGAAGACTCTGTGTTTGGTTGGCTTTATCCCAGCTGATGGTGCCGTTGTACCACTGGACCAGACAGCTGTAAAGTGGGACGAGTCCTTTAGTCATGTCAACAAATTCCGTGACGATCTTGATCAGGATCAAACCCAGGTCACACAATGCGCGTAGTCATTGACAGACGAAAAGACAATGGATTTGGCCAAGTTATAACGCTTTGGGTCATAATCTTTACTTTACATATCTTATCAAAAAGTCTGAAGTTAAAAGAAGAAATTCTACATTCTGCTCACATATCGGTTTGTATGAATTCCAGAACAAGCGCTATTTGTTTCCGTTTGCACCACGCACTGGTTTTTATAACAGACAACAAGTGTGTTTACTGCGCCGTACAAACTGGATTTTTAAATACTCTTTTAAATCAGTCCAGTCTTAGCCCTTAATGTGCTGTGCCAAGGCTCAGGCTGTCTGTCGCCGGCGTTTACCTGCGGAGGCACGGGGTCCGTCCATATTAGATTTGTGGCGGACAAAATGTTACTGGGACAGGCTTTGGATTTCCCCTGTCATTATCATTCCGCCAATGCTCCATACTCATCTTCGTCTGCATGTTGCTCTTACCAGAAGAACAAACGGGCGAAGCGTGGAGATCTTCTAAAAACAAACGTTCTGAAATCGAGGAGTGCTTGGAAGAAGGCTAAGCCTACCTCGCTTTTGCAATATTTAACGGTATATGGCATTGCGCTTAAATTGAGAATTGATTTTTAAAAATTACACACACAGCTTCCAGCCGTTGTTGAGGCCTTGTGTGTTAAGGTTACCGTCGTTTTGTAGAAACGTACTGCTTCCATCGCCAGATGTTTTTCCTCCGAAACGTCGATACGCACCCATAAAACTGCGTAATGTCGTAAACCACAATACCACAGAGTTACTTTTACCGCCATGACAACAAAAAAAAAACCTTCTGAAGTAAGTGTGGTATTTGCGGTGCACAAAGTGGCACTAGGAGCGGTCTTCCCATGTCAGTACGACTCATCAGTGATCCGAAGTCGAACATTCGTCTATCAGTGAACGTATGTGATCTTCACAATTGAAGGCGCCCTTAAATAACGCACTTAAATATTTTCAAACGTAATGGTTGTAAATCAAACCAATTTGAAACTTAAAAGATGGTAGGTGTATTTCAGATAAAGAAGCTGCCACAGAAACCCAAATTTCTTTTACGTGAGGCGCATAGAGAAAACGTTCTGTCAAGAGGCGTGATTTTGAATAGCACAATAAGTTTCTAGAAGAAATGGAAAATGTGGAATTCAGCGAAAGATCGGGCCCTCCGATAAAGATGAAACCTCGTAAAAATATTGAGGAATTATCGTGGAAGCACCACCAATTAGATGGTGAGCTAAAACTCTACAAAGGAGTTTAACAAAACTGCAAAAACGATTTTGAAAAATGTCCAGTTATTGGGAGTCGCAGTTGGATTTTGCACCAAGATGACGTTATGGTGCTTCACGCGATTTCGACTCTAGAATTTCTAGCTGGTAAAACACGCTGTACTCACTATATGTTATCCCTTGCGAATTTTTCCTTTTCCAAAAACTGAAGTGTTCCCTCAAAATTTTCCATTGTCAGTGAGTGGAAGACGTACATCAGACAGCAGCAAAGTTTCTTAAAACTCTGTCACACATTTACTTCATGGGCTGCTTTGGAATCCTGGGCGGCTCAAATGAAGCGGAGTGTAGCTCCCGACGGAATTTACTTTGGAGAGGGGAAGGGGGGGGGATAACATTGAAGATACATTGATTTCATGAACAAAGTACAAATAATTTTTCGAAAGTTATATGAATGTTAGTAGCCACACCTCTCGTGCCTTTGTCAGACTTATTTTAATAAGTGTACTAATGTAAAGAAAATAACATTAAGATACAAACAGCCAACGCATAGAAACAGAGAGTTTACAAATAAGTTAACTTATATAAGTATTCTACAAAGGCCATTAAATATAATAGGTGCTAATGAATTTAATTTAGTCTAATAGTTAATAACGGAATAAATTTAAGGTCGAGATCTTAAACAAAACAGACTTTTTTTAAAAGTATAATGCTACTCATGAAAAGGTAAAATGATTTTTCATGAAATTACAAAACGTGTACAGCAATTCACGCCTTGTGCCTGATATTTTAACAAATTTTTCATGGTGTTCAGCATCGAAACATGCAGGCTGGTGTAATGTATTGTCAGTAAATTGCCAGGGTTGATTCTGTGGAATATTTTATTACAAATATTGGACTTCTCTTTCGGTACAGTTTTATCCAACTGAAGCAAGCCTCCTATGCGATAAAGTTGCATTGTCCTGAGACACAATAAATGGGGCATCCTACTGCCGTAGAACTAGTCCAAGAAAATTAGTGCCTGCATAAAACGAGACACCAGACTAGGACACCCTACATCTGCTTATGAAAATACCCGACTGTTGCTGTAATTGCCATAGATAATCCTTCCATTGACCCACTCTTATAGTGTACATTATAGTCCTTGAAGGACACCTTCCCATCTCGATTTCGCTGAATTTGTACAAAATGTTTCTTTTTGGCTGCAGTACGAAATATAGCACCGAATAAAGCATAGGTAACTCTCTTCCGAGTGTTGAAACTATCTTCTGGTCCTTTTTGGCAAAGGCTAATTGCCTGCATAACACCCAGTCAGTCGTAAACCTTATTGGATGTGTATGTCCAAGGGAAGCTAGCATTTTCTCAAAATCCAGAAATTCCCTTCATTTAGTGGAACCGGAAAGTTAACTGTCGCATTTACAAGAACACTCAGAACTAATCCAAACCACATTCTCCCATTTCATTTCTTCGAGATCCGTCCATCCTCCCATCTACGACTAGTTTATTCAAATGGTCTGTTTCCTTGAGGTTTACATAATGTTAATGTAACTTAATGTCCTCTAGCGTGTTTTCCTTGTGTGTCGGTATAGTGGCTGAATAGACAAGAAGTCGAGGATTGTCTCTCGGCATGGGCAATGCATTATATCACGTATTCAGTTTTCAGCGCAGGCAATTTCTCCGGAGGAAGTCGACCAAAGCCCAAACGTGGCCACTGCTTTCCATCCCTAGTCGAGGTTAGGAATGCGTAGAACTATCTACTTACTCCCCGAATGTCTTCAGGGTGTGACGTTTATTTGAGCCCATGTGTAGTTTTATGCGTATGCAGGCCTATGAAATATTATAAGTTATTATACCGTAAATAAGCTGACTGTGGCAACAACAGAAATACGTTTTATGCAGCCTTAAAACCGAACTTGTGGGTAGAGGGGAGAGAGGATGAAGCAATGGAAATGAAAAGAGCGCGTGGAAAGTTCCTTTATCCCTCTATTTGTCAACACGGCAATTTGACGGGTGCGGAGAAATGAGGAGGCAGGCGCCATGTTTGTGTAACGTTTTTAAATCCAAAGCCTTCTGGTATAAAATATCCGTAATCCCTGTGCTACGACTCGCCACACTGCATATTCTGTGAGTAACGAATAGAGCGTCTCGCTATTGTTGACGATTACTTTTCTTTTTCAGCACAGGTGGCAGCCGTAAAGCGCGAAACTGAAATGAATGCCCAAGGATAATTTTCTCGCTGTTTTGCTTGTAAATTTAGGATGCGAGCTGGCATGATCCCTATCATTTCTCATGGACTGAGTAACGAGAAAAAATCCTCGCTCTCCTCTTATCGAATACCTTTTTATTCCCCCCTTTCTTCTTTTATTTCGCCTTTGCATCTTTCTGACTGTTTTGTCTGTGGCTTGTTTCTAGTTATGAATGTTTATTTTTTCATTGTAGCTTTCTTCAACAAATAAATATTACGGTATAAATGTCTCTATCTTGGTGACGGAAAGTTGGGTGTTCCCTATCCTATGTAAGCTGCTCAATAAATACAAAGATTTGGCCTAGTTTGAAATGATAATTTCGGTTAAAATACCTTAATAAAACGTAAAGAAAACAGAAATGAATAGAAGAGTCTTGTGGGAAAAAGCAGACCCGCGGATCAGATGCGGTCCAGTACATTATGAAACCAGCCGGCGGCAACATGTGAAGACGGCTGCAAGACATGTTAGAATTGTTTTTTTTATATACATTTATTTTACATAGGGACGAAAATAAATTCGCACACAAGCTCTCCATGCTGTGTATTTAAAAAATAGTCGAAAATTTTATAAGCCTACAACATATGCCCTGAGATGTTTTTCCTCCGAAATGTACGTCCCGTAAAGTGGAGTAACACTCTTCGAAGCAGTGTTATTTGTCATAAAGATAAAGCACGTTGTCAGGTGTATTTCGGACCTACATTATACAGTAGGGCTCAGCTGTGACTGAATGACCTGGAATAAACACACACGGAAATTACTGCGAAATGCTGTTAACCCTCGGTGCCTGTGATAGTCGGGCTTGTACTGGGACACGGAGGTAAGCGCTGCCTTACGCAGGTAGACGTCATCCAGACGCTAATGCCTTTCGGAGACTGGAGCAGCTTCTCCTTAAAATATGAAGTGCAACACGCACGGCGCTTATGAATGCAAGTCGTCTGTGGACTTGCGAACATAAGCCGTTGAATGTGCTGTAATTGTAGTTGTGGAACGAGAGCAGTGGCAAAGCTTGCTCGGCATCTGAAGATAATTGTGCCAGTCCCAGCCGAAGGACTTCAAAGTAATTCTTGGCAATTAATTGGAATCACACTACTAAACGAACAGTTCACGTTTGTTGCCAGACGTTTCTTTTTTCCACGCTCATTTTACAAGTAAGTATGAGGCGCACTTATGTGGATCGTTGGTACCTTGTCTCATTTGATGGTGACGTGCATATCGAAAGCTAAATGTTTTAGGACGTGTATAAAGTTTTTTCGACTTATCTTTTTAAGGCAGACTCACACTTTGGAAAGCTTGTGTGCAGATTTATTTTTATCCTGTACACGTATATGTATATGTATTTTAATTATTTAAAGCTTAAACTAATACTAAGGAGAAGCCTCATTTAGATGACATTTCAGTTTCTTGAGTTCAGAGATTTAAAAACTGACCTTAGTGACTCGTATATTTGTACTTCTTGTTTGATCTTAGACATCATGATGTGTTATAGCAATAGCAAAAATAAAATAATTAGTACGTCGAACACATCAGTGTTTATTGTTGATAGGAGTAGGGTCATCATCAGGCCTTATATTTGAAACAAGTCTTTAAAATACTGCGTACATTACAGGACTCCCATTAATGTTTACATGTAATAGGGAGGCCATTACGTCAATGTGAGGCTATACGTACATCTAAAAACTCTCATTAAAATCGTACACTCTTGTGTTTTACTATTGTACGATTTTAATGAGAGTTTTTAGATGTACAACCTCACATAGACGTAATGGCCTCCCTATTATTTGTAAATATTAATGGGATCCCAGTAATGTACGCAGTATTTTAAAGACTTCTTTCAAATAGAAGGCCTGATTATGACCCTTTAAGGGTCGAAACATGTTGCCTACTCCTATCAACAATAAACATTGATGTGTTCGACGTACTAATTATTTTATTTTTGTGCTTCTTGTGTTTAGTTTCCTCTGTGTAAATACGTGGTTCGATAAAGATGTGCAGCAGTAAAACTAAATGGTGAAATGGCCCTTCATCTAAAATTTCCTACCCCTGTCCTAGTCATTTGCGGTGTAGCTCTTAAAAGTAGTGTGGTATCTACTTGTACCACTACTTCAACAACAGAAGTTATGCGTTTTTCCCACTCAGTGTCTTTATCTTATGCGTTTCGTATGATTCTCACAATAAAGAACGGTAATTTTTCTGCGCAACAGTGACTGGTTCTCGGGTGTCATGGAGACGAACTGGAGTCTAAGAGTTTCAGCTGCCGTTTAGAAGTCATTTAAGAGAATTTCAGTATCACGGACCGTGCCGTGACCCAGGCGGTTAGTCGCCGGTTTTCTCTCACCGCGGAGGCCCGGCTTCAGTCCCAGACCATCCCAGTCGGTATTTTTGGAAGACAACGTGTCACTGGGATTTATATTTCTGTACGTACTGTGGGTGTCCTTTATCAGTATCATTCTATCAATGATCTGTACTCATCATCGTCTTCAAAGCTACTCTTTTATCAGAAGAAGAAGAAGAAGAAGAAGAAGAAGAAGAAGAAGAGAACCAGTCCACA
>Ga0209628_10001107_pt1 | contig 17074 bp, 10 predicted proteins | sample TergutCu122P4_FD_187285 | JGI IMG/M metagenome (GOLD analysis project Ga0209628, IMG submission 187285) | Cubitermes ugandensis P4 segment gut microbial communities from Kakamega Forest, Kenya - Cu122 P4 (SPAdes) (version 2) | ecosystem: Host-associated > Arthropoda: Insects > Digestive system...
GTAATCAACTGCTCAAATACGAAAAAGAAATAAATAACCTGCAATCAAGCGTCGACTTATACGATTTCCCGAAAGGGCGGACAAGCATTCAAATTTTTGCCGAAACAACGCCGAGAATCCATCAAGAGGTCGTAAATATAATAAAAGAAGAACTCCATAAAATTGCCATTGAAGGAACACCGTCGTTTATTTTTAAACGCAGCTTTGAAAGCATATTCAAAAAAAGAGTTGAACTAATGGCGACCAATGACTATTGGAATAACATTATTGGCACCTATTATTCCAGAGGTTTCGATGCCCATACAGACTATAATAAAATTTTGAACGAGGTCAATATCAATGATATAAAAACGTTTTTAAAAACGCTATTGAATCAAGGAAACCTTATTGAAGTCCTGATGTACCCCGAGAAATAAGCATACAAAAGAAAGTTTTTTTATTCATTATTTTTAAAAAAATGGCACAAACTGATACGCCTTTAATGAAGCAATACTTTGATATTAAGTCGAAACATCCAGATGCCATCTTATTATTCAGAGTTGGAGACTTTTATGAAATGTATGGTAAAGATGCTGTTGAAGGCGCAGGAATCTTAGGTATCGTCCAAACAAAGCGTTCAAATGGAGCGGCTGCCGATGTCGCTATGGCTGGTTTTCCACATCATGCGCTTGACACTTATCTGCCGAAACTCATTCGCGCCGGAAAGAGGGTAGCCATTTGCGATCAATTAGAAGATCCTAAATATGCCAAGAAATTAGTAAAAAGGGGGATAACAGAAATTGTTACTCCGGGAATATCAATCAACGAAAATATATTAGCCAACAAAGAAAATAATTTTCTTGCTGCAATTCATTTTGGAAATGCCATTTGTGGGATAGCATTTCTTGATATTTCAACCGGCGAATTTTTAGTCGCCGAAGGTTTGCCGGTCTATATCGACAAATTAATAACGAATTTTAGTCCAAAAGAAATTCTCTACGAACGAAAAAATCGATCCAAATTGGATTCCTATTTCAATACAAAATCACTGTTATTTCCTTTAGATGATTGGATATTCACTGAAGAATGTAGCCGAGAACGTCTATTAAATCATTTTCAAACGAAGTCATTAAAGGGTTTTGGGGTTAATGATTTAAACCACGGCATCATTGCCGCTGGCGCTATTTTGCATTATTTAGATTTAACTCAACAAAAAAATTTAGGTCATATCAACGCCTTATTAAAAATCGAAGAAGACAGTTTTGTCCGTTTGGATAAATTTACCATTCATAATTTGGAGCTTTTAAATGCGATAAACAACGAAGGCATTTCTTTACTGAATATCATTGATAATTCACTGACGCCAATGGGCGGCCGTCTTCTAAAACGATGGATCGTATTTCCTTTAAAGGATTTAAATAAAATTAAAGAGAGACAAAACGTGGTAAAATCTTTAATCACCAATCAGCAATTAACTGAAGCGATTGAATTAGAACTATATAAAATCGGCGATTTGGAACGTATCATTTCAAAAGTTGCCTTAGGACGCATCAATCCACGTGAAATAGTTCAATTGAAAAACGCATTAAAAGCCATCGAACTCCTAAAAACGCGATTAATTCTAAGTGAAAGTGAACAGTTAAAGAAGGTAGCCCAAAATCTCGATCCTTGCTTCGATGTCTACAACCGCATAGAAGAGGTCATCCATCAAAATCCGCCGCTACAGCAAAATAGAGGTGGAATTATTAAAAATGGCGTCAATACTGAATTGGATGAATTACGACAATTGGCCTATTCGGGAAAAGATTATTTGCTAAAAATGCAGAAAAAAGAAACTGAACGAACTGGAATCTCAAGTTTAAAGATTTCATTTAATAACGTTTTTGGCTATTTTATTGAAGTCCGAAATACGCATAAAGACAAAGTGCCTCAAGAATGGATAAGAAAGCAGACATTGGTAGGCGCAGAACGGTATATAACCGAAGAATTAAAGGAATATGAAACAAAAATCTTAGGCGCTGAAGAAAAAATAACCACATTAGAAGAAGCTATTTTTAAAGATTTAGTTTTTGAAATAAGCAAATTCGTGACGATCATCAGGAAAAATGCCCAGCAAATAGCCGAAATGGATTGTTTATTATCATTTGCAACTACGGCAAAAAAAAATAATTACGTTTGCCCCACAATCGATGATTCGGATAGCATAGACATCAAAGGGGGAAGACACCCTGTAATCGAAAAACAGTTGCCTGCCGAGTCGCCCTACATCGCTAATGACGTTTATTTAGATACTAAAAATCAACAAATTATCATAATAACCGGTCCGAATATGGCTGGAAAATCAGCGCTTCTTCGTCAAACGGCGCTAATTACACTTATGGGACAGATCGGCAGCTTTGTTCCAGCAGATAGCGCACGCATAGGCTATATTGATAAAATTTTCACCCGTGTAGGGGCATCAGACAACATCTCGCTTGGCGAATCCACCTTTATGGTAGAAATGACCGAAGCCGCTGAAATAATTAACAATTTATCCCCCAGAAGCCTCATTCTTTTTGATGAGCTTGGACGTGGTACAAGTACCTATGACGGAATTTCGATTGCTTGGGCAATCGTCGAATACATCCATGAAAACCCTAAAAATAAGGCCAAAACGCTGTTTGCAACACATTACCACGAGATCAATGAAATGGCTAAAACGTTTAAACGGATACAAAATTACAACGTTTCAGTAAAAGAAGTCGATAATAAAGTCCTATTTTTACGCAAACTCGTGCAAGGGGGTAGCGAACATAGTTTTGGAATTCATGTCGCTCAAATGGCAGGTTTACCTAAAAGTATCGTAAAACGAGCCAATGAAATTCTAAAACAATTAGAAACGGAAAATCGACAACAGGGAATCCAAAAAAAACCGATTAAAAAAATTGCCTCTTCATTCGAAGGTTACCAATATAACCTTTTTCAATTGGACGATCCGGTATTATCACAGATCAGAGATGAAATTTTAAGTCTCGATATTAATCACTTGACGCCAATCGATGCGATGAATAAGTTGTATAATATAAAAAAAATCTTAACAGGGAAATCAGAATTTTAATAACATGGCGCTAAATTACATCTGGATAGGATTTATACTTATTGCTTTCGTAGTTGCTTTATGTAAACTCTTTTTTTTGGCTGATGTCAACGTGTTCAACCAAATCGTAGCTGCCATGTTCGATTCAGCTAAAACAGGGTTTGAAATCGCTATCGGACTCACAGGCATACTCACCTTATGGCTCGGACTTATGCGCATTGGAGAAAAAGCGGGATTAATACAAGCATTTGCACGATTTGCCTCGCCGGTCATAAGTAAATTGTTTCCGGAAGTTCCCAAAGACCATCCAGCCGCAGGTTCTATTTTTATGAATATCTCGGCAAACATGCTTGGATTAGATAACGCGGCAACGCCTATTGGCCTGAAAGCGATGCAACAGCTTCAAACGCTGAATAATCAAAAAGACACCGCGACTAATGCCATGAGTATGTTTCTAAACTTGAATGCTTCCGGTTTAACAATCATACCTATTACGATTATGATGTATCGTGCACAATTGGGCGCTGCAAATCCATCTGATATTTTCCTCCCCATACTTTTAGCTACCTTTACATCGACGTTAGTTGCCATTATTACGGTTTGTTTAGTTCAAAAAATAAATATCTTCCAAAAAAATTTACTTTTCTTTTTTAGTGGCCTAATCCTATTTATCAGCAGCATGATTTTTCTATTCAAACAACTTTCCCCTGAAAACATATCCACCTATTCTGCTTTGATTGCGAATTTACTTCTTTTTGTCCTAATTTGCGGTTTTTTGTTAGCGGGCATCAATCGAAAAATTCCCGTTTATGACACTTTCATTCTGGGGGCAAAAGAAGGCATTTTAACGGCATTAAAAATAATACCATACTTAGTAGCCATCTTAGTGGCGATCGGCGTTTTTAGGGCATCTGGCGCCATGCTTTTTTTGATTGATGGAATCACTTGGTTAGTAGCAAGTTGCGGATTAGACACGTCATTTGTTGAGGCATTACCAACGATTTTAATGAAACCACTGAGTGGAAGTGGCGCCAGAGGCATGATGATTGATGCCATGAAAAATTTCGGCGCCGATTCGTTCGTTGGTCGCTTATCGTGCATTGCTCAAGGTTCAACAGATACCACTTTTTATGTTATTGCCGTTTATTACGGTTCAATCGCCATACGAAAAACGAGACACACATTACCCTGTGCTTTATTTGCTGACTTCTGTGGCGCTATTGCGGCCATTTTTATCGCCTATTTATTTTTCAATCCGTAAATAAATGATTCTCTATATCACTAACGAAATAAAAATGCCGAAGATACCCAAACGAAAAGTAACGCATTGGATAAAACGGATCGCAGCGAAATATGATAAAAAAGTAGGTGAAATTGCACTCATTTTTTGTTCGAAGGATAAAATTTTAACTGTTAATCAATCCTATCTGTCTCATAATTATTATACTGACATTATTACCTTTGACTATTCTTATAATAAGATCATTTCAGGAGATTTATTTATAAGTGTCGAAACGGTGAAGTCGAATGCCGAAACATACAATGTCAGCTTTACGAATGAACTATACCGGGTAATCATTCATGGCATCTTACATTTATGCGGAGTCACAGATAAAACGATTGAAGAGAAAAAAATATGCCGTAAAAAAGAAAACGAAGCATTAGTTCTTTTACGGATAGATTAATTAAAGATTTTTTATTAACACGAATTTCACAAATGAATTTTAATTACGACATCATCGTTATTGGAGGTGGACATGCCGGATGTGAAGCAGCAGCAGCGTCATCCAATCTGGGTTCACGTACGTTATTAATAACGATGGATATGAATAAAATCGCTCAAATGAGCTGTAATCCGGCCATAGGTGGCATCGCAAAAGGTCAAATTGTCCGCGAAATTGATGCCATGGGTGGGTATATGGGCATCGTCGCAGATCAAACAGCGATACAGTTTAGAATGTTGAACAAGAGCAAAGGCCCTGCCATGTGGAGCCCTCGTTCTCAAAACGACCGTTCAAAATACATATCAACATGGCAAAATGTATTATCAGATTTACTTAACCTGCATATATGGCAAGATACAGTCTCACATTTACTCCTGAATACGACCAATCGTAAAATCATCGGCGTAAAAACCATGTTTGGCATTGATTTTTATGCATCAGCGATCATCATTACGGCTGGTACCTTCCTGAATGGTTTAATGCATATGGGAAAAGTACAATTACCCGGTGGACGAATTTCTGAACCAGCTTCCTATGGCTTAACTGATCAATTGAATCGCATAGGCATACATTCAGATCGAATGAAAACTGGAACGCCTGTAAGGGTAGACGCCAGAAGCATCAACTTCGACGAATTGGAAGAACAACCGGGAGAAAATGACTTCCGTAAATTTAGCTATTTAGATACAGTAAAACGTGAACTGAAATCATTAAGTTGTTGGACATTATTCACTAATGAAGCTTGTCATAACGTATTACGAGATGGACTTCCAGAATCCCCATTATATAATGGTCAAATCAAAAGTATTGGACCACGTTATTGTCCAAGCGTTGAAACAAAAATTACTATTTTTCCAGAAAAAACGAAACATCAATTATTTTTAGAACCCGAAGGCGAAAATACGAATGAATATTACTTGAACGGTTTTTCATCTTCGCTTCCATTTCATATTCAACTGAATGCATTAAAACAAATTCCTGCGTTCCGACATATCCAACTTTTTCGACCCGGTTACGCCATCGAATATGATTTCTTCGATCCAACTCAACTTATGCCTACGTTAGAATCTAAAAAAATAGAAAATCTCTTTTTTGCTGGTCAAGTGAACGGCACAACCGGTTATGAAGAAGCAGCCGCACAAGGATTAATGGCCGGAATAAATGCACATTTAAAAATTAATCAGCAACCACCCTTTGTTTTGTCACGCAACGATGCATACATTGGTGTGCTTATTGATGACTTAGTGAATAAAGGCGTAGACGAACCCTATCGAATGTTTACTTCAAGAGCAGAATTCAGAATTTTACTACGACAAGATAATGCGGATTTGCGATTGACAGAAAAGGCACATCATATCGGTTTAGCCAATAATCAGCGCTATTCACTTTTAAATGAAAAAATGGATGTTATAGCGTCCATAATTAATTACATCAAATTGTTCCACGTGAAACCTGAACGAATTAATACCTATTTGACTTCAATGGATTCTGCCCCAATCAAACAAGGAATAAAACTCATCGAATTATTAAAACGCCCACAAATTCAAATGCAAGAAATTTCAAGTATAATTCCTGAACTGAAAGAACAATTAGAACGAATCCCAAAGGATAGAAAAGATGAGATTATTGAAGAAATGGAATTGACGATAAAATACAGTGGTTACATCAAACGCGAACAAACGATTGCTGAAAAAGTTGAACGATTAGATAACGTCAATATTAAGAATAAATTCGATTACAATGCCATACACGCATTATCAACAGAAGCGCGTCAAAAATTAAAACGCATAGACCCAGAAACGATTGGACAAGCAAGCCGTATTCCGGGAATATCACCAAGCGATATCAACATTTTATTAGTTCTATTAGGCAGATAAAAATGATAAATATGCGTTTGTCAGTCTGAAATCCTGTTTTTATTATAGCACAGGGCAACGCCCTGTGTTTCACGTGGAACAAGAAGCGATTTTATCATAATCAGAGAGGAAATATGAACGAAAAAAACGAATCCCATTTAAATCTTATCCTGGCGACATTACCGGAGTTGCCGGGATGTTATCAATTTTATGATGGGAAGGAAGAAATCATCTATGTCGGAAAAGCGAAGAATCTCAAGAAGAGGGTTTCTTCCTATTTTCATAAAGAACATGTGGACAACAAAACAAGAGCGCTTGTAAGGCAAATTACAGACATCAAATACATCATTGTCGATTCAGAAGAAGAAGCATTGCTTTTAGAGAATAATCTGATTAAACATGATCAGCCTCGATACAATCTGTTGCTCAAAGACGACAAGACGTTCCCATTTATTGTTATAAAAAACGAAGATTTTCCGCGGATATTTCAGACGCGTAACCTGATAAAAGATGGTTCGCTCTATTTCGGACCTTATGCTTCGGTCTATACGGTGAAGACGATGCTTCAGATGATAAGATCAATTTATAAAATACGTACATGCAAACACCAGCTCACCCCCGAATCAATCGCGCAAGGAAAATTTAAGGTTTGCTTGGAATATCACATCAAACGATGCAGTGCGCCATGTATCGGCTTAGTTTCATTAGCTGAGTATAATGAGCAAATTGCTGAAATCAAGGATATTATCAGAGGGAATTGTTCGTTAATAACATCGCTTTTATTAAAGCAAATGAACCGTCTATCCGAAGAAATGCGATTTGAAGAGGCGCATCAACTGAAAGAAAAACACGATCTACTCGAAAATTACCGTTCGCGCTCTACAGTAGTACCGGCCACTTTACACAATATCGATGTGTTTTCATACGACGAAAATGAAAAGTCTGCGTTCATTAATTATCTTCACATCCATAATGGCGCTGTTGTCAATGTCTATTCAATCGAATATAAAAAGAAATTAGACGAACCAAAAGAAAAAATAATCGGTTTGGGTATAGTTGAAATGAGAGAACGTTTTAACAGTGATGCAAGTGAAATCATTATCCCTTTCTTGCCGGATGTCAACATTTCAGAACATCTGATTTGCACTATTCCACAACGCGGAGATAAGAAAAAGTTATTAGACCTGTCTGTTCAAAATGTGAAACAATTTAAAGTGGACAGTTTGAAGCGCGCAGATCAGTTTAATCCGGAACAGCGAATTACTCGCCTGCTTAAAGCGATTCAAAATGATTTGCATTTACCTGTTTTACCGATGCATATCGAATGTTTTGATAATTCAAATATTCAGGGCACAAATCCGGTTGCATCCTGTGTCGTTTTCAAAAAAGGAAAACCTTCAAAGAGCGATTACAGGCATTTTCATATCAAAACGGTAGTTGGCCCCGATGATTTTGCATCGATGGAAGAGGTGGTTATGCGCCGTTACAAACGTTTGTTAGAAGAAAACCAACCTTTACCGCAATTGATTGTTATTGATGGCGGTAAAGGGCAATTGAATGTCGCTTCACATGTTCTGAAACAACTCCATTTAGACGATAAAATAGCAGTTATCGGATTAGCAAAACGCATTGACGAGATTTTTTCACCCAACGATCCCCTCCCATTAGTCCTTCCGAAAACATCGGAGACATTAAAAATAATCCAGCAATTACGTGATGAAGCCCATCGGTTTGGTCTGTCATTTCATCGAAATCTCAGAAGCAAGAAACAGGTGGTTTCCGAATTGGACGCGATCAAAGGGATAGGCGAAAAAACGAAAACGCGATTACTGAAAAAGTATAAAAGTGTAAAACGCATTAAAGAAGCCCCAAGAGAGGAGTTAATCGAATTCATTGGAGAAAGCAAATCGTCCTTGATAATAAAAGCGTTTTTGCCGGATGAGAAATAAAAACAGGTTCAGAATGACATCGAATTTTTTTATATGAGAACAGTTATACAGCGGGTAAAACAGGCATCAGTTGAAATTAATGGTGCGATAAAAGCGAAAATCGGTAATGGTTTGCTACTCCTCATTGGAATAGAAGACGCTGATAATTACGAAGATATTGAGTGGTTAACAAAAAAAATCGCGCAATTACGTATTTTTAATGACGAACAGGGCGTAATGAATAAATCAGTCGTAGACGTGCATGGGGATATACTTGTCGTCAGTCAGTTTACGCTTCACGCCTCTACAAAGAAAGGCAACCGTCCTTCTTATATCCGTGCTTCCAAACCGGCATCTGCTATTCCTTTATACGATGAGTTCTGTTCGGAAATGAGTCTCCGAATTGGCAAGGAAGTTAAAACAGGTCTATTCGGCGCCCATATGAAAGTCGAACTCCTCAATGATGGCCCGGTTACCCTATGGATAGACACCAAAAATAAAGAGTGATTGAACGATGTATTTTTTTAGAAATCCTCGTAATTTAATTCGTACGTTGTGTGAAATAATCGGCCAATAGAAGTAAACTGGTGCGAGCAGCCGATTCAGGGAAGCTGTTGATAATTTTTACGGCTTCTTCTTTATACTCAATCAACCGTTTTTCAGCATATTCGATGCCCTGATAACGCTTGGCGAACTGGATTAAAAACGAAACATTTTCAAGCGTATAATCTTGATTATCAATTATATTTAAGATTTTTAAGCGTTCATTATCGGGGGCGTTTTTTAAGGCCTGGATAAGAGGGAGCGTAATTTTCCCCTCTCGTAGGTCATTCCCAGTGGGTTTTCCAATGTTTACTTCAGTAAAATAATCGAAAATATCATCCTTAATCTGGAAACAATAGCCTAAATATTCGCCAAATAAACGGCATTTTTCTACCGTCTCAGAAGGGGCGTTAACCGAGAGTGCGCCTATTTCGGAACAGGCCGACAGTAGTGTAGCTGTTTTTTTTCGAATCATCAGCAAATATTTTTCTTCATCAATGATCCGTTTTTCTGTATGGTCAATTTGCAACAGTTCACCTTCCGACAGCTCGCGACACACCCTCGCAATTGTTTTGATTATAGCCATATTACCTATTTCAACCGCATGGATGATAGAACTTGAGAGAATAAAATCTCCGGTCAGGACGGCAATACGATTGTCAAAAACGGCATTTAAAGAAGGGATCCCGCGTCGTTGTTTAGTTTCATCCACCACATCATCATGAATAAGAGTCGTGGTATGTAGTGTTTCTATGATTACAGCGGCTAATTGTGTTACATGTGTTGGTTCGCCGCATATTTTAGCGGTCAGTAACAGGAGTAAGGGGCGAATGTGTTTGCCGTTTGTATGAAAGACTTGCTGTAGGACAGATTGTAGCAAAGGAATGTCACTCTGTAGCGACCTTGCAAAATCCGTTTCAAATTGTTGAAACTCCGATGCTACGGGCTTGGAGATGAGTTGTCTGTCGATCATTTTCGTTCTATTCGGCGTCAAATATAGCGAAAATTGAGAGAAATACAAAAAGCTTGCTTTTTTATTTCCGAAATGAGCTATATTCTCTGTGGTTCTCTGTGGTTCTCCGTGTAATTTTTCACAGAGAACCACAGAGAACCACAGAGAACCACAGAGGGAAAAAACGGAGATAACGTTTTTTTTTGTATTTTTACGCTTTGAAACGAGCATTAATTGTGCTGAATAATTTGATAATTAATCATATAAATACAATGAAGTTATTATTGGTTGATGCTTATGCACTGATTTATCGCGCGTATTACGCTTTTATCAAAAATCCGCGAATCAACTCGAAAGGGATGAACACATCGGCAATTTTCGGATTTGTAAATACGCTTGAAGATGTTTTGAAACGCTTGGAACCATCGCATGTTGCGGTCTGTTTTGACCCCCCTGGCCCAACCTTCCGCCACGAAATGTTTGAAAAATATAAAGCTCAACGCGAAAAAACGCCAGAAGTTATTCGCGAATCGATACCTTTTATTAAGGCTATTATACAAGCCTTTCACATGCCAATCATTGAAGTCATGCGTTATGAAGCCGATGATGTTATTGGTACTTTGGCCAAATTAGCAGAAAAAGAAGGCTATGACGTTTTTATGCTTACGCCCGACAAAGATTACGGTCAGTTGGTTTCTGAACATATTTTTCAGTTTCGACCTAAATTTGGCGGCGATTACGAAACGCTTGGCGTCAAGGAAGTTATAACAAAGTACGGATTGACTTCAGTCGGTCAAATCATTGATTTATTAGGTTTGATGGGCGATGCATCCGATAACATTCCCGGTTGTCCGGGCGTAGGAGAGAAAACAGCGCAAAATTTATTAGAAGAGTTTGGTTCAATTGATAACCTGCTCATTAATACCGCGAAATTGAAAGGTAGTCTCAAACAAAAGATAGAAGGCAACATCGAACAAATTCAATTGTCAAGGTTATTAGCAACGATTGTCACCGATGTACCGGTTCAATTCGATGCCGGTTTGTATGTCCGCAAACAACCTGATTTCAATCGTTTGACGGAAATCTATTCGGAACTTGAATTTAAATCGTTTTTGTCAAAAATTGACGCTTTTGAACAGATGGAAAATAAAACCGAAAAAAAACAAAAACAAACGCTGCAACCATCGCTTTTTGATGACTTTTTTTCGGAGAAACAGACGATTTCATCGGATATTTTTGATGAATCAGACCTGACTTCTGCGCCATTTAATTTGATAGACTTGTCGACCACGCCACATCATTACAGTATAGTCGATACAGAAGAAAAAATTCACGCGTTAGTACGCCATTTAGAGAAACAACAATCGTTTGCTTTTGATACGGAAACCGACAATGCCGACCCTATTTCAGCAAAGTTAGTGGGGATGTCGTTTGCTGTCATGGAATTTGAAGCCTGGTATGTACCGGTCCCGGAATCCATGAAAGAAGCGCAAGAGATTATAACCCCGTTTTCGAAAATTTTGCAGAATCCGGCCATCGGTAAAATCGGGCAGAACATCAAATTCGACATGTTGGTGTTACGTAAATATGGCGTAAAGCTAAAGGGTGAATTGTTTGATACGATGATTGCCCATTACTTGTTAAATCCTGAGCTGCATCATGGTATGGACTATTTAGCAGAGACCTATCTGCGGTATAAACCGATTTCAATTGAGGCGTTGATAGGCGCTAAGGGTAAAAATCAGCGTTCTATGCGTTCTGTTCCGATGGAACAGGTGGCAGAGTATGCCGCTGAAGACGCTGATGTCACGTTACGATTAAAAAATTTCTTTGCACCTCAATTGCATGAAAATGCGGTGGAATCGTTATTTTTTGACGTCGAAATGCCGTTAATCTATGCGTTATCCGAAATGGAATTTACCGGCGTAAAAATTGACACACACGTATTAAAACAAAATTCGGTGACGTTAACGGAAAAATTGCATACTTTTGAAAATGAAATTTTCGATTTAGCCGGTACAACTTTTAATATTAATTCCCCGAAACAGGTCGGTGAGATTTTATTTGAAAAATTGAAAATAACGGATGGTAAGGTTAAAAAAACAAAAACCGGCGGATTCAGCACGAATGAAGAAACACTTGAAAAGTTACGTTATAAGCATCCGATTATTGAAAAACTGCTTGATTACCGCGGCGTAAAGAAACTGTTAAGCACCTATATCGACGCTCTTCCTGAACTGATCAATCCGGAAACAGGAAAGGTGCATACGTCATTCAACCAGACGGTGACGTCTACCGGACGGTTGAGTTCAACGAATCCCAATCTGCAAAACATCCCTATTCGTGAAGAGATGGGGCGAGAGATACGAAAAGCGTTTATTGCCGATAACGACGACTGCCTCTTTTTTTCTGCCGACTATTCACAGATTGAGTTGCGCGTCATGGCACATCTCAGTGGGGATAAACAAATGATAGACGCGTTTAATCACGGAGCTGATATACATACCGCAACGGCAGCAAAGATTTACGGAATCGCTGATGAAAACGTGACATCCGAGATGCGACGAAAAGCCAAAACAGCTAATTTTGGCATCATTTACGGCATCTCGGTTTTCGGATTAGCTGAACGATTGAATATCACACGCACCGAAGCCCATAACCTGATTGAAGGGTACTTTAAAACATATCCTCGCGTTCAGGCTTATATGGCTGAGAGTATTAAGCACGCGCAGGAGAAAGGTTATGCCGAAACCTTGTATCATCGACGTCGATTTTTGCCCGACATCAACTCTTCTAATTCGATAGTAAGAGGTTATGCCGAACGTAATGCGATTAATGCGCCCATTCAAGGAAGCGCTGCCGATATTATAAAAGTCGCCATGGGACGAATTCATCGACGATTTGAAGAAGAAAAATTAAAAAGTAAGATGATTTTGCAGGTCCACGACGAACTGAACTTTAACGTCTACAACCATGAGTTCGATAAGGTAAAACAAATCGTGCTTGAAGAGATGCAAGGCGCTATTCAACTGCAAGTCCCCCTGATTGCCGATTGTGGGGTAGGCGGGAACTGGTTGGAAGCGCATTAATAATTGAAAATTGAAAATTTTTACAACTGAGAACTGAAAACTAAAAACTGAAAACTGAAAACTGAGAACTGAAAACTGAAAACTGAAAACTGAAAACTAAAAACTGAAAACTGAAAACTGAAAACTAAAAACTGAAAACTATAAGACTATGTCATTAAAATGTGCAATTGTAGGTCTTCCGAATGTGGGGAAGACGACGTTATTCAACTGTTTGTCGAATGTAAAAGCCCAAACGACGAACTTCCCCTTTAGTACGGCAGAATCGAATATGGGCGTTATTACCGTTCCTGATGAACGATTGATCAAATTAGCCGAGTTGGTCAATCCCAAACAAGTCGTGCCAACAACGGTAGAAATAGTCGATATCGCTGGCTTAACGAAGGGGTCGAGTAAAGGCGAAGGGCTTGGAAATAAGTTTTTGGCAAAGATACGCGAGGCTGATGCCGTTATTCATGTCTTACGCTGCTTCGACGACCCGAATGTTTTTCATGTCGACGGCAGCGTTGATCCGGTGCGCGATAAAGAAATTTTGGATATGGAGCTTCAGTTGAAGGACTTGGAAACGATTGAAGCGCGCATTGAAAAAGTCTATAAACAAGCACAGACCGGTGGCGACAAACAGGCAAAACAAATCTACGAAGTCATGGCGAAATACAAAGCGGCTTTAGAGCAGGGCAAGAATGCACGGTCAGTCACGTTTAATACAAAAGACGATCATAAAATTGCACATGAATTATTTTTGCTGACCAATAAACCCGTTTTGTATGTTTGTAACGTGGACGAAGCAAGCGCAGTTCGCGGGAACAGGTATGTCGATCAGGTTCGTGAAGTCTTACAATCGGAAGATGATGAAATGCTTGTTGTTGCAGCCAAGATTGAAGGTGAAATTGCAGAATTAGAGTCTTTTGAAGAAAGGCAACTGTTTTTAGAAGAAATCGGCTTGAGCGAATCCGGCATGATTCGTGTCATTATGGCCGCCTATCGCTTGCTCAACTTGGAAACATTCTTTACTGTCGGCCCCAAAGAAACCCGTGCCTGGACATTCCGTAAGGGGAGCAAAGCGCAACAGTGTGCCGGTATTATCCATTCCGATATTGAGCGTGGTTTTATTCGGGCAGAAGTGATCAAATACAACGATTTTATCCATTACCGTTCCGAAGCCGCCGTCAAGGACGCCGGTAAAATGAGCGTAGAAGGCAAAGATTACATTATCCAGGATGGCGATTGCGTCTATTTCCGCTTTAACGTATAAGGAGTCTCCATAAAAAAATGACCGCTTCAAAAAATGAAAACGGTCATTTCAAATATCATTGAGATGGAAAATGATTATTTTCGTATACCAAGTTCTTTGATAATCGTCCGGTAACGTTCAATGTCTATTTGGGTGAGATAATCAAGCAAACGGCGACGTTTGCCAACTAACATCTTCAACGCTCGGGATGTGTTATAATCCTTGTGGTTTTTTTTCAGATGTTCTGTTAAATGATTGATGCGAAAAGTGAATAACGCAATTTGGCTCTCTGGCGAACCGGTGTCGGTAGCCGCTTTAGCTCTTCCGTGCTTGCTGAAAAGTTCTTCTTTTTTTGCTGAATCTAAATACATAAAAATGACTTTAATAAATTATACCATGTTATTTAAGCGGCTGCAAAGGTAAGAATTTTTTTTTAAATATAAAAAAAATAGTGTTGATTTTTTTTTGGGATAGCAAAGAAATTCCCGCTTTCGCGGGAATCTCTTTACTGCAATCCACTATGGGACAACTGTTTTTAGCGTTTTATTATCATGAACAATCAAATAGATTCCTTTTACGGGTAATTGAATTTCTGCTTTTTCATTGCTGGCGATACCGTTGTAAATCCTTGTGCCGGAAAGGGTGTATACCTGCCAATGTTTGCCTGGGGTCAAACCGGTCACATGCAGCATGCCGTTTTGGTTCCATGTAGAGACGCACGGCCGTGCGTCTCTACCGGTGACGAGGGAATCATTTCCGGTGGTACTATCGGTGGATGCCGTAATAATGCCGTTGTTGTAGGCAGAGGAACGGGTGTCGGGAGGTGATACGCGGAACTCGAAGAAACCGTTTTCTTTCCCGCCTTCATTATCGCTTTCGACAGAACGGGGTTGATTATTGGCCATTGCCGGCACGAAATGGAAGATGACAATATCATAGGGGGAGATTATAAAGCCCGTACTTTTTATCAGTTCATTGATGAGTGTTGCCAACGCGAACCGCGTCGTGTTTTCATCCGGGGCTTCCTTTTGCGTTAAGATGAACGTGGCAGCTTCGATCATCTTCTTGGGTGTTTCCCAAGCATCTTCACGAGTTGCCTTACGGAAGGCCACGGTTACCGTAACGTTTGATGCAGGCATGATAAATGTATACCGAATGACGCTTGATGTCGAAGCGCCCGGATGGGCATCACTGCCGATAATAAGAATGGATTCAAATTCGTAATCATCATCGGGCATGATGGTCAATGTGACGGTTTCGCCGGCTAAAGCAACGCTTTTATCGGCGCTTACGCTGCCTCTGCCACTGAATACTTTGATGTTGATGGTGTATACCGGGTCAAGTGTCCAAATGGCTGTGACGGTGACGGCTGAAGAAGGCATGATAAAGTTAGTCGACGAAGCGGCTGGATTGGCGAAGGTGACGCCAGGCGATGTGGTTATCCAACCTGCAAAGTGGTATCCCGGTCGACTTCCAGCGTCGATGATGACGGTGGCGCCTTGCAAATAACTGCCTGTACCGGTTGTTCCAGCCGTGGCGAAACTGCCGATGACATTGACATCATAAGCAGCAAGCGCAACGCTCACCGATAGCGGATTGGTGTTCACCGTATTACGTCCACAGGTAATGCTTACAGGTAAACCATGCTGTAATTCGTTGAGAATAGAACCGTTGGTTGGATTGGTGGCGATACCGTAACTCCAAAATGTGGATTGACCGACATCTTTTGTTGTACCGTCATCGTAAGAGAGTGTGACTTCCAATCCTGAAAGGTCGAGCGCTTGTCCGTGAACGTATGACAGCGTGACTGGCTGCGTTTTAATAGCTATCGCAGTGACTGTCGCCGCGTTTGTCGGCGGGAAGGTGTACGACAAGGTCGCAGATAGGCCAGGAGCGCCAGAAACCGATGCCGGTTCGTTGTTGATGTTTGCCGTCAAACTTGCATCGAATGTATAACCTGTTTCGGCAGAAAGTCCAATCGCGACATTGTAAGCTGTATTGCCTAAATAGGGATCATCCACAGGATTCCACACAACAGAGGTTACGGTGAAATGACCGGCGCTGTTCGTAATCGTCTCTAAAGCCTGACCGGTCATGGGCGCGATGACGTTGACATCGACAGCCGTGATAGGAATTGGATTGACTTTCAGCGGATTCGTGTTTACAAACGTATTGCCATACGATACTGTCACCGGAACGCCGTTTTGTGAGACCGAAAGCGTTGAGCCGTCTGAGAGGTTTGTAGAAATACCCTTTGTTTCAAAATCGGTAAAATTCACCGGCTCTGTATCGGAAGGATTATTGTTGTAGGTTATTAATACAGCCAATCCGGTTAAGTCAAGCGCTTCGCCGTGCGTATAGATCATTTTGGCTGGTTCAGATGTGATGGCGATACCTGTAACCGTTTTTGTTCCCGTAGCGGTAAAGCTGTATGGTGAAAGCGATACCGTAGTGCCGGTTTTGGAGGTTATTGTTGTCACCTGTCCATTGACTGTGGCAGTCGTCAGTGTCGATGCGAAGACATAGCCACTTTTAGCTGTTAATGTGGCGGTGGCGGCGTATGTTGTGCCGCCCTGAAACGGAATATGGGCAGGATTCCATTCAACAGCGCCTTCATAACCTGCCGAACCTGTGGAAATCGTTGTGATGGGTGTTGCACCGATAACCGGAGCAGGGATATTGAACGCGATAGATCG
>Ga0209628_10001108_pt1 | contig 17061 bp, 16 predicted proteins | sample TergutCu122P4_FD_187285 | JGI IMG/M metagenome (GOLD analysis project Ga0209628, IMG submission 187285) | Cubitermes ugandensis P4 segment gut microbial communities from Kakamega Forest, Kenya - Cu122 P4 (SPAdes) (version 2) | ecosystem: Host-associated > Arthropoda: Insects > Digestive system...
TTCCGATCTGGGCGTAATGCATCCTCACCGGCATAATCAACACCTATTCTTTTCCCAGTTGCCATTTCGGATTCGTTGATGGGCGATTTTCCTTGTTCAATCCATATTTTATTACCGTTGGAATCGGATTCTCCCAAAATCATTCCCGATTGAGAAAAATGGATTCCCATTGCTTTTGTTACATTGCCCGGACCGTAGAGAATATTATTATTGATATTTTCTTTATTTATACGTTTTAACATCAATTCCATACCATTGACTGGTTTGATGGCGCGAACCAACACAGCATCTGGAACGTCAATCGCATTAGTAACTACATTGAAAAGTGAATGAACGCCATAACATAAATATACATAAATAGTTCCGCCTTTTGCATACATTATTTCGGTGCGGGCGGTTCGTCTTCCGTTCCAAGCATGGGAAGCCTTATCGGTAATTCCTGCGTATGCTTCTGTTTCTACGATAAGTCCGGATGTTACACCATCAGCGGTTTGAGAAAAAAGTTCCATACCAACCATGTCGCGTGCAATTTGCACTACATCGGTTCCTGAAAAGTTATAATGTGCCAACGTAAATGTTACTTAAAAAATGTAACCGATTCCTCCTGTTATTTGCATGATGTCGGTTTGAATACTCATTTTCGATTCGGGGTTGATATAATCTTTAGTCGTTATACCTGATTGGCTGTTGAATTGAACTTTTATATTTTTATACTCCAAATTGGTAGCGGAGTAGTCCACATTGAATCGAACAAACAGGTGGTCGAAACGATATTTTACACCTCCTCCGATGTTCCATGCAAATGCAACGGCATTATCAGACTGTTGTTTATAAAAAAATGTTTGTTTTGTTAAAGTTCCTTTTATTGGTGTTAATGAATAATCGTATTTTGGTGAAATTCCCATACCAACACCTATTAATGCGCGGATTACAACCTGAAATTCTCTTTCTCCGAAGTTGATATTGGGACCTATCATCAGCAGACCTGTTTTCCAGTTTCCAACTGTTCCGGATTTGGTAAAACTGTTTATTTGATTGCTTTCCGATATATATCGTAGCAGTTCTTTTTCTATAGCATTAATGTTGGTTTTATTGGCATTTCCCATCAACATTGTCGTAATTCCAAAACTGCGGACTAACTGATAGGTGTAGGTCAGGTTTAATGCCATTCCTGTTTTGGCGAAACCACTATACAGTACGGTGTCTGTTAACTTTTTATCCGAAAAATCATTAAACGGAACTGCTGCTCCGATAGAAAACGACATCCAATTTTTTTGAGGTTGTGCTGATACATAAAAAGTAAAGATACTGAAAAGTGCCGTCAAAAGAAGTTTTTTTATCATATTCCGAATTATTTTAATGTTTCAAAAAATGTCAAGAGTTTTTTCTCTTCCGTTTCCCAATTATATTGTTTGCATGCTTTTTCGAAGATGACATCTTTATCGGGTTTGTTTTCCCATTCCGTTAAAGCATCCTGTATGGCTTTTGCTAATGATTTGGGTTTGTGGTCGTTAATTAAAACTCCGGTACCGGAACCTGCAACGACATTGTGTATTTCGGGAAAGTCTGTAGCAATAATCGGAACTTGTGCGTGCATAAAGTCAAAAATGCGGTTAGGGAGTGAGTAGTAGTAGTTTAGACCTTTGTTCTCGAGCAGACTAATTCCCAAATCAGCCGAAACGGTATAAGTGTGCAGTTCTTCAAAGGGAATCCTTCCCAAAAAAAATACTTTGTCGTTGAGTTGTTTGTCAATGGCATAATTTTGGAGTTGTTGTAAAATATCACCATCTCCTGCAACGTAAAAAACGGCATTATCTATATATGGCATGGCATCAATAGTCCATTCGATACCTCTTCCTACGTTTACAGCGCCTTGATAGAGTAAAATCTTTTTATCTCGTACATGAAGTTTCTTTCCGCCATTTTCGACAGGTTTATAAATAGAAATATTTCTTATGACTTGCATATTGATGCCATAACGCTGGTTATAAACATCGGCAATGGATTGACAAACAGTATAGCAGTTTTTCAATCTTGGGAAAAACATTTTTTCAATTCTGTTCCAAACTATTTTTACTCTTCGCCGTCCAACAACTTCGGGAACTTCCGGAAACATTTCGTGGGCATCAAATACTAATTTTTTCCGTCTTAACCAACTTGCTAAATAGTTTGCCGGCAAGGTGTCGGTATCGTTCGACAAAAAAATATCTGCTCTGACAAAAAGCAGTAAGAAAAATAAACGGATGTTGTATTCGGCATAGAAAAACATTTTTCTTGTGAAAAACAATCGGAAAAATTTTGTTTGATAGGGACGTTGTATATCGGAGGAATCTTTAAATTTATTTCCTAATGCCAACACTTCATAACCATTGTTATGTAAGGTTGTAGAGATTCTGTTTACGCGCTGGTCGGTAACCAAATCGTTGGTAACGGAAATAATAACCCGTTTTTTCCTTTTTTCCGATGTAGGTATATTACTCAATATCGTTTATTATTCAATACTATTCAGTAGCCTCGACAGGAATCGAACCTGTATTTAAAGTTTAGGAAACTTCCGTTCTATCCATTGAACTACGGGGCCTCTTTTTTCTTTGGAGCGCAAAAGTACTACAAATTTGTGAATCATGATACTATGAATTGATGATACACTAATAGTTATGTGAATACAATTATTATTCACTCCTGTCATGTCGTTTGTTGAATTCAGCAACTCCTCCGTCCAGGAACTTGACAAATGCGTCAATATTAAGGTTATGTCCGCGAGGAGGCATCAGAATGTCATCCTGAATAGTGGTATAATCGCCACGATTGTCTAATAGGATGTAATTGGGTTGGGCATTGGAATGAAAATATTTTACTTGAATATCTGCGTTTTTTGCTCCGATGGTTTTTTTCTTTTTATTGTCATAATCAGATACATAGACTTCATTTTCGGGCAGCGATTTTTTATCGTCCACATATAAGGCTACGATAACATAATTGTCTCTTAAACGACTCAAGACTCTCGGATCACCCCAAACAGTGGCTTCCATTTCACGACAATTAACGCATCCATGCCCTGTAAAGTCAATAAATAATGGTTTGTTTTGTGCTTGGGCGCAACTGATGGCTTGGTCTAAATCGAAATAACCATCCAGATTGTGTTGCAAATGAAGAATATCCGAATATTTTGAGCGTTCGCATATTGCATTGCTTTTGGAAATTGATTTGGTGTTCGTAACAGTCGTTGTGTTTAACGCATTCTTTATTTCTTTTGTTTCACTTTTGATAATATTTGGAATGTCAAAATTGAGCGAAGTTTGGGGTGGAAGGTAACCTGCCAGCATTTTTAAAGGCGACCCGAAAAGTCCCGGAATTAGATAAAAAACGAAACTGAACGTTAGTAAAATAAAAAACAGCCGTCCAACGCCGACATATTTTAATTCACTGTCGTGTTTGAATTTGATGCCGCCTAAAAGATAGATGCCCATTAGTAAGAAAATAACAATCCATAAAGCGAGATAAATATGGCGGTCAAGAATACCCCAGTGATAGGTTTGGTCAACGACCATCAAAAATTTCAATCCCAACGCTAATTCGAGAAAACCCAGACACACTTTTACGGAGTTTAACCATCCGCCTGATTTGGGTAATGAACCGAGTTTTTGCGGAAAAAATGAGAAAAAACCAAATGGGATGGCTACAGCTAAAGAGAAACCGAGCATCCCAATAATAGGACGAAGTACCGACCCACGAGCCGCCTCAACTAACACAGTGCCAACAATAGGGGCTGTACAGGAAAAAGAGACCAACACTAATGTAAATGCCATGAAAAAAGCGCCGATTAGTCCACCTTTGTCGGCTTTTGCATCGGCTTTATTGACAATCCAACTTGGTAAGATGATTTCGAAAGCGCCGAAAAAGGAAATGGCAAAAATTACAAAAATCAAGAAAAAGAACGTATTAGGAATCCAGTGTGTACTAAGCCAGTTAATAAATGTCGGTCCTAAAAAGATAGAAACAGCCACTCCGATTACTGTATATATGGTAATGATGGAAAAACTGAAAAAGAGCGCTTCGGAACGCGCTTTTGCCTTCGATTTACTACTATGCATGAAGAATGAAACCGTCATTGGAATCATCGGAAATATGCACGGCATAATTACAGCCAACAATCCGCTGATGAACGCTGCCAAGAAAAATCCCCACAATGAAGCAGAAGATTCTTCACCGTCGGTAGAATCCGATGTTTCTACAAGGGCTTGCTCTTCCGACTGATTAAAGTAATAGGTATGCTCCGCATCAACAGGAACACATTTCCCAATGTCATCTGAACATACCTGTCCTGCTAACGATATTTCAATTATAACAGGGTCTGTTGAGAGTAGAAGTATTCGTTGTGTAAAAGTTGCCGCTTTTTCAAAATAATAAATATCTATCTCAAAAATATCGTCCCACTCTTTATGAGGTGATGGTTCTGATACCGATCCAATACGTTGATATTTAGAAGTATCTCCTTCAAATTCAAAACGCAATGGAATAGGTCCAACGCCCTTAACGATGGTTTGTGAATAGAGATGCCAGCCACTTTCAATGGTAGCGGTAACAGATAACTCTACCTCATCGCCGGAAATGAAATTTGAACTGAACTTCCATTCGACAGGATTCTCTATTTGAGCGCTAAGTGAAACCGAAATTGCAGCAAATAATGCCACACAAAACTTTCGCATTAGATTGATTTTCATTTTTATAGATGATTATAATGTATAAAAAAAAATTAATGCAAAGGTAAGATATTTTTTTTGATGACTTATTTTTCTGTAATAAGAAAACAGCCTAAATGTTACAGAAAACATCTTTTGAACTTTTTTGTCGTTATAGATTGAAAATTAACCGTACCTTTGCCGAAAGAATTTTGAAGTGATACACCAACGGAATCTTTTTTTGACTCTATTACTTACTCTTTTTACTGTCATACATGTAGGATGTAATCGTTCTAACCAAATATTGATTTCACCTGATAGTTTGTCTGAAGGAGATATTGTGTTCCGAAGAGGCAGCAGTGCCAAATCACATGCTGTTCTTCAAGCAGATAAAGAAGGGAAATATAGCCATGTGGGTATCATTGTGAAGAATGGAACAGACTTTATGGTGGTGCATATCACACCCGGAGAACGCGCTCCGAAAGAATCGGTGGACAAGATAAAAATGGAACGTCTTGAACATTTTTTAGCCCGAAACAAGGCTAAAAAGGGTGCTATTTTGCGTTTTGCAGATTCATTGGAGTATTCTAAAATAGCGGCACAATATGCCAAAGAGTTCTTTGAAAAAGAGGTTTTATTTGATCATGATTATAATCTTGCCGATTCAACCAAAATGTATTGTTCGGAAATGATTTGGAGGGCATATTTGAAGGCAGGAAGAGATATTACCAATCGAAGACGCAGTGAAGTCCCCCAAGGATTTCCGGTTTTTTCGGGAATATATATTTTCCCTTCGGATATTTATAAAAATGAATCTCTTACGATAGTATTTGAATTTTAAATATTTATTTTATTAATCCTTAATTTTTAAATTATGAAGAATGTATCAATTATTTTATTGTCAGTTGCAGTAGCAATGTGTTTGTCGTTAATTTCCTGTAGCGGCAGTATCAGTATTTCCGGTGAGAAATCTCCTTCCGATATCGAAATGGGAATGTGGAAACTCGTCCAAAAAGGCAATTATAAAAAAGTGGCCGATTATTGGTTAGAAAACAGTGTTGATGAAGATTTTAAAGATGGTTCAAAAGAACAAATCAAAATGATGTCTTCTATGTTTAGTGAAAAAATGAAAGAATCAATGGAGGAAAAAGGCGGTCTGAAAGATTTCAAAATCGAAAGCGAAGAAATCAGTGAAGACGGAACAACAGCCACAGTTGAAGTCCTCCTAACCTACGGCGATGGTTCTACAGAAGAACACACAAGCAAATATAAAAAAGTTGATGACAAATGGAAAATGAATAATTCCATGAAATAATATAATGAAAAAAATATTTGTTTTTGGATTGATTTTCTATCTGATAAGCATCGTTTCTCTTCAAGCGCAGCGAGGCAGCAAAAACGATGTTTTAAGATATGGCGATTATATTTATAAAGAGAGCATTAAGTCGTTGACACTCAGCCGCCCTGCCAATTCAATGACCATGCCGGTCATCACTTTGGGAAGCAGGGAGCAGTTATTGTTGCAATTCGATGAATTAGTTGATAATTACCGCACTTTTCGTTTTACGTTTATCCATTGCGATGCTGTATGGCATCCAACCGAAGGATTGTCGTTGCACGATTATTTAGAGGGCTTTTTTGAAGACCAAATCTACGATTATGCTTTTTCTTTGAATACCATACAGCGGTATATCAATTACACCAAACTCCTTCCGACAGATAAAATGCGTCCGAAACTGTCGGGCAACTATCTACTTGTAGTGTATGAAGACGGTTATGCCGACGACCCTTTTTTCTCTTTGCGTTTCATGGTTTTAGAACCGAAAGTTACGATAATTGATGCCAAAGCCATTCGTGACCAGCGCCCAAGTACACACTTGGAGATGCAACGCGTTGTATTCGGTATCAACATTGATGGCTATTCCATTCCGTTTCCGGAGCGCGATTTGAAAGTTTTGATACGTCAAAATGAACGCTGGGACAATGTAAAATATGTCAAACCGCTCAATATCAGAGGAAATATTTTGGGATACGCCCATTATAACGATGAAAATGTATTCGACGGCATCAACGAATACCGCTATTTCGACATCAAAACACTACAAACCAATACTTTGAATGTAGGAAGAATTGACCGTAGAAACGAAGGAGCATATTACGTCTCATTGCTAACCGACATACCCCGCCGTAGAAATTATATGGCTTCTTACGACATCAACGGCAAGTTTTTCATCAAAACCGACGACTATCCCGATTCCAATATAGAAGCAGAATATGCCTGGGTCTCATTTTTCTTTAAAACAGACATTCCCGTACACAACGGAGCAGTTCACATTGTCAGTAATTTTACCCAAAACCGCTTGGATGCCTCTTCCGAAATGACCTACAACTACAACAGAAAAGGTTACGAAGCCTCTTTTTATCTGAAACAAGGATATTACAACTACTTGTATGCTCACGTTGAAGAAGGCTCTTTTGCTGCAAATATTCCTTTTTTTGAAGGAAATCACTGGGAAACAGGCAACGACTACTATATCTATGTTTACAACCGCCAGACCGGCGACAAACACGACCGCCTTATTGCTTTTGAAAAAGTATCCATAAACCTTTGACCTACAGCATGAAAAGAAAAATTGTCAATGACCCTGTTCACGGTTTAATAAATCTTCCAGACGGGCTACCTTTCGAGTTGATGGAACATCCATACATGCAACGTCTGCGCCGTATCAAACAGACAGGATTGTTGCATTTGGTCTATCCCGGTTCAGTACATTCGCGCTTTCATCACGCTTTGGGAGTTAACTATTTGATGAACAAAGCCATCGAAACACTTCGCATGAAAGGTCATCAAATTACTCCCGAAGAAGCCGAAGCCACTACTATTGTAGCACTTTTGCATGATGTAGGACATGCCCCCTTTTCACATTCATTGGAATTTAACATCGTTAATGCCCATCACGAAAAAATATCGGCTTGCTTTTTCGACGACCTCAACAGGCAATATAACACCCGTTTTGAAACTGCAAAAGCCATTTTCAACAACATCTATCCGAAAAAATTCCTGTATCAACTCATTTCCGGACAAATTGATGTGGACAGGATGGATTACCTGCAACGCGACAGTTTTTTCACAGGCGTTACCGAAGGCATTATTGCTGCCGACCGCATTATCAATATGTTTGAAATACAGAACGATAACTTAGTTGTAGAAGAAAAAGGATTGTATTCGGTCGAAAATTTTCTCATCGCTCGACGATTGATGTACTGGCAAGTGTATTTGCACAAAACAGTGATTGTAGCCGACTTTTTGTTAACCAACATCTTACGAAGGGCAAAAGAGTTGTGTGCCATGAAAACAGAAATAACAGCCTCTCCCCCACTCCTTTTTTTTCTGAAAAACAACTGCTCGGAAAACGATTTCAATACCAATCCTGCTATCCTTAAACACTTCTCCGAACTCGACGATTTCGACGTTTTTGCCGCCATAAAACAATGGATACATCATCCCGACAAAATACTCTCCTATCTTAGCAACTGCCTTGTAAACCGCCATCTTTTTGCTATTGAAATATCGAATAACCCGTTTCCGGATGAAAAATACGACCTGTTATCCTCCCAAATAAAACGTCATTTTAACATATCAGATACCGAATTGCCCTATTTCATTATCCGAGAATCCATCTCAAACAACATGTACGACATCACAACCGACAATATTTTCATCCTGAAAAAAGATAACTCACTGATAGACATTGCTGATGCTACCGATCAAATGAGCATTAAAAAAATAGCAGTGCCGGTTACCAAATATGCTTTGAGTTATCCGAAAATGTTTCGGTGATATTTTTCACTTATACGAACCGCATCTTGTGCCACGTTTCACAACAGATTTAATCCGAAAAACACCTTTATTTGCAAAACGAATATCTTCTATGGTATAAAATGCCTGGGGATTGTATTCCTCAATTAATTGTGCAACATGCTGATAATCGCTTCTTTTTATTACACAGTAGATAATATTTACTTTTCCAAGCGAACCTTTTGCATCAACAGAAGTAACGCCGTATCCTTCACACGACAATCGCTCAATGAGTTCTTCTCCCGAAAGTTGCGTGATGATGCGCAGATTGATATATCCAAGCGCAATGCGTTCTTCTATCAGCAGTCCAATATAATTTCCGGCTGAAAACCCTACTGCATAAGAGATGAAATATATCCAGTTATCAAGATTTTCAAATATTCGGCTGACGGCAAGCAGCCAAATAATAATTTCAAAAAATCCCAAAACAGGCGCCAACATTTTCATCCCCTTCGACACAAAAACAATTCGTAATGTGCCGAGTGAAACATCAGCAATACGGGCAATAACAATAAGTAACGGGATTATAATCCATGTCGTTAAAAAATCCAAATCAAGAGCCATTTTATTTAAAATTTATTGAGTTGCAAATGTACAAGTTTTTTTTTAATGCTAAACAATTCATATAAACTGCGTATCTTTGCATCAAAATTTATAAAATATGTATATATGGGTTTAATAGCAGTCCTTATTCCTTGTTTTAACGAAGAGAAAACTATTGGAAAAGTAGTTTCCGATTTTAAAGAAGCATTACCCGAAGCCACTATTTATGTTTATGACAATAATTCTTCTGACAGAACTGTTACCATTGCAAAAGAAACTGGGGCTACTGTTTGCTATGAACTTCAGCAGGGGAAAGGAAATGTTATCAGAAGTATGTTTCGTCAAATTGATGCCGATTGCTATTTGATGATAGACGGTGACGATACTTATCCCGCCAAACATGCGCGAGAAATGGTTGATTTGATAATGGAAAAAGGGGTTGACATGGTAATAGGTGATCGTTTAAGTTCGACTTATTTTGAAGAAAATAAACGTCCTTTCCACAATTTTGGGAACAAATTAGTTCGCAATTTGATTAACTTTATATGGAAATCGAATGTTAGGGATATTATGACAGGATATCGTGCTTTCAGTAAACCCTTTGTGAAATTATTCCCTGTAATGTCTGGAGGATTTGAAATAGAAACGGAAATGACCATTCATGCTTTGGATAAAAGATTTTTTCTAAAAGAAATAACCATTGATTACAGAGATAGACCGGAGGGCAGTTTTTCAAAACTGAACACCCACAAAGACGGGATGAAGGTTATTAAAACCATATTCAGTTTATTCAAAGAATACAGTCCATTAAAATTTTTCGGATGGATATCACTTTTATTGTCACTTGTTGCTACCGTGTTGTTTATTCCAATATTCATTGACTATGTGGAAACAGGTTTGGTTCCGCGATTTCCCACACTTATTGTATCTTGTTTTGCTGTTTTAGCTGCCTTACTCAGTTTTTTTGCCGGATTACTTTTAGACAGTATCATTCGTAACGAGCGCAAATCATTTGAAATTAAACGCAATAACTTCAAATAATTATTGTAAAAAAATGACGGAAAAGTTTGAATATACAGGTTATGATTTGCAAATAATAAGTGGTGCAAAAAATTATAATAAATGGATTATTAATAGTTTCAACCCTTATATTAAAGGTAAAGTAATTGAAGTTAGAGCAGGACATGGAAACATATCGGAATTATTATCAGAACAATCAACATCGCTTATATCTGTAGATCCGGATGAAAATAATTGCACTATTATTCGGAACAAATTAAAATTTTATTCTCATACAAAAGTATTCTCAGGTTTCTTAAAAGATTTATCATTGAAAGATGGTGTTAAAACCGACAGCATTGTATATATTAATGTACCGGAACATATTGAAAACGAAATAGAAGAACTATCATTAGCGAAAAACCTTTTAAATTCAGAGTGTTATATATGTAATTTTGTTCCCGCATTACAAATGCTGTATGGAACTGTTGATAAACAGGTTGGACATTATAGAAGATACTCAAAAAAAAATCTCATTGATTTATTTGAGAACAAACTCAAAATGAAAATCGTAATAATTAATTATTTTGATATTGCAGGAGTTATACCATGGTACATTCTTTCCTGCGTTTTAAAACTTACCGGTCAAAATCCGACAACCGTAAAAATATATGACAAGTTGGTAGTGCCTGTTATGAGCAGGATAGAAAAACATCTGAAATTGCCATTTGGTAAAAAAATTTATATATAGTTGCAACAAATAAAAAAGAAAATGAAGACACAAAAAAATGAAACATCAAAAAACAAATCAAATACAGTTGAAAAAAGCATCTCTTTCATTGGTTTTTTGAAACAGAAAGAACAGTTATATGACTTTGCCATTATTTTTGGATGCTGTTTATTAGGATATTTTGTCATTCGTTATTTTTACCCCTATCCATTGACATTTTCCGATTCTGGAGGATACATTGATGCTGCTATGAAAGATATGTTTTATGTTTATCGTCTGTTCGGATATTCTTATTTCCTCCAAATAATACACTCTATTACTGCTAATGTACATTCCATTTTTATTATTCAACTATTTCTATTTCTTTTGGCAACCTGTTTTCTTGCATTTACAATAAAATATTTCTATGCGCCTGCTAAAAAATGGCTGTGGTATTTCTCTTTATTATTTCTCATCTTTACTCCGACTTCGTTTATTATGGCAAACTGGATTATGAGCGATTTGTTATTTTCTGCACAGGTATATTTTCTGGTTGTCATGTTTATTTTCATTATTAAACGCAAAAGTTGGATCGCTGCCATATTGTTTATTTTACTTCTTTTCACCACATTACATGTTCGCTACTCTGCAATGGTATTCCCTTTCGTTATCATTCCTTTTCTGCTGATGATAAAAGGGATGCTTCGTTGGATAATTACTGTTATGACTGTTTTGGTTTTTTATATTTTTTATACTCAGGTTAAAACTTCAATGAAAGAATCAGTAAAAATAGATCAGTTTTCAACAGGATTCGACGGTTGGAATTATGCAAATAATGTTTTACATACACTTCCACACATAGATTTAAAAACTGAAAAATTAAAATCTCCGAGATTACAGGAACTTCACAATTTCATTCTAGAAAATATAGATACTGTTAAAAAAGCCATTAACGATAAACCTGTGATTACCGCTAACCTTATGTGGAAAAACAACTTACCGTTGAAAAAATATCTTTTTATAACCATGCAAAAACAAAAAACTCCTTACTTGACAACATTTGTAAGATTAGGAAACGGACTGTATAAAGATTATGCAATCTATATTATGACACACTATCCCTTTGCATTTTTACAATATTATTTTTTACCCAATTGTAAACAAACGTTTTTCCCCGCTGAAGGATGTCTAATTGCTGCAGACCATGAAAAGCCTAAAGTGATGTACGAGTACTATCAAATAGATAAAAAAAACGCCATGCAAACAAAATCCGATTATTTAAAAAATCCATTTTATCATGCTACGATTAAAATATTACATTTGATAATGTGGGTGTCATTAGCCGGAATTGGAATTGCGGCCATTGCCAAAAGAAAAAAACTTGGGTTTTCCCGCGATGATAAAGTTGTTTTTTGGGGATTATTCAGTTTTGCTGTCATTTATTATGCTTCATCCATCTTTGCAGCGCCAATGGAAATACGATATTTAATTTGTATGCACTCCATACAGTTTGTTTTTTTATACTTGTTGCTCAACAAACTCTTTGCCATTAATAAAAATCAAAACAAACTTACAACCTGATAATCTGCGCCAATTCGGTTTGCGCCCTTTGGTAGTCTGTAGGAATACCTATGTCAATAAAATAACCATCAAAAAGAAGTGCATAAATGGGAATCTCGGAGATTTTCTTTTCTAAAATATCTTTTTCAAAAGAGAATTTATTGCCTAAGGTTTCATCATTAAAAACTTTTTTTGAAACAGCATAAACACCTCCGTTGATGAAGGCTTTTTCAACTTGTTGTTTTTCGTTAAAACGGACAACTCTATCGTTTTCCATATCTAATGTTCCATAGCGGGCTGTTTGCTTCATCTCTTTTACAGACAGGGTAATGGCGGATTGTTTATGAAAGTGGAAATCAGACAGAGCAGCCAAATCAACATTAAAAAAACTGTCGCCATTGAGCAGTATAAAGTCGTTTTGAGAAATAAATCTTAATCCGTTTTTGATGCCGCCCCCTGTTCCAAGCGGTTCATTTTCTATGGCATAGTCTAAATCCATTCCAAAATAGCGATTGCCAAAATACTCCATGATGATGTCATGTTTATATCCTACAGAAAGCACACAATGTCGGCAGTTATAATTTTTCAAAAAGAACAGTAGATATTCCAAAAACGGTTTGTTGTTGACGGGCGCCATCGGCTTTGGTAAATCATGGACAACAGGTTGTAATCTTGTTCCCAAGCCACCTGCTAAAATAATACATTCTTCTATTTTCAGCGAATTGTCCATGTTTCTAATCCGTTGGATGTAAATTCAAACCGTCGTAATGAACCGCCAAATTTCTGCAAGGCGTTGGCAACTTTATATCGCGTGTTGTCGGGACAATAGAAAAATATAAATCCACCCCCTCCTGCGCCGGATATTTTTCCGCCACTGGCACCGGCATCTATACCTGCAGCATAGAGTTCTTCAAAAAAATCAGTCGAAATCCCTGATGCCATTTCTCTTTTATATAGCCATCCTAAGTTTAAAATCTCTCCTATCTTGTTCAAGTCTTCTTTTAAAAGCACTTCTTTCATTAAAATGGCTTGCTCTTTCAGTTTGTGCATGGCTTCGATAGAACGGACGTTTTTTTCTGATACATTTTTTTGCTGCTCTTTAATGATGTCGGCAGATTGACGGCTTGTTTCGGTATAGTATAATATGATGTTTCGTGATAGTTCGTTAACAATTCTGTTTTTTATTCTTAATGGGTTGATAATCACTTTATCCGAACCATAAAACTCCATAAAGTTGAATCCTCCGAATGCAGCGGCATACTGGTCTTGTTTTCCGCCTGCCATCGCCATATCTTCGCGTTCAATGGAATATGCCAAATGCGCCAAATCATATTCTCCAAGTGGCAAAGAGAGCCATTCGGCAAAAGCGCCCAATACAGAAACAACTAAGGTAGAAGAGGTTCCCAAGCCGGAACCTGCCGGAGCGTCCACATAAGTTGATATTTCAAACGACAAAGGTTCTTTGTGAAAATCTTTAATTATACGATTGTAAATGGCTTTCAGCAAATCAATTTCGCCATCAATGGGCAATTGTTTAGCAGAATCGTAGGTATATGCCTTATTTTTATCTTCCAAATTAAAAACGATTTTTCCATCATTACGCGGAATAATGGTAGTGTAGGCATACAGGCTAATGGTTGCATTTAATATGGCGCCTCCATACAAATCTGAATACGGTGAAACATCTGTCCCACCACCTGCCAAACCTAATCTTAATGGCGCTTTACTTTGAATTTTCATGGATATGATATTTAATAGATTTAACTAATTTATCCCAAGTATATTTTTGTTTTTCATCCCGAATACCTTGTGAAAAGTCGGGTTTATTTTTCAGAAAATCCAACATAGCGTTGGAAATATCTTCTGCCACAGGTTCTACAACATAACCGGCTTTTCCGTTTGGAATAATTTCTGCCAATCCGCCAACATTTGTAACCAACATCGGTTTTTCAAAATGATAGCCTATTTGAGTAACACCGCTTTGTGTGGCGTTTTTATAGGGTTGAACAATTAAATCCGCCACACAGAAATAGTTTTTTACCTGTTCGTTTGGGATAAAATCTGTCCGCAATATTATATCATTTGATAAATTATATTGATGAATTGCATCCAAATATGGTTTTTCACTTTCATAAAACTCTCCGGCAACAATCAGTTTTACAGGAAATTTTCTCAACCGTTCGTCGGCAAAGGCTTTTATCAATAAATCCAATCCCTTGTAGGAGCGAATAAATCCGAAAAACAGAAAATAGATGTAACCATCTTCTAAACCAAGGCATTGTAATGCATCTGCTTTTTTCATTTTTTCGCCAAAATTATCAAATAATGGGTGCGGGGAAAGTTTTATTTTTTTCTTCGGATCAAAACGCTCAATATCATCGTAAACCGATTTCGACATGGCTATATAAGCATCAACAGGTTTGATAAAATATTTGGTCAATAAAGTATCGTAAAAACGGCGTTCGTGGGGGATGATATTGTCAACGATTGTGATAATCTTGGTATGGAGATTTTTATTAACAATTCTTGCAATAGTTCCAAAACAGGGCGCCATAAAAGGAGTCCAATATTTAAAGAGAAGTATGTCGGGGTTTTCTTTACGAATCTTTTGTCCGACTTTCCACCAGTTAAAAGGATTAATGGAATTAACGCTGATTTCGATATTCAAATCCGGTTTGTCCGAATCGGAAAATTGTGTTTTTCCCGGAAACAATAAAGAAGGATATTGCAGTGTAAAAGTGTGAATAACAACCTCATGCCCTTCTTTTTGGAACTCTTCTGCAAGACGTTCATTGAAGGTGGCAAGTCCGCCTCGAAAAGGATGTGCTGAGCCTACTATGATGATTTTCGTGGCTTTATGGTTGTTCATAAATCAGTTTTCTGTTTCTGATTAGAGCTTTGTGTTTTGCTTCGTTTTTGACGTTTATGATATCTTTGTTCAAGTTTATCTACATCGCTACGAATGATGTATTTGTTTCTCTCCATACTGTTTCGACAAATAAGTTCGCCTAAAAAGCCTCCTACAAACAGAATGGTACCTAAAACCATTGCCAAAAGCCCAAAATAAAACAGAGGACGTGAGGTCATCATATAGATCTGATTTATCCATTTTTCATAAGCGAGATAACCGGCAACAATAAATCCTGCTAAGAAAATCATTGTTCCGAGTGCCCCAAAAAGGTGCATGGGTCTTTTTCCGTAACGCGAAATGAAAGAAATGGTAAGCAGGTCTAAGTATCCTTTGATATAGCGTTCCATTCCGAACTTGCTTTTTCCGAACTTGCGTGGATAGTGGTGTATCACTTTTTCGCCTATTTTCTTAAATCCTGCCCATTTGGCAATTACGGGAATATAGCGGTGCATCTCTCCGTAAATTTCGATGCTTTTTATCAGGTCTTTGCTGTATGCTTTCAGTCCGCAGTTGAAATCGTGCAATTTGATACCGCTGACAAGACGAACTGTAAAGTTGTAAAATTTTGACGGCAGTCGTTTTCCAATAGGGTCGCGCCGGTTTTTTTTCCATCCCGAAACCATGTCGTATCTTCGACTCATGATCATTTTATAGAGTTCGGGTATTTCGTCGGGGCTGTCCTGTAAGTCTGCATCCATTGTGATGATCACATTTCCCTGTGCCATCTGAAATCCGACCTGTAACGCAGACGATTTTCCGTAATTGCGTTGAAAGGAAAGACTTTTAAATCGGGGATTTTTACGGCAAATCTCTGTCATCACTTTTCTTGTGTTGTCGGTACTGCCGTCGTCTATCATAATTACTTCGTAATCATAACGCTCTTTTATCATCACTTTTAAGAGCCAAACGCTCAACTCATGCAGCGATTCTTCTTCGTTATATATAGGTATAACTATTGAAATGTCCATAGATGGTATTAATTATCAGTTTGTTCGTGATCTGTTATTTGTTGTTTTTTGAAAAATGGTGAAATAAATAATGACGCAAGCAACGAAATGAAAAGTGCTGACAAAAAAGCGTTTATGACTGCGCCTATTACAAATAATGATTGAAACGTTGCGCCTGTTTCTTCGGGAACTCCTTTTTCAACCATTAATTCAATTGCCATTTCTATTTGTTCCTGATATACATCGGGAATGATATACGTCATCTCAATGTATTGGTAAATAGGGATGAACACAGATGCAATTATTCCGATAAACAACCCTGTTTTTACTCCTTTGCCGAATGAATAATTGTATGGATAAATATATTTAACAGCGTATCTAATAGCGCAGTAGATGAAAAAAACATACACACCCGCTTTCAAAAGCATGAAAATTAGACCTGTATCCTGTTCAACATAATCCCCTGAAAATATCTTTATTAAACTGAGAATTATCAGCACCAACCCAAGAAGGACGCCGTACTTTGCCAAATTGCCGAATGTTACTTTTTGTTCCATAGTTTATTTTATTAATTTTCAAAAATTTCGTTTAAATCTATTAAATAATTATCGAAGATACGAACGGGGACCTTCCCTTCAAATTCATACGTGATGCCGTCGTCGTATTTCCCGTTTTTCTGCAAGAGATATATATTGATTGACCTCGCTTCGGGATGAACTATCCAATATTCTTTTACGCCGTGTTCTTCGTAAAGATTAAATTTTTCGGTCAAATCTTTTTTTGCTGTTGAAGGTGACAAAACTTCAACAATCATATCCGGCGCACCACAACAACCTCTATCGTCAAGTTTC